>Ga0180301_10005080_pt1 | contig 10100 bp, 11 predicted proteins | sample GuaBasSediGuay16_FD_121797 | JGI IMG/M metagenome (GOLD analysis project Ga0180301, IMG submission 121797) | Subseafloor sediment microbial communities from Guaymas Basin, Gulf of California, Mexico - Guay16, Core 4569-2, 12-15 cm | ecosystem: Environmental > Aquatic > Marine > Hydrothermal... | reverse complement strand
TAATAAGGTTACATACTAAAAGATGATATGTAACCTTATTAAGCCGCATAAAACTCCAGACTCCTGTCTGGAGATGTAGCGGCAGCCCGAAGGGCCAAGCTCGTTTTTCGCTTGTAGCCAAAAGATGCCCCTAGCTCCTGCTGGGGGAGTTTCATTAAACATTGTTGGTGACAATGAGGATAGTGGGGATTGAGGGGTGGTGAATGCTTATGCAAATGGTTGCTGAAGATATTCTATTTTCCTATAATAGAAATCCCATTTTTGAAAAGGTTAACTTAGAAATAGAAGAGGGCCAATTATTAAGTATAGTAGGTCCCAATGGGATTGGTAAATCTACTCTTATTAAATGTTTGACTAATATTTATAAACCAGATAATGGAGTAGTATATTTAGATGGTAAAGATATCTTAACTATGGATGCGCGAAAATTAGCTAAAAATTTGGGATATGTACCTCAGATACAATCGAATTCCTTTTCTGTAAATGTATATGAAGTTGTTTTATTAGGGCGAAGGCCATATATAAAATGGAAAGTAAGTTGTAAAGATGAAGAAATTATTGAATCAATTTTAGAGCGTTTAAGTCTTACACATTTAGCAGAAAGACCAATTAATACACTTAGCGGGGGTGAACGACAAAAAGTTGCGATCGCTCGGGCGTTAGCCCAGGAGCCTTCAACGCTTTTTTTGGATGAGCCAACTTCAAATCTTGATATAAATCATCAGCTTGAAGTTATGAAAATTTTGTATGAACTTGCTCATAATGATCATAAAGCAGTTGTGATAGTTATTCACGACCTTAATTTAGCTGCTAAATTTTCAGATTATGTTTTTTTGATGGGACACGGGGGGATATATGCAGCTGGTAAGCCGGAAGAGGTATTTACAACCGCTAATATTCAAGAAATATATGATATCGAGGTAGAGATTATTCAAACTACTCATGGTTCATATATAATTCCTATCTCCTCTTAGCATAATTAAATAGGTTCTAATCAGCCATAAACATTTGCTCTAAAAGTAGGCTATAATATTTAAGCGTAAATATATTTCTGCTAATTAGTGGATAACGGAGGGGTGAAGAATATAAATACTAAGAGTGTTTATACAAAAATTTCTAAAAAAAGGATAGGTGTGCTAATAGGATTGTTTGTTATTCTAATCTTAAGTATGTTATTAGCTATTACTTTAGGTGTTGCCAGGATTTCAATAACTGACGTATTTAGCATTTTGTTTAATAAAGCGTTAGGGTTGAGTAATGAAAAATATTCTGCATTTACCACAGGAGTAATCTTTAATCTGAGGCTACCGCGGATAATTTTATCTGTTATTACTGGTTTAGCATTGGGTAGTAGTGGAGTTGTGATGCAGTCTCTCCTTAGAAACCCTTTAGCTAGTCCATATACATTAGGTATTTCTTCAGCTTCGGCTTTTGGGGCTGGTTTGATTGTTATTTTAGGAGGAGCGTTTTTTGGAGGTAAGATTTTAAATCATGCTTCCTGGGCTATTGTTTTAGGATCTTTTCTAATGGCTTTGCTTGCTATATTTATTATTAATTTAATTGCCTCTATTAAAGGTGGAGGAGCATCTATGTTAATTTTAGCCGGTGTTGCTTTAAGTTATTTGTTTTCATCAGGAACATCATTTATTAAGTATATATCAGACCATGAACAGCTTCGTGAATTTACAGTCTGGCTTATGGGTGGAATTTATTTGGCAGAATGGATAGATGTAGTAATATTAATCCCTATTTTGATAATCGGGTTAGCTTTACTTTTAAGGCTGGCATGGGACATAAATACCTTGAATGCAGGAGAAGAGGTAGCTAAGAATTTAGGAGTAGATGTGCGAAAACTTCGGAGAAGAGGTAGTATTATTGCTGCTTTATTAACCAGTACTGTGGTAGCTTTTACTGGAATTATTGGTTTTATTGGTCTGGTTGCTCCTCATATTAGTAGAATGGTAGTTGGTAATGACAATAGATTTTTAATAATAACTTCAGGTATGGTGGGGGCAATTTTCTTGCTGGTAGCAGATACAATTGCCAGAATTATCATTAGTCCTACGGAATTACCTGTAGGAATAATTACTTCTCTTGTTGGTGCTCCCTTTTTCCTCCATATGTTGTTTAAAAAAAGAAAGAGTTATTGGGTATAGGATTTTTTAGAAGTACGTTCGAAAATAATACTTTTATTTGTTTAAGTTATTATAGTGTGAGAACAATTTGATATACGAAGTTGTAATATTGGTTTAATAATGTCAAAATTGGAGGTGAGATAATAATCGGTTATATTGAAGATCCAAAGGAGATAGAGAAGAAAAGTTTTGAAGTAATAAATAATGAGTTGGAAAAACGCGAGTTGAAGTTTGATAAAAGAGAAAAGCAAATTATAACAAGAATTATCCATACTACAGCCGATTTTGGGTTTGCTAATAATACAATTATAAGTAATGGTGCAATTGATGAAGGAATAAGGGCTATCAAGAGAGGGGTTGGTATTGTAACAGATACAAGGATGGCCCAAGTAGGGATACGTAAAAGGGATCTTATAAAATATGGTAGTGAGATTAATTGTTTTATTTCTGATGAGCGGGTTTATAAAATTGCTAAAGAAAGAGGCATAACTCGTTCGATGGCAGCAATGGAGTTAGCCAGCCAGGATCCGAAAAATGGTATATTTGTATTTGGCAATGCCCCTACAGCCCTCTTTAGGTTGATGGAATTGTTCGAAGAGGGTAAAGTAAACCCCAGCTTGGTTATTGGTGTACCTATTGGTTTTGTGGGAGCGGCTCAGGCCAAAGAGAGATTGGCTGTATTACCTGTGCCCTATATTACTATTAAAGGGAGAAAGGGAGGCAGTAATATTGCGGTAGCAATTATGAACGCCTTGATATTATTAGCTAATGAACTTGTTTGAGTATAGTTTTAATCTTTATTAAGGAGGCAAAGTAGGTGGAATCTGTTGGCGGCAAAAGTGAAGCTATAATTAGGATTAAAAAACTTACCAAGATATATAGTAAGATTAGAGCAATTGATGGACTAAATTTAAAGGTGAATTCGGGTGAGATATTCGGATTTTTAGGTCCCAACGGGGCCGGTAAAACTACCACTATTCGCGTTTTAGCCACATTAACCAGACCGAGTTCAGGTAGTGCCTGGATAAATGGGTTTAATGTTATTAAGCGACCTCTTCAGGTAAAAGTAGAATTCGGGATTGTGCAGCAGCATATAAGTCTAGGTCGTGAGCTATCTGTATGGGAGAGCATGGAACTTCAAGCACTCTTGCATCATCTTGAAATTTCGAGGCGGCGTCAGCGTATCGCTGAGTTACTTGATTACGTGGAACTTACCGGACAAGCTAACCAGGTAGTTGGAACCCTTTCAGGAGGGATGAAAAGAAGACTGATGATTGCTCGGGCACTTATCCATTGTCCAAAATTACTTTTTCTTGATGAACCGACAATAGGTCTGGATGTCCAGACGCGTCGACGTCTGTGGGATTTGATTCGGCGTATGAATCTTGATGGCACCACTATTTTCCTTACTACCCACTATATCGAGGAAGCTGAAGCCCTCTGTAACCGGGTCGGGATTATTCATTGTGGCCGGCTTATTGCCCTTGGGACCCCGTTGGAATTACGTGAGCGGGTAGGAATGGTTACTGTAGAAACTCTGGAAAATAATAATGGTACCTGTTATCGCTATTTTCCGGACAAAGCAGCAGCAATTGCTTATATGCAAAATTTGCCCTCTGAGATTAAAAATACCACTATGCGGGATTCTAATTTGGAAGATGTCTTCATAGAATTGACCGGGCGGAAAGTTAGGGAGGAATAATGGGTAGGATATTAAGAGATATTTATTCAGTCTGGTGGGCGGATCTCAGGATTTTAAAACGTTTCTGGCCGAAGTTTCTGATTACCTGCATTATAAGTCCCATTCTTTATCTTTTTGTTTTTGGTTTTGGTCTGGGGAGAAGAATAAAAATCGAAGGAACAAGTTATCTGGAGTTTGTAATTCCAGGCATTATTGCCCTCACTGCCATGAATACAAGTTTTAATAGTGCGGGGATGAAATTGAATGTGGACCGGCTTTTTTATAAATCTTTTGATGAGTTTTTAATGGCCCCGATCAGTTCATTTTCTCTGATACTGGGCAAGTCTTTAATCGGTGTTGTACGGGGACTTATTATTTCTTGCGCTTTTTTGCTAATAGGTATAGCCTTTTCTCCGTTGAGAGTAAATTTTCTTTTTGGTGTAACATTACTAGTTACTTGTTTTACTTTTGCTTTTCTGGGAGTTCTGGCTGCTCTAATAGCAAAATCCCATCAGGATATGTCTACTTTCACCAGTATGGTGCTGCGTCCAATGACCTTTCTCGGGGGCACCTTTTTTTCTCTGGACGACTTGCCAAAGATGTTAAAGATTATTTTAAATATTATTCCACTGACTCATGCCAGTCAGTGTTTACGAGCAATAACCTTAGGGCAGGCTTTTCCATGGTTATCACTACTGATACTTGTGAGTTTCGGATTAGTCTTTTTGATAGGATGTATAGTTATAGTAAAAATGTCCAGTGTATGATGATGAGACAGGCTTGATAAATTGAATAAAATAAGATGTGTTCTCAGCAAATATTATTATACCGATGGTGAGGATAATAAAGAAACTGAAGAGGTGAAAATAAAATGATAGGTAAAAAGAGAGGAATTTTAGTTGTTAGTTTTGGAACCAGTTATGCCGCTGTTCGTAAATCTTGCATTGAAAGCGTAGAAAAGAAAATTGCCGAAACGTTTTCAGGATATGAAGTTCGCCGGGCTTTTACTTCCGGTATGGTTATTAAAAAAATAAAAGAAAGAGATAAAATATTCATCGATAATCCCGAAGAAGCTTTGCTTAAGATGAAGAAGGAGGGATTTAAGGAGGTTGTTGTTCAGCCTTTACATATTATTCCCGGGGTTGAGTATGAGAAAGTTAAAGAGGCCGTGGAAAAATTTAAAAATGGCAGTTTTAAGAAAATAGTCCTGGGAAGGCCAGTATTATATGATAAAGAGGACTACGGAGCTGCTGTAAGAGCATTAAAAATTCAAATTCCCAAATTAGATAATCATCAAATGGTTGTATTTATGGGTCATGGGACTTGTCATTTTTCCAATGCTTGTTATACTTTTCTGCAAAGCATTCTTAATGTTCATGGATTAAATGTTTTTGTAGCAACTGTCGAAGGGTATCCTGAGTTAAAAGATATTATTCCTGAACTTAAAGCCAGGGGAATAATTGAAATTACTTTAATGCCCTATATGCTTGTTGCAGGAGACCATGTTATTAATGATATGGCAGGGGAGAAAGAAAATTCCTGGAAAAATATTCTTATAAAAGCAGGTTTTAAGGTTGATATGTATTTACATGGGTTGGGTGAAAACCCTGCTTACCAGGATATTTATGTCCAGCATGTGCAAGATATTATTGGAGAACCTTTAGAAAAAAAGGGGTTATAAAAATGCTACTTTTGTTGGCGGGGACAGGTGAAGGAAGGGAGATAGTTGAATTTTTGGAAAAGAAAGGGATACCTTATCTGGCGACAGTTACCTCTGATTATGGCAAATCTTTAATGACTGTTCATACTGAGAAGATTAAATTTGATCCGGAAGGTTTAAAAGATATTATTTACGAAAAAAAGATAAGTGGAATTGTAGATGCTACTCATCCCTTTGCTCGGGTAATTAAAAATATCGCCAGAAAAGCTGCCAGGGAATGTGGTATTAAATATATAAGATTTGAGAGGGGAAGGCTTAAAAGGCATAAAGGTGTAAAGTATGTGAAAGATTATACTAAAGCAATAAAATATCTGGAAAATTCAGGTTTGAAAGCCTTTCTTACCATTGGGAGTAATCATCTTGATAAATTTATTGATAAAAATTTTGCTATTGTAGCCAGGGTGCTTCCTACCTTAGAGGTGATGAAAAAAGTTATGGCACTAAGGCTTACGCCTGATCAGATCATAGCCATGAAAGGTCCTTTTACCAGAGAATTAAATAGGGCAATGATCGAGCAGACCGGGTGTAAGATACTAGTGACAAAAGAGAGTGGAGAGAGGGGAGGGGAAAAAGAAAAGTATCTTGCCTGTAATGATCTGGGCATAGAAATGGTTACAATAGAACGTCCGGTGTTTAAAACAAATATAATAGTTTATAACTTAGAGGGTTTGGATAGAGTCTTAAGGAGAGAAGGGATTGGTTATGATGAATAAAAAGGTTATCTTTATAAAGCATACAGAAATGGTCTGGGATGACAGATAAAATGCGGGGTAAATTGCAACCTTATAATTATGTAATAGTAAAAGGCAAAAAGCTTTATTTTGGTTATACAACCGGTGCAAGTGCTGCTGCAGCTGCCAAGGGGGCTGCTCTGATGTTAAAAAAACAGGTGAAAATAACTGAAGTCAGTATGAAATTATATTCAGGGCATAAATTAACTGTTCCTTTAGATGATATTGTGCTTGAAAAGGATCGGGTTAGTTGTGCGGTTGTCAAAGATGGCGGTGATGACCCTGATATTACTACTGGGCTTAAAATATATGCTGTAGTCAGTTTTAAAGATAAACCCGGAATAAGCCTTCGAGGAGGAAAAGGAGTGGGGATAGTATTAGAGCCAGGTTTGCAGCTAAAGATAGGTGAACCAGCTATTAATCCTGTACCCCGTAAGATGATTAGAGAAGCTGTTAAAGGCATTTTTCCTGAAGATATAGGTTTGACGGTTGAGATTAGTGTTCCCGGGGGGAAAGAGGTTGCCAAAAGGACGCTTAATCCCAGATTGGGAATTAAAGATGGAATTTCTATTCTGGGTACGACCGGAGTTGTAGTCCCTATGTCTGAAGCTGCTTTTAAAGACAGTATCGTCCTCGAATTAAAGAAATTGAAGAATGAAAATAAAGAAGAAGTAGTGCTTGTACCGGGAAATTACGGTAAAGAGATGGCTATGAGCAAATTTGCAATTCCTCATAATGATATTATTGAAATGAGTAATTATGTTGGATATGTCCTTGAGCATGCTGTAGATTTAGGATTCAGGGATATATTAATAGTCGGGCATTTAGGTAAGTTAATTAAAGTTGCAGGTGGAATCTTTAATACCCATAGTAGGGTAGCTGATGGCAGGAATGAAATTATGGCCGGGATTGCGGCTTATCATGGTGTCTCACAGTCGGTTATTTTAGATATATTTAAGGCAAAAACTACAGAGAAAATGGTTGATGATTTATATAAAATAGTTAGAAAAGATATTTTCCCCTGGATTGCAGAAAGGGTTGTTCAGCGTATTAAAGAGTACTTAAGAAAAGAAGAAAATGAGGTAAATATTGAGGTCCTTTTATACACCTTTCATCAAGGCGTTATTGGCACCAGTAAAGGATTTGATAATTTGCTTTCTTATTTTATAAGTAGTTAGAAGTTGGAAAATAGTCCTGATTTACATTGATAAAGAAAGGGGTTAAAAATAAATGGGGGAAAAGGTTAAAGTAATTGGGATTGGTCCCGGCTCAATTGATTATCTCTTACCGTTAAATCGAAAAATTATTGAAGAATCAGACCTGCTTGTTGGGGGCGAGAGGGTTTTGGCTTTATTTAATGAGCTAAAGAAAGATGAATTAATTATAAAAAATAATCTTAAAGAGATAGTCAGAGAAATTATTATTAAAAAGAAAAGAGAAAAGATTGCAGTTCTGGTGACAGGTGATCCGGGTGTTTATAGTTTTGCCTCTTATTTGAAGGGAAGGATTCCTGAGGAGGATTTAGAGATATTACCTGGTATAAGCTCAGTTCAATTAGCCTGTGCTCGAGCTAAAATTCCCTGGCATGATCTGAAGATTATCAGCCTGCATGGGAGAAGGCCTGACTTTCTTATTGAGATGATTAAGTCTAATCCTAAGATTGCTTTTTTAACCGATGGTGAGTTTCATCCATCCAGGATTGCTTCTTATTGTTTGGAGAATCAGATTGATAAAAAGAAAACGATTGTTTGTTATAATCTATCATATCCCGATGAAATGATTATTGAGGGTGACTTAAAAAAGATAAGTGAATTAGATAAATTAGATAATTGTGTGGTGATAATGGAAGATGTCAAAGAATAATTGGATTTATAGAACACCAGGAATTCCTGATGATTTTTTTATTAGAGGCAAGATACCGATGACCAAAGAGGAAGTCAGGGTTATAACCCTGACGAAGGCTAGAATCAAAAGGGATAATATTATCTGGGATATAGGTGCGGGGACTGGTTCTATTTCGGTTGAAGCGGCTTTTCAGGCTGACCAGGGTAGTGTTTATGCTATTGAAAAGGAAAATAAAGGGGTTGAGTTGATAAGAAAAAATAAGCTTAAGTTTGGCTTGGATAATATAGAGATAATTTATGGTAAAGCTCCTGAAGTCCTAAATTCCTTACCTCCTTTTGATCGGGCTTTTATAGGAGGAAGCGGGGGTAGCTTAAGAGAGATTCTTGAACTTAGTAATAAGAAGTTAAAGCCCGGTGGGAGAATAGTGATAAATGCTATTACCTTAAATACCATAAATACCATTTATTCATTAAATGAAATATTGCCGGATTTGAGCTTTGAGATAGTTGATTTCATTACTGTTAATGTTTCTCGGATTAGAAAAGTGAAACAATTTCAAATGTGGCAAGCACTTAATCCGGTTTATATTATCACCATGGAAAGGGGTTAAAAATGAAGGTTTATTTTATTGGAGCAGGTCCGGGCGATCCGGAATTGTTGACAATTAAAGGGAAGAAAATTATTGAAAAAGCTGATATTATCATATATGCCGGTTCTTTGGTAAATCATAAAATTACTGATTGGGCTAAAGACGGGACGGAAATTTATAATAGTGCTTATCTGAATCTGGAGGAAATTAAAGAGATTATGCAAAAGGGGATAAATGAAGATAAAATTGTAGCCAGAATACATACCGGAGATCCCAGCATCTATGGAGCCATTCAGGAACAGATGGATTGGTTGGATGAAAAAACCATTGATTATGAATTAGTGCCGGGAGTTAGTTCTTTATTTGCTTCAGCAGCGGTGTTAAAGAGGGAATTGACTTTACCCGGTATTACTCAGACTGTAATTTTAACAAGGAAAGAGGGCAGAACCTCTGTGCCCGATGAGGAAAGTTTAACCAAATTAGCCAAACATCAGACAACAATGGCTATTTTTCTAAGCATCAGCATGATTGAGCAGGTTGTTGAAGAATTGATACAGGGTGGTTATCAGAATAAAACCCCGGTGGCAGTAGTCTATAAGGTCTCCTGGCCAGAGGAAAAAATTATTTATGGTGATTTGTCCAATATTGCTTCCAGGGTTAAAGAGTGTAATATTGATAAAACAGCGTTAATTATGGTAGGTGACTTTATAAATGGTAAATATGAAAATTCCAGGCTTTACGATAAAAATTTCAGCCATGGTTATCGACATAAGGTGTAGAATTATATGAGATTAGCAGTTATTACCCTCACAAAGGGTGGGATAGAGATAGGCAAGAGGATTTTTAAGAAAAAGGAGGTAGATTTATTTCTCCCTGAAAAATTTGCTGCTGGTTTGGAAGATGATCATGTAAATTACTTTAAAAATCCTCTGAGGAGATTGGTAGCAAATATTTTTAATCTATACGATGGTTTAATCTTTATTATGGCTACCGGAATAGTAGTTAGAATGATAGCACCGTATATAAAAGATAAATGGACAGATCCAGCGGTAGCAGTCATTGATGAAAAAGGGAATTTTGTCATAAGTCTATTAGCAGGTCATATGGGTGGGGGCAATGAATTAGCAAGAGAGATAGCTCGAATTTTAGGAGCTCAACCGGTGATTACAACCGCTACCGATGTGCAGGGCAAGATTGCTTTTGATATGATAGCCAAAAGCTACGCTCTAAAAATAGAACCCTTTGCTAATCTAAAAAGTTTAAATGCTGCTCTGGTTAATGAAGAAAAGATTGGGGTCTTCTCTGAGATTCCAATTAAGGAAGAATTGTTTTCAAATGTGGATTTATATCCAATCGATAATTATTATTCTTATGAACGAGAGTATGAAATTCAAGTCTT
>Ga0180301_10005079_pt1 | contig 10101 bp, 14 predicted proteins | sample GuaBasSediGuay16_FD_121797 | JGI IMG/M metagenome (GOLD analysis project Ga0180301, IMG submission 121797) | Subseafloor sediment microbial communities from Guaymas Basin, Gulf of California, Mexico - Guay16, Core 4569-2, 12-15 cm | ecosystem: Environmental > Aquatic > Marine > Hydrothermal... | reverse complement strand
GAAGTGCTCGGTCCCTTTAGGGAGGGGGATGTTGAGAGGTACGTTATTGCGATAACAGAGGCCAATTTCAGGCTCAAGATCATGGAAGTCATGATACACGAGCTGTTACATGTAATTTATTCCGATTGGAAAGAGGAAAATGTGAAGAGGGAGGCGGAGAGGATATTTAGGATAGTCAAGATAGCGATAAAGGGCCGGTAGGCTCCAATTTTCTTTTTACTCATAGTTTTTTGATTTCGGATGGAAGGCATTTATCTGCTCAGGTTGAGGTTCTTAAATACGGATTGGCTTTTTGCGCATGTGGCGGGAGGCATCCCATTAATAAGGCGCTTTTGGTTACCATGGTGCCGAATCTTACTCGTGAAAGGTGGGTGAGGTTTGCTCTCACGAGAAGGTATAGAGGGAAGTTGCTCATGATTTCAGATGGGGAACTACTGTATAATGGTGACATTTGATGAAGAGAGAATTTTTATCATTATATGGATTGGAAGGAAGGAGGTATAGATCAAGCAGGATTCGTTGTTTTTAGATTAAGGGATTGTTGGTATTTGTAGAAGTGCCATTAGTGTTTGTCTCCTTCTTAGTATCTCGTCTTTGTATAGGATATCAGAGTACAAGGGATTCTGCGGGGATTGCTTTAAATAATAGAAGAGCTCTTCGATTGTGACATTATAAGGAGAACTATAAAGGCTAAGCATTTCAAATCTTCCGTCATCTAGGAGTTTGCATGCAACATAGTTTATGGGAAGCCTACATCCTTTTATTAGAGTTTCCGCAGTTTTTGATAATAGGAGGGCACGATCATCCGGATATTCGGGGTTAAAAACATGGAGCAGGCATGTTTTATCAATTCCTATAGTCAAATATGCCAGTGCTTGACTAATTCCTTCGTAAAAATTCTGATTACTAGGCTTCTTGAAGTACTTAACTTCTATTCCTAGGAGACACGGCTTAAGACTACTATCATCAAGCTTAATTTCTTCGTTCAGTACTATCAAAATATCAATTTCAAGCTGGGGAGTTAACTTCTTACCCCACCATTCAGATGAGAACTTTTTGAAATTTCTCGATGAGAGATTTATAGAACCTTCTCCCTTCTGCGGAAAAATTTTCCATATATTTAGGATTTTCTTCTCTTCAGATGTTTTTTGCAACAGTTCTCTGAGTAGTTTGCAAAGTTCTTTTTCTCTGCTAGGAATTCTCATAGATTTTGATTTTGTAACCATAGAGTTCTCCTCAAAGGTTATCTCTCTAGGAATTAAGTAAAAAATCGATATAATTATTGCTGTATGCAAGGCTGTATGTTCAATTGACGATGAGATCGAAGAGAAAATGTGCCAAGAGATCCATAAGAAGGTGGCAGAGATAAGGAGATCTTTATCATTGGAGGATTATTAGCAGAACATCTTGGGTGTGTGGTATGGACATACCGATACCTGACGAGCCTAAGGACATTAAAAACTTCATTAGGGAAGTCCGCATGCGTTTAGGTTCGAGTAGAGATATCAATTATGACAATTTGGCGGTGTGGGCATTTAATGAACTCCCCAGATATTTATGGTCGAGGTGGAGGGGGATTCTTAGGAAACATGGCATATCATGGCAGGATTTCCTGAAAGTTCTTAGCTTTCATACCACAGAGATGGTAAATTGGGCGCTATATGATAGTATTAGATGGACGGATTTAATAAGTAGTATAGTAATGACCATTAAGAGGATCATAGCTATCGGAGGACTTTACCGATTATAATTCCTTACTTTGGACGGAGAAGCATCGGGATTACGGAGTTACACCTAAGATTGTGTTGAATGCGCCGACGGTATAAATTAGTTTTTCTATTAGCTTAATTGCTGCTCATGTTAGATTATCTTCCTTTTCCTTTATCGCTATTAGTATCGTGTTGATAATGTAAAAAACGTGTAATCGTTCTTTTTACTTTGATTTGATCCTTTTGGGAGATCCTGTTATTGATTTTCTTGTTGTTTCGCCGAGAATTTGGACGCCCAGCTCGGCGATTCTGCTGGGGTTTTTCCATCTTTCCACGGATTTGTATTTGTCCTTATCGCCCTGTAGGGACTCTATGAATATCTTAAAGAGTTTAGACATTTGGTTCACCGCGTTTATTGTTTTGGGCGGTTACTCCACTTTGGTATAGTATCTCACTATATGTCTATTTGACGATAGGTCCTTATATTTGCTGAACCATTCCTCGAAGACGTACCATAATTTTCTGATTTTATCATTCTCTTTGAGTTCTTCGACGTAAATGACGTTATCCTCGCCGAATATTTCTTTAAGTTCCTTGTAGTCTATGACGTAGTCGTGGGTGGGGTATCCTTCCACAAGTCGTCTTACTATCTCCTCGGCTCTATTTTTGAGGGAGCTGTGTTCGTGAGTCAGCAATTTTAGTGCGTATGTTTTGGCGAGTTCGTTGACGTTCATGGCTTCTTGGATCATTATGGGGTCCAGTTTTTCGGCCAGGACTTTCCAGCTGTAGGGTGCGTTTTCTTCGGGTATCTTTTCGAATAGGGCCGATACGCCTCTGAAGGCTCTGATGATGTCGTTTGAGGATATGAAGTCCTCTTTGTACTTCATCTGTATGTCTATTGGTGATACGTGGCTTATGGGTCCCATAACGATTTTATTGCTGGCCAGGACTATCAGTGTGCCGCCGCTCATGGCGAAGTGTATTATGAAACTTACGACTTCCTTTACGTTCTCGCGGATTAGTTTTGCAACCTTGAATGAGGAGATTACTCCTCCGCCTGGCGACTGTATTAGCAGGAATAGTCTTTCTATTTTTCCCTCTTTTAGTAGATTTCTTTCGCACAGTTTTCTCTTTATGGCGTCGATGGCCTGTTTGATATTAAATTCCTCGGGGAAGTCTATATAGGGGTAGAGGATGACATGCGGGGCGACCACCAAACCGGAGTAGGGAGCTATAATGACCATAGCGGCTTCTCCGGCGTCGAGGATGTTATTTAACTTCTCGACGATTCTATGGTCGTGCTCCTCGGATACTATGTTTATTTCCTCCTCCATTAGCGATCACTCCGTCGTTTTGCCCAAATTATATAACCGATCTTAGGTATAAAAGATCCTAAAAACGGAAGAATTCATGTTGCTAATATTACTAAAAAAGAGAGCGGGAGAGTTGTAATGCCAAGTTGGAGGATACATAGGTACTTTGCGAACAAGATCGGTATTAAGCCCGAAATTTCTGAGGAGGTTGACAGGATAATAGACCTCGAGAAGGAATTCAAAGGTTATAAAATCGGCCACGACTGGATAAAGGGGAATATAGGGAGATTTGTGCTGGCTGTCGAGTTGTTCTACGAGGAATTCGGGATCGACGGAGTAAAGGCCATGCTGATGCACGGGGCCTTGGACTATATTGACCAGTTATTAAAGCGCAACTTTTCTCGCAAGGAAATTCTATGGAGGGTACTTGCATGGATAAAGTTCTGCGGAGCACGTCATGTAATATGCTACATTTCGCATCTTCCGGAAGATGAAAGGCTAAGATGGGTTGAAGAGCAGGAGTTTAGCTATTATGAGTATCTAAGATTAAGAGAGATGCCCGTTGAAGAGGTCGTAAAAGCAGCAAAGGAGACAATTTTATTTATTATTCAAAATTTCAATGAAATTTTGGAAATGATAAGAATGGAGGAAATAAAATAAAGATTAACATTTGAATGGCTAATTTATGCTACCTTATAGAGTTTAAAGGAGATCTTATCGTTATCTACGATTCCGGGTCGCACGTACATCATATAAAATTCTACGTTTTTCACATTTTGCAAGTTCTCCTTAATCTTTGACGATTTGGCCCTGATAATGGCTCTTTCGGAGGATTTAACCTCATATATGAGTGCCTTATTTATGAAATAATAGTCATCTCTGACAATTACTAGGATGTCATGGAAGTCTCTATAGCTTACTAGGAAGTCTAAGATTTCGATATGTGTCTGCAAAGCATTATAAACGGTATTTGTGGTGTTCTGTGCCAGAATATATGCTCCTATTAATGGGTTAACGAGAAGTAGTAATTTATTCTCTTTTTTCTTCAGCAGGTTTTTATTAATTTGTGAGACGAATTTCTTCCAGTGTTCAATTATGACTTCTCGACGTTGGGTTAGGTCTAATTTTTCGGGTATATTAATGAAAGATAAGAATAGCGCCTCTTCCATAAATGAGATTTCAACGTTCTTTTCAAGTGACCTGATAATATCGCTGGGCGGGAGATGTGCGAGATTATTTAGTAATTCTTTTAATTGTCCTCTCTTCAAACTCCTTGTTCTTAACAAATCTTTATCAAGTAATGATGATGGTAGGAAGAGGAGTTTCGCGTATGTACACATATATGGCTTATTACCCATTATGCAGCCATTAGATGCGAACACCGGAACTCTTACTTTCGATTTCACACTTATGTGGATGGATCTAGGGTATTTAGTGAAAGAGTGTGACTCACAACTTTTGATGCCCAAATGTAATATAGGTTGCAGTATTATTTCGAAGTTTTCGTTGATATTTTCGGAGATTACGGTGCACGCTAAAAGTTCGGATATAAAGCCCTTAACGACATTAAGTCTACCTTTATTTTTCACAGCATGCAGTTTGCCATTCACATTTACGAATGGCATAAACTCACCTGAAACTCTGGGTTAAAAACGAATATTTTAGTTTTTAGAGCACAAATGTGAGACATTTGTGGATACATAAGTAGGTGCGAATGAGCAGTGAAACACTATATATTTGGAGCATATGTTGCTAAATAAGGAAAAAGGTGTGATTAGGCGAGCGTATATTAGAGTAATCTCTGTTAATCATTTGATTCACATGCTCCTGAAGGGGTGAAGTATCCTTGGGAGATAGGCTTCTGAGTCCCGAGGAAGAGAGGATACTTAGGAAGATTAGGGAGTGGCAGGAAATCAAGGTAGAGCCCAAAGATCTTAAGAAGTTTGTCGAGGAGTTAAGAAAGCCGGTGGTAACTAAGATTAAGGGAGATATCGCTACAATAAATGCTCTTCATTGTGATGATATCGATTTATAGAATTTGCCAGAACTTAAGCTTTTTACTAGATCAAGTTTTCATTTAAGTCTCATGATTTCTGTACGCCGATCTCCAAGTCTCTACTAATATGTGAATTATTCTTCTGATGCTCTTAACGTAGCTGGCGAGTTCCTGCAGGTCTGAGAGGTCGCGATCGTCATATTCGACGGGGATAATGATGGACCACGGTGGGGGACTTTCTTCTCGTACTATCTTTTCGACTACTTTCTTTACTATTCCTCCGGCATGAGCCCATTTCTCGGAGAGATCTTTCCACAACTCAATTATGGTGGTCGTATTTTCTCGATTAATTATCTTTGGCAGTAAAAGGTTGCACATTTTTGAGAAGGATAAACGAGTTTCACTAAGCAGATTCTCTAAACATTCCAGTTTGTACTCGAAGAAGCTATACTCTGGGAAGCGTATATCCGCTATAATGGATTTAGTCAGTCCTTCTAAGATTATTCTCATGTGGAAATAGCATGCTGGAAGGTTACCTATCATTAGGTTGTAGAGTATGCCGTAGGAGAGTGGCATTACCATGTGGATCATTGTGGCAGCGAAAGCGCTCTCTCCTCTCGAGAATCTATCACCTAGAGTTTTTAGGAGGGCATGCATATGATCTATGATGTCATTTACCAGATCGACGACTTCTCTGAGGGATTTTTCGGCTTGCTCATTTCCCTTTAAAAAGTACGCGTTCTTGGCGCTTATTTCAAAGACTTCCTTAAGAAGTGACATTAAGGCGTCCTCATTATGCATGAGGAATATCTTCGATCCAAAGATAAAAGAGTTGGTATTAAAAGAACTCAGCGTCTTGAGGGTACCTTTTCAGGTATGTATCGAGGTTACCCATGGTGGATTACTCATTTTTCAAAAGGATTAGTTCCTTTGCTTTGTTTTCATTAATTTTCTGAATGTTCTTCTAAGGGCTGTAGCAAGTTTTCTGTCGACGACTCTTAGATCACTTATAGCGGCCGAGATGGTGTTAGGATCTGCTCCTGCCTCTATTGATTTTACCAGCATTCTCTTGAGTCTATTCTCGTCAGGCTGCGGTAAAATTGGAGATATATCACAAAGATCCTCAAAATATTGTTTATAATCATTAAGAAAGTTGCATAAGCTTGAATACTCTACAAGATCCTCTGTGACACTCAGTTTCTCGTATATGACATCTAAGATTCTTCCTATTATATCTTTCAGGACAGGTTTCATTTCTTCGCGAAATGTCAATTTAAAGGGACCCAAATTTCCGTATAATACCTTTAATATCTTAATATTGTGCAATTTTCTAACATCTTTGAGTATAGAATTGAGAACTTTCATTATTATGTTTCTTAACCGTTCTTTACTGATATATTGTTTTAAAACGCGATTATACTCAAGCAAATATGTTATCTTATCGACATCAGAAGATTTTAGAATGACATCCGCAATGGCATCTGCAATTCCTTCTTCGAGAAGTAATTCATAATTGTTATGGTAAGTTTCAATTTCTCTTACTAGATCGACGATTTCATCTAGATTGCATTCCAATATTCTTCTCTTGACGGCATTCACGAAATTTCTCATTAGATCTGGATAGTAAGTCTCAGCCCAGTACATCATCCTATTAAGCTCATAAAATATTCCTTTATAGGGGTAAGACTTGAACAGATCCTCGGAGGGTATTTCGTTAAGCCTTTTAATCAATTCGTTCATGGCTTTATACCATAATTTTCCTGGTCTCAAATATGGCCCTTCGTATGTTACTTTAACTAAAGTGAATAATTCGTATGCCGTCAGATCTTAAACCTGCTCTATCAATTTGTTCTCTGATGACATTAGAATCGGAACTATAATTTTTATGACACTAGAGGTTTTTATAAGACCTACTATTTCCTTTAATGTTGCGTGTTCGAGCTTCTTCTTCAAAATCGAAGCTACTTTGCTGTGCAATTCGCTTTTAGCGTTTTCGAGAAGTCGTCCTACAATTTGTTCGGATTTATCAAGTAGTTGAAGGTATTGGGAGTATTTGCTAACTATAGTACTGGCATCTAGTTCGCTGGCTTTATTCACGAAGTCTTCCAATCTCCTCACGATGGTCTCTTTTACAAACTTCCTGATCTGCTCGTCAAACTCCTCCCCGGTGGCGTTTGGGGCCTTCATAAGAGGCCTCCATGCTTTTTGCATTCTAAGGCTTAAAGTCACTTGAACAATATAAATATGGTGAGAGTACATGTGCTAGGAGTGATGACGGTCCATAGGTTCTTTAAGGAAGCTTCTGATGGAGAAGGATGAAAGATCTGTATAAATTCTGAAATTTTCAATATGTTTATGTGTCATCGGAAATTTCAACCGTTTCCGGGTGTTTCTGCGCGATTTTCCTTATAATTTCTTTTAACTCATTGGGCACCTTTTTGACGCTCGTAAATCTGATTTTGTACCCGTACTTTTCACCGAAGTTTGCAAGCATTTCGAAGATTTCCGAGCATTCCCTTAACTTTTCATCGGTCAGTTCTTTCGCCCCTCTTTCTTTTTCGATATCCTCCAAAATATCTCTCATTATCTTGTTGAACTCTTCGATCGCCTCTCTGTTTTTCCCAAGGGAAATACAGATGGGCATGACGGCGTTCAGTTTGTTTGTCCCCTTAAGTCTCTGGACCGGTATGGGATGGTGAATGTGTACGCCCATTAGGACTTTTACCGTCTCATACTCCGCTCCGCATTTTGGACATCTAGGAAGAGGAAAATATATCAATGTCCGCTCTTTGTAGCCGCACACCCTGCATCTCCATATCCCGAACGTCATAATACCACCGCTACTAACTTTTTATCGAATTTTTTACGTGACCCCCTCCCGCATCGGATGCGGATCTGTTGACTTCATTTACGAGATTTTATATGAATCTTCGCTCTTAAGTCTTTCTTTGAATTCATTGAGGGAGATCGCGGCTACATATCGGCGTTCGGAGACTACGGCTAAGTCATGGAGGTCCTTCAGCAGTTCTCGATTCCTAAATAGGTATTATGATGGTTTTCTTTTTCCCATTTCTCGTTGATAATGTACTGTACTTCGGTTGTTGTCGTACAGATGCCTAAAGGTATTTGAGTCATATTTTAATTAAGGTTCTAGTTTTTGGCGAGATCTGCATTTTAAATGTAGTAAAGAATTATGGCACCGGGATATAAGACCTGAGTTTGTGCTTTACTAGAAATGATGAGAAAATATGGGGATATTATCAAAGATAAGTTATAGGGTGTGTTTTCAGGGAATGCCAAGGAAATTCTTAAAGGTTGACGAGAAATTAAAGGATCTGGGAAGCATATAAAAGAAAAATTGTGTGAAGGAGGTGCTTATACATACATTAGTGAGTCTTTGGGTTTTATGACTATGTCTGGAATATCTCCGGCCCATAGCCATCGCACTATGCAGCGCAGGATGGCGTTTCGGAGTTTTTCCGTCCTCGGGGAACTTTTTGCTTGTTATCACGTCTGCGAGTTTTATCACGGCGGTGGAGAGTGCTCTTAGTATATCATTTACGCTTTTTATTTCGGATCCGTAGATCTTCTCCAGATCCTTCATGAACAGTTTTTGTTCCTCGGCGGGTGTCGTGTTGGGGTCCCAAAGTCCGGCGATGGAGCCCTCCGTCACGTAGTCTATTTTGTTGTACTTGAAGAGGAGGTAGAAGTGCTTCATTATGGCGTTTATGAGCCATTCTAGTTGCTTTCTTGCATCTTCTGGCATATTCTCGAGCATTCTCTCCCCCTCGATTTTTCACGGATGTTTCTAGGGTGATGATCTGCTGGTGAATATATAGATTTTGTGATTGTGCAGATGCAGATCGGTGGCTTATCGGAAAGTTACAAATGGTCAGATCATGCCAGAGCATCGGATTACGTATGGAATTTACTCACGTACTCACACTTAATACTTCATAATTTGGAGAGTGGGTGACGGAAAAATCGAAAGTTGGTGAGAAAGAGGCGTTAATGTTAATAGGACTTCGTCATAATTCAGTACCTCTGAAACTTCCTCCCGGATTTGTGAAAGGTTTATTCGGCCACCCGCCAGTATTCGTTTTGCCATGTGAAGGGGAGGTGGTTTGGAAGGAAAAAGGGAAAAATGCCTATCCTTAAAAGTTTCAGAAGTACTAGTAATTGGAAAGTCTTATAAAAACTTAGAACTTTTTAATACCGGTGATTCTTACCATGGAGGGGCTTACAGGCACGCAATTAGCTCTACTTCGTCTCATTTTAGCGAATCCGGGTCCAAGTATTGAAGAGATGTATTACCTTGCCCCTCTTTATGGAGCTTCAAGGGAGACTCTTAGAGCAGACTACATAGTTCTGCTCAAGGAGCTGTTAGTATCTCCTGTAGCGTCTATAGATCGCAGGTACTATCTTCCGCGTTATTGTTTAATAACCGAAAAGGGAAAAAGAGTGCTTTGGAGTGCGCCAAAGGAAGCATTTAAACAAGTATTGCCGAGGAAAGACTATATTTTTGGTATATTTGAAGAGAAAATGCCGGAGTTTGAAGAAGTAGTTAAGGGGTGGCCGACTTTTGATGAGTGTTCTAACGAGGAAATAGAGTTGCTTGCCAATGTTTATCTTTATTGGGCTAAGTGTCCTCCTGCCAGTCATCCTTTGATTTCCAAAGATGAGCTGTTCTGGATGGCGGCAAGGGGGTTTGCTAGGTTAAATAATATAGACTTATTTTCGGAATCGCTAATAGGTTGTCTTACAGACTTAAAAACGAATAAGAGGTGGGAACTCCTATTCGGCATTATATTTCGTGCATTAAGAGAATATTCCAATCTTGAGGATGTGATTTTGAGTTGTGCATCTAGGGTCCTCGCAGAAGTGTATTTGCGTCTTATGAAGAGACCGCCACCTGACCGTCTAAGCAAGGAGGCCATCATCAAGTTAGTTAACAAATTTCTGGAGTTAGGAATAATTATTCCCTAATAAGTGCGTTCTTGGCGTTATGAGAGTCTCTTCTTGATATCTTCTTAGGGGAGTTTATAAGCCTAAGTGGGCGTTATAGTGATGGAGGTTATTGGCG
>Ga0180301_10005078_pt1 | contig 10102 bp, 12 predicted proteins | sample GuaBasSediGuay16_FD_121797 | JGI IMG/M metagenome (GOLD analysis project Ga0180301, IMG submission 121797) | Subseafloor sediment microbial communities from Guaymas Basin, Gulf of California, Mexico - Guay16, Core 4569-2, 12-15 cm | ecosystem: Environmental > Aquatic > Marine > Hydrothermal... | reverse complement strand
ACGAAAAGGAAGTTGGAGCTCCTCTAGATGAACAGCAATAGTTGGCCACAATGCATAAGGCTAGAGTGACAAAATATCTAGAGGCTTATAGGCGTAAGATAAAGCAGACAAGCATAGATGAGTTCGTTGAATGATATGAAAAGCTTAAAGAGGCGAGGTGGAAGAGACGTGAGGGTAAACGTCGATATTGATTCAAAGAATCAGTTTCTATTGCTAATAAGTGTATTTTTGGACGGTTCAGTTTTGCATTTATCTTAAAGCCTTCGAAACCACAAATGGATATTATATAATCGGATATGGCCTTACCAGACACGACTAAAGAGAAGTTTTTATGAGTTCATACGTTTTCTGGGAGATGATGAGGTTAGAGTTTGGTTCAATGAAACTCTGCACGGTAAATCTGAGCAAATTCTGTTCAGCAGAAGAGTTCACATGGACAAACGTAGACCAGCCATTAGATCTAGGCTTTGGACTATGCTATGGAAACCTTTTTAGGCTAAGCTTCCAGCGAGAAAAACATTTATACGGTAATTTCCCACTTTCATTTGAAATGAAAAGAAAATCATTTAAAGCTCTAGAGGATATTGTTTGGAGATGGATTTCTGGACAGCTTCATCACTATAAGATGAAAGTTCCGAGAGCTAAGCCTTCAAAGGAAATAATTAAGTCTATCGAGGAAAAGGAAGGAAAGAGAAAGAAATAGCTGTTTTTTGGGTGAAAGGTTTGATTATAGATGTTGGTTCTGGAGGAAATCCGCTGGCAGTCAAGGGAATTAAGGTTGTTCATTGTGACATAAGTAGAAGAGCATCAGTTGAGGTAGTATGTGATGCACACTATCTACCTTTCAGAGATAAGATTTTCGATGCAGTCTATGCAAGTCACGTTATTGAACATTGCCTACATCCAGCAAAGGTTCTTCAAGAATTTAAGCGAGTTTCAAAAGGAAGAGTTATTATCAAAGTGATGAATACCAAACTGGATTATTCAGATAATTCGCATTTATATAGCTGGAACGCAAAGACATTGAGGCAATTCTTACAGAGGTTTTTCAAGAACGTTGAGGTTTATCCAACGATTAGATTCGACCCATACAGCAACCCAGTTAAAAGACTGCTTCATAAGCTGAAGGTCCTAGTGACAGTAAGCCTTTTTGGCAGAAATGAGCTTACAGCAATATGCAAAATTTAAATCTGTTTATCCAATTTTTATTTGGGTGAAATCCTGCTCTGCGAATATTGCTTAAAAACATGTTAAGGTCAAATCTAAGCCTGAAAGCAAGATTGTTATATTAGCTAGAAGATTTGGAAAGACCGGTCCAGAGAACATCGTAGGGTTTATTGCCTTTGATGTTGACGGTGTTCTGAAAGGTTACAGTGGCCCTATAACAAGAAGAGATATAATAGATAGCTATAGGAAAACTGGTTTGTAGGAATTATAAATGCATGAGGAGACAATGCTGTACCAAGGCATCTGCAAGATGATAGGTGGATATGGAACACGCGAAAATCATTCGGCTCTATGTGGAGGAAGAACTGAGCATAGAGAAGATCGCCAGGCAACTGGGCCGAAGTAGCAAAAACGTCTACGACCACCTAATCAAGTGTGACTCAAGCATTGACTGTTTGAGCTACTGCCCTCTATGCGGACGCGCGAAAGACTTTAATGTACATTACATTTATTTATATGCGTCTTCCACTCTCCTCCTAAAGGCAAAACTCGAAATTCAGTAAACAAAATTTTTAAACTTTTCATGTTTTTGTAAATTGCCTAAAAAAGGGTTCGCTGGGTAAATGTGGATCTAGCCAGCTATTTTTGGATTACAAGGCCTCTAGAAGGGAATCCATTGTGCCTCAGCCCTGAACATCTCATCAACCATTCTCTCAATCTCTCTAGGCGTTAAAATCGCTGATGTTAGCGGGTCAAACATTATAGCCTGCAAAGCCGCAACTCTATCTTTCTCCAGAGCCGCCTTAACCGCCAGTTCTTGAACATTAATGTTTGTTCTGTTTAGAGCGGCGCATTGAGGCGGTAGGTCGCCTACATGGCATGGATGTATTCCGCCTTTATCAACGAAGCATGGGACTTCAACGCAGCATCCATACGGAAGATTCGTTATTAACCATCTGTTTTCAACATTACCATTTATGCGGCATGGTTCACCAGTTTCCATGGAGTATATGATATCTATGCCGTATTCATGAGATCTGCTTAACTCAATCGGCGCTTCGCCGCTTATCTGCTTTTCTATACGCTTAAAGTGAGGTTTCCAAGCCTTCTTACATATTTCCAGGTAGAACCATCTTGGCTCACAGTATTTTTTCCGTCTCTCCTCAGTTGTCCTAAAGTAGGGGACATACTCGCTTAAGTGATGGCTTGACTCGGTTATAAAGTAGCCGAGGTATTTCATCATTTCGAAACGAACCTTATCTCTCTCGTAAATCTCCTTATTTTTCATGGCTTCCCAAAGAAGCGGATAAGCATCCTCCCCCTTATACCTAAACTCTAGGAAGAAGGCTTGATGATTTATTCCGGCAACCCAGTAATAAACATCCTCATATGGAACGTTAATGTAGTTTGCAAGCTGCATAGCTGTTCCCTGAACGCTGTGACAGAGACCAACATTCCGAATTTTAGTTGCCTTATTTATAGCCCAACAATTGATCGCCATGGGATTAGCATAATTAATTAACAGGGCGTCTGGGCAAAGCTCCTCCATATCATAGCATATATCCAAGAGAACTGGTATTGTTCTAAGTCCGCGGAAAACTCCTCCCGGTCCTATAGTGTCACCAACCTCCTGATTTACACCATACTTTAATGGAATATTTATGTCAAGTTCAAAAGCCTCTAATCCGCCAACCTGAATCATAATTATCACGTAGTCAGCGTCCCTTAATGCCTCCCTACGATTCAGAGTGGACTCAATCTTCATGTTACGCGCATATTTCGAAGCCAATACATGTGCAAACTCGCTTATTATCTTAAGTCGTTCAGCATTGATGTCCATCAAGGATATTGTGGAGTCTCTAAGTTCTGGGTGATAGACGATATCTGTGAGCAAGCGGCTGGCGAAGACAACGCTTCCGGCGCCAATAAAAACTATTTTAGCCACATAAACCACCAAAAGAAAATATGATTTTCCTTTAAATAGTCTTTCTAAGGGAATTTTTCTGAATTCCTCCTATGAAAGCCGCTTTGTAAGCCTCATTCACTATGCGTCACCCAGCCAAAAGAACGGTATTTCATCAACATGCTCTGAATCCTTTATGCCTTTAAGTTCCATGAGCTTAAAGGAGAAAAAAGCGCCTAAAAAGGGCAGTTCAAACAAAGCTTTTAAATATATACGTGTATTCTTCTCTTTCAAGAATCATGGAGGGACCGCCTTGCCTAAAAGAGAGAAGGGCCGCTCACATTCGACTAGACCCGTTGGAAAGAGGCCTCCAAGCTGGTGTAAGTATACGCCTGATGAGGTTATAGCCCTAGTTGTTAAGCTCGCTAGGGAAGGGAATCCGCCAAGTAAGATAGGTGTAATTTTACGTGATCAGTATGGTATTCCGCTTGTTAAGCCAATAGTTGGCAAGAGCATCGTCGAAATATTAAAGGAGAACGGTCTAGCGCCCAGAATACCCGAGGACTTAGAAAATCTTCTTAGAAAAGCTGCCCGTATAGCCGCGCATCTAGAGAAGAACCGAAAAGATAAACATAACAAGAGAGCGCTTCAGCTAGTTGAATCTAAAATCCATAGATTATCCGAATATTATAAGGAGAAAGGCGTATTGCCACCAAACTGGAAGTATAAAGCAGCAATCGCTTCCATAGCCTAAATGGGATCCTCATGGCTGGTGAAAGCCGCCTAAATGATTTCTTTGATGAAGCTAAGAAAGTAGCTGAATTTCTCCTTGAAAGCATAAGTAAAGAGAGAAATATTTTAGTAATTTCCCACATGGACGCCGATGGAATATCAGCGGCGGGAATAATGGGTAAAGCCCTCTTTAATGCCGGGGCGAAGTTCTGCATTAGGATAGAGCGTTGGATGGATGAGAAAGTTTTAGATGAAGCATGCTTGCATGGTGAGGATACTCTACTAATTTTCACTGACATGGGAAGCGGATACTTAGATATTCTAGGCGCCAAAGTAGGAGATAGACGCATAGTTATACTTGACCACCACCAACCTATTGGAAACTCTAAAGAATCTTTCTTGCAGGTTAATCCGCATCTCTTTGGGATAGACGGCTCGAGAGAAATAAGCTCCGCTGGAATAGCATATCTTGTCGCCAAGTTCTTAGATGGAAAGAACATTAATCTTGCATATTTAGCGGTTGTTGGAGCTCTAGGTGATCTCCAAGACAAGTTTGATGATAGAAGGCTCGGCGGCGTTAATGAGCTGATCGTTAAAGACGCAGTTGAATCCGGTTTTCTAAGCGTTGAAACAGATCTACTGTTCTTTGGTAGAGAGACGCGGCCAATACATAAGGCCCTAGCCTACACTGCTAATCCTTATATACCGGGAATAAGCGGTGAAGAAGATAAGAGCTTAGCCTTCCTAAGTGAACTTAATATTGAACTCAAAAGAAACGATAGGTGGCGTGCCCTAAGGGATCTATCACAAGACGAGAAACGTAGATTATTCTCAGCCTTACATGATTATCTGGTTTCAAGGGGCTTTAGAAGCGAAGTTGCTATGCGCCTACTCGGCGCAGTATATGTCCTCGTTAAGGAGGAGCCTTGGACCCCGCTTAGGGATGCTAGGGAGTTTGCTCTTCTTTTGAATGCAACTGGCAGAATGGAGGTTCCGGGTTTAGGCGTAGCTATATGCATGGGCGATAGGAGCGAAGCATATGAGGAAGCCCTTAAAACCTTGGATGAATACAGGCAGACAATAACAAAGTATCTTAGGTGGCTGGATGAGAACTCCAATCGTATTGAAGAATGGGATAGCATATATGTTCTACATGGCGAGAAAGATATCGACGAGCGGGCAATAAGCACAATATCAACAATCTTATCAACTAATTTGCCCAAACCTAATAAGCCCCTAATAGCCTACTCATTCATACCAAGGGAGAAAATACTTAAAATATCCGCTCGGACCACAGATTCACTGGCTAAAATGGGTCTAAACCTCGGTGAAATAATACGTGTAGCCGCCGAGAAATGCTCTGGTGTGGGGGGCGGACATGATATTGCGGCTGGCGCTCAAATACCATACGAACGAAAAATAGAGTTTTTAAAGAATGTTAATCTTCTCGTAAAGAAGCAGATCGAGAGGCTGAAGAAGAATGAAGGCGGAAGCCAAAATAACATTAGTATATGATGATGAAAGAGAAGCTAAGTCTATATCTAGAGCCGTTTCGCCGGATAACGTTGGAGCCCCAAAAGAGTTATTTATAAAAACAGAGGTGGCGGACAATAGCGTCATCACCACAATAAAATATAGCGGGGAGAGAGTTGAAACCCTCCTATCAACCATAGATGACCTCTTAAGCTGTGTATCAACAGCCGAAAAAACCATTTCAGTATTAAAGAGAAGATAGTTGAATTTACATGTTGAATGCAAAAGGTTTTTTAGTTTCATTTATTTATTCTCAAGAGGAATAGAATTTAATTAATGCTAAACAAGAGAGAGGTGGTGAATAAATTGTCAGTATTTGCTGTTCCCGGAGCTTATGATAGGGCCATCACAGTTTTCTCTCCAGATGGCCGCCTTTTTCAAGTTGAGTATGCGTTAGAAACAGTTTATAGAGGTTCAACAATTGTAGGTATAATGTGTCCCGAGGGTGTTGTTATAGGAGCTGAAGAGAAGGTTGAATCTAGACTCCAAAACCCAAACTTCAGTCAGAAAATATATGAAGTCGATGAACATATTGGAGCAGCGGTTGTTGGTTTAAGTTCTGATGCACGTGTGTTAATTGACGAGGCTAGAGTTTTCGCTCAAATTAGTAGGCTCATGTATGCTGAACCAGTTGATGTAGAGATGGTTGCAAAAAGAATTGGCGACATAAAGCAATTATACACTCAACATGGTGGTGTCAGACCCTTCGGTGTATCAATAATTTTCGCTGGAGTCGATAAGAGAGGAAGCCAATTATTCACAACTGATCCAAGCGGAACCTACAGAGCCTATAAGGCTGTTGCTATAGGAGTCGGACGTGAAGCAGCTGAGAACATATTGAGGGAAGAATACCGCGACGACTTAACTCTCGAGGAAGCCATAAAGCTTGGCGTTAAGTGTCTACTGAAGTCCATACAGGCAAGAGGTGAACAACCTATAATTAAAATAGCCATCGTGCCAGCTTCAACGAAGAGGTTTAGAGTATTAGCTGATGAGGAAGTTGAGAAATACGTAAAGGAAGTTCAGGGTAGCTGAAAACAATGAGCAAAAATTATACTATTGCACGCATAAATATTGGCGGAGAAAACTTTGAGATTCTGGTTAAACCGGATCCAGCGTTTTTCTTCCGTAGCGGAAAATCGGTGCCTCTCTCAGAAGTTTTAGTTGCAGATGTAATATTCACCGACGCAAATAAAGGTTTAAGGGCTCCAGAAAAGAAGCTCAAGGAGGCTTTCGGAACAACCGATCCGCTTGAGATCGCTAAGATAATACTTAAGAGGGGAACCCTACAGCTAACTGCCCAGCAAAGAAAGCGAATGATTGAGGAGAAACGTAGACAGATAATCGACTTTATATCACGTAATGCTGTTGACCCTAGAACCAAGCTTCCGCACCCACCTACACGCATAGAGCAAGCTCTCGAGCAAGTTCATTTTTCCATCGACCCATTTAGAAGCGTTGAGGAGCAAGCCAATGAGGCCATTAAGGCCTTACGCGCAGTTCTCCCCTTAAGCGTTGAGAAAATATCTGTGGCTGTTCGAATACCGCCAGAGCATGCGGGCAAGTCTTATGGAGTTCTTAAATCATTTGGAACAATAAAGAATGAAGTCTGGCTGACTGATGGCTCGCTTTCGGTTGTTTTGGAGATGCCTGCTGGGCTTTACGGCTCCTTCTTAGAAAAGATGGGTAAGATAACTCGTGGAAATGTTGATGCCAAAATTTTAAAGTAAATTGTTAATTAAGAGGTGAATGCTGAATCATGTTTTATTTTGAAAATAGACAGATTGTGACCCCGGGAGATCTCTTAGCCGAAGGAAACTATGTTGCCGGAAATAACACGTATAAGGAAGGGTTCAAAATATATGCCAGTAGGCTTGGATTAGTAGAGTATGAGGAAAGAACTGTTCATGTTGTTGCACTAAACTCCGTTTACATTCCATCAGTTGGGGATCAAATCATAGGTAAAATAGAAGACATAAACATTAATGTTTGGGTTGTTAATATAAACTCGCCTTACAAAGCAATTCTGAGAGCCAACGATGCCCTAAACAAACCCTTCAGGCAACAAAAAGATGACTTAACAAAATTCCTCGATGTCGGAGACCTAATATTGGCTAAGGTTATAGCATTTGATCGAACAATTGATCCAATCCTCACAATTCGTGAACCGGGTCTCGGAAAAATAACGCGAGGGCAAATAGTCAAGGTTTCCCCCGCGAAGATCCCGCGAATAATCGGTAGGAAAGCTTCAATGATAAACCTGCTCAAAAGGGAGACCGAATGCAAAATAACCGTTGGACAGAACGGTATAATACTGATTTCCGGTCCAAGCCCAAATAATGAGAGGCTAGCTATTTTAGCAATTGAGAAGATAGCGCAGGAAGCACATACCTCCGGATTAACGGATCGAATAGCCGAAATGATAAGAAGAGAGAAAGGTGTAAGTTAATGGGTGGAAAAGTTAAGTTAATTGATGAGAATGGTTTAAGAGTTGACGGGCGAAAACCAAACGAGCTTAGACCAATAAAAATGGAAGTTAGCGTACTAAGCAATGCTGATGGATCAGCATATATTGAGCAGGGAAGAAGCAAAATACTCGCAGCCGTTTACGGCCCCCGAGAAGTTCATCCCAGACATCTAGCTCTCCCAGATAGAGCTCTCCTCAGATGCAGATATCATATGGCCCCCTTCTCAGTTGAGGAGCGAAAATCTCCAGCCCCATCAAGACGTGAAATAGAGCTCTCAAAGGTTATAAGAGAGGCTCTTGAGCCAGCAATATTTCTCGAAAAATTCCCGAGAACCTCCATTGACATATTTATTGAGGTCCTCCAAGCCGATGGTGGAACAAGATGCGCTGGCACAACGGCTGCCGCCCTAGCTTTAGCCGATGCCGGTATACCCATGAAAGACCTCGTTGTTGCATGCGCCGCCGGCAAAGTTGATGGAGTCTTAGTCTTAGATCTGAATGATTTGGAGGATAAAGAGGGTGAAGCCGACGTGCCTGTTGCCTACATGCCGAATCTAGGGATGATATCGCTTCTCCAGATGGATGGACTGTTAACAGTTGACGAGTTTAAGCAAGCGTTAGATTTAGCGATTGAAGGATGCAAACAAATATATAGGATGCAGAAGGAGGCTTTAAAGGCTAAGTATTTAGCAATCAAGGAGGAAGTTGAGTCATGTCTTCAATAATGGTTTCACGTATTAGGCAGAGGCAAATCGCCCAGATGATAGCTAATGGTAAAAGGCTTGACGGTAGAGGGCTCACCGATTACCGCCCAATTAAAGTGGAAACGGGCATTATTGAGAAAGCTGAGGGCTCAGCAAGAATTTTACTTGGTAAGACTGAGATTGTTGTTGGAATTAAAGTGGAAGTTGGCGAACCATTCTCAGATAGGCCAAACGAGGGAGTTCTCACGGTTAACTCAGAGTTTGTGCCTTTGGCGTCACCTGAATTCGAGGCTGGACCGCCAAGCGAAGACTCTATTGAGCTTGCGAGAGTTGTTGATAGGGGATTAAGAGAATCCCAAGCCATAGACCTTGAAAAGCTATGCCTAATCCCTGGAAGAAAAGTTTACATAGTGTTTGTTGACGTCTATGTTCTTAATCATGACGGGAACCTTATAGATGCATCAGCCCTAGCCGCCCTAGCCGCCCTACTGAACACTAAGATACCAGTATACACTATCGAGGATGATGAAGTCAAGAAGACATCAAACTATGTGCCGTTACCAATGAGAAACTACCCGGTTGCAATAACGTTTGCGAATATAAACGATAAGCTCGTCATCGACCCATGGTTGGAGGAGGAAGAAATAATGAACTCCCGGCTAACCATAACATTCGATAAAGACGGAAAAATATGTTCAATACAAAAAGGCGGTCAAGGAGCGTTCACACCACAACAAATTATAGAGGCCGTATACATAGCTAGAGAGAAAGCTGAAGAATTAAGAAAATTAGTGGTGAAGAGCTAATGGGTAGAAGAACCAAAAAGGTTGGTCCAGCAAGGGGTTTCGGCGCAAGATACGGTGTATCCGTTAGGAAACGCTATGTCAGCATAGTATCTGAGATGAGAAAAAAGCATACCTGTCCCCGATGCGGGCTAAAAGCCGTACGCAGAGAAAGCGTCGGCATATGGGTATGCAGAAAATGCGGCTTCAAGTTCGCTGGTGGAGCATATACGCCCACAACAAAGATAGGTATAGCGGCTGAACGCATAGCAAAGAGTGCACAAAGCGCCTCCATGTAGGGATCAGCCCTAAAAGCCCTGAAAATGATCCTGCTAACAACATCCCATAGACCGACAAGAAGAGTCAGAAGCCTATGCAATGATCTCACCCGCTCAATACCCGGCTTAACCAGAGTTAACCGCGGAAAAATGAGTCTCCTACAGGTTGCTGAAAGAACAATCCAGATAGGAGCCAAAAAATTTATTATCGTTGACAGATGGAAGGGCGGTCCCGGGAGAATAAGACTCTTTGAGGTGACTGATGGAAGCTTCAGTGAGATCCCGCCGCGCCTTTACATTTCAGGCGTGAAGCTGCGGAGGGAATTCAGAATCCCAAGGGGTATGGTTAAAGAATCATTTTCTTCATTATTCTTGGAAGCCTCTGGAACAGTTAATTCTGATATAGAGAAATTTAGAATAAAAATTTCGGAGTTTCTTGAAGTTCCAATGTTTATGCTGGAGGATAAACCCCTAAATTATAAGGCTTACATGCGTGTCGCTGAGGGGGAGGATTGCTGGGCATACATTTCCTTTTT
>Ga0180301_10005077_pt1 | contig 10102 bp, 7 predicted proteins | sample GuaBasSediGuay16_FD_121797 | JGI IMG/M metagenome (GOLD analysis project Ga0180301, IMG submission 121797) | Subseafloor sediment microbial communities from Guaymas Basin, Gulf of California, Mexico - Guay16, Core 4569-2, 12-15 cm | ecosystem: Environmental > Aquatic > Marine > Hydrothermal... | reverse complement strand
TCGCCTTTTAAACCAGCAACCTCGATATTGTATATTCCCGGATTCTCCTTCGAGATTTTGAAGCTGACCTCGGCTGATTCTCCTCCGCCGAGCGTTACGGTCTTCACGTTCTCTATGGAGCCGTTGATATTGAGAGCAACATCATAAGAGCCTGCTTCTCTTCCAACATTTGTGACTAGAACGGAGACCATTACCTCTTCACCCGGGTTGACCTCGGCTGGGGAGACTTTAAGATTAGTAACTCTGAAATCCACCGGCGGAGCTATAGGAAGAACATAACTGATTTCCCATATGCCAGGAAACAGGGAAAGCGTTATTCTGTTGCCTTCCGTGTCTATTGAGGCCGGTACTTCATTGATGAAAATCACATCCGCATCTTCGGGAAGCCTAACAGTCAAGTTATAAGGGCTTTCGAGGGATATAGTCCATACTCCAGCCTCCATGCTTGTCAATGAGGATGTGTCATACTCCAGCGTTACCTTCGTGGCCCCTAATGTGAAAATAGTAATGTTTGCCCCGTTTATCTCATAATCAAGAACGGTCTCATTCTCATCAAGAACCAGAACATTACTGACCGAAACGGATAGAAGCAATAACGATGCTTCGGGAACCGTCTCATTAACATGCACTATCTGAATAACATGCACCAACCCATCTCGATACACCGTTAGAGTGACGTTTTCCGTGCGAACCTCGTTCTCAGCCGTGACGTTCAAAGAGTTAAAGAGAACCAGAGATACCAAAACCACTAAACTTAATACTATGTATTCACATCGCTTCATAGAGGGCGGCAAAACGATTTTCCCCAGCCAGAACTGCATAGAGCTAACAGACCCCTCCTAATAAAAAATTTTGTATGTTTAGCAGCATACAAACTGCATGGAAAAGTGATGGTTACGGTTTATTTCGCCTTTTTATCCTCCGTGGATCACGGGTATAAGGACTATCTCGTCACCGTCTTTTATAGGGGTCTCTAACCCGTTAAGAACACTGATGTCTTTGCCGTTAAGGAGTATAACCGCGTTTGGAAGGGGGGTTTCAAGTTCTGGGTCGATTAAGACACGCCTAAGATCTTCAGAAGAGTCTACCAATTCCTGGATGAGTTCTCTTAACTGAATGTTTTTTTCGATCTTTACTCTTATCGTATCACTTCCATAGGCTCTTCTGAAAATTCCTAGAAGCTTTATGTTAACCCTTCCGTTAATCTTCCCTTCCGCACTGGAGGAAGATGCATGATTAATCATCTCATCATCTCTTAACGCTTCTATTTCCAAGCTTAGGCAAGAGGATAGCAGCTTTTAAAAGTGTTATGTGAATTTGAAAATGGAGGAGCCTTCGGCCGAAAGGAGCTAGGCGGATCTGAGGTGAAGATACTCAGGATCTCTGAGATCTCAAAACTAAAAGGAACTAAGGGGGTTTATACCCTCATAATCTTCGTATCCTCAGCGGTGATATTGAAGATTGGAAGATTAGGTGAAAGAAAACTCGAGAGAGGATACTATGCATACACGGGTTCAGCTCTGGGAAACGGCTCCGCCAGTCTTGCCAGCCGCATCTCCAGGCATCTCAGGAAAAGCAAGAGAAGAAGATGGCACATAGATTACCTATTGCAAAGTGAAGACGTTAAGATTAAAGCTGTCTTAGCGATGATAACTGAGAGAAGAATGGAATGCGAGATTAACCAGCATTTAATGAGCAGCCTTAAAGCCAGCATCCTGATCTTCAATTTTGGATCTTCAGACTGCAGGATGAGATGCGGAAGTCATCTTCTCTACCTCGGGTTAGACGATAATGTAGTATGGAAGATAGCTGAGCTGTACCCGAAGAAAAAAGAGGGCGAAATATTTGTGTTCCTTAGCCATTAGACGAAAAATTTCACCTGAAATCAGAGAAGCCGCATTGATGGATTTGGATGAAATGTATAAAATTGAGGTTGAATGCTTCACTGGAAACGCGTTTACTTATTCTCATCTGGAGTATTGTCTAAGGTCGCCTAGCTTCGTGAAGTTAATCGCCTTAGTAGATGATGAAGTAGCAGGTTTCATAATTGGATTACTTGAAGGTTCGAAGGAAAAGATCGTTGGTCATGTTTATACGCTTGATGTGAAACGTAAATTCCGGAGAATGGGGATAGGCTCTGCGCTTCTCGAAGCTTTAGAGAGAATCTTCATCACTAAAGGGGTGGAGAGGTGCCGCTTAGAAGTCCGTTTGGACAACACCGCCGCGAAAGGATTATACTTTAAGCATGGCTATAGACCCGAGAAGATTTTTAAGGACTATTATGGACCAGGCTTAGATGCTTTAGGATTAGAGAAAAAATTAAAAGAAAAGAGGTGAATGCGCTCTTTACGATGCGGTTTGCTATAGCTCTCCTTCGATGCGTATAGTTTTTATTTCGAAGGGAGAGAGATGAACCCTAATCTTCCTCTGTTCTAAATGGACAGGTTTGATCTTTCTTTCAAGCAGATCTGATTCGTAAGCCCTTTGGATTTTAAATCCAGCAGTCAGTTCAACATCCGCTCCATCACCCGTCGCGTCGTATATTCGAATTACGAAGCCCCTAGAATCTTCAGCCATTTTAACGCTGGAAACAACAACGTTTTCCGGCGTAACCCTTAGGAAACTAAATTCTTCAGGCTTGGAACCCTTAATGGCTGAGGGGTTCGTAACGACGAATACTTCTAGTGGATGATTAATCTCGTATCCCCTTCGGAAAGTTAATGCTTCTTTCCAGTTACCTATGTGTGGATAAATCGAATACTTCACCTTATGAATCTTAACATCTGGTTTAGGATCTGGACTGTAGCTAGTTCTGACGAGTGTCATGCGAATCGTATTACCCTTAGCATCGAAGCCGTATTTGCAGTTGTTCAAGAGGCTCACGCCGTATTCTCCATCCGAAATATCGACCCACCTGAGAGCGGGGACCTCTGTGCCGTCAGCTGGCCTCTCAATGTAGCCAAACGGAATCTCATAAGTTGCCTTAGAATTTCCAAGTATAGGAGTAAATGAAACTTTAAGCATCGGAGCTTCCGTACGATCATTTGAAGTTTCTCTCCAGTCGATGATTGTGTCAAAGTCGATTCTTGGAATTCCCCTGTGAAGTGAAATGAGCTGGGTGATTTTCGAGTTGAGAATCTTATGGGATATCTTTATTGCGGCTCTAACGGGCCCCTTTTCTACGAGTTCAACGGTTGCCCCCTTTATTAGATTCTCCGTTCGAATTATTTCACCTATGATCCATGCGGACATTGGGTGAGGAAGCTCATATAACACCTGGAAGAGGTTACTGAATATCGGCTTAGTATATTGGAACCTATCTTTTTTGAAGACTAGTCTATTCTCAGTTTTATCCAGTAAGGAGGATATTGTCCCCGAATCTTTATCTATTTCAATCTTGAAATACTCATTCTCAATCGAATTGTTATTACCTTTGACTGTTAAGGCTTCTTTACATTCGTCTTTCCCCTCAATTAGATAGTACGTTTTATAGCCCATTGAAGGCACTTCAGCAACGAAAGTTAGCTCCTCCCCATCAAATTGGGCTGGAACCTTCTCTTGTCCATCAGCTGAAATCATCATAGGCTTGCATGGAACCTTTTCGCTTGGAACCTTCACTCTTACAATGTCGACGCGATCCCAAGATAACGAATTAAAGATTATCACGGCGACTTCCGGTCTAGAGAATCTTATTTGATTGGATATTCTTTGAATCGAAGAGTCTAGAATGTCACGCGCGATCTCTATCGACTCTTCCGCCAGTTTTCTGGAATGAACATATGCCTCAGATACGGCGCTTCCATCGAGTATGTCGTGGAACTGATTAAACAGCATGTTACGCCAAGCCGTCTTTATGTTATCACGCGAATAGCCTCCAGAAAAAACAGCGAACTTTTCAGCATCTACGAGAAGCCTTTCGCAGAGCCTATTATACTTTTTAATATCCCCATGCGTTGTGTAGCACCCATCAAAAACGAATTGAAGCTCATCATTGATAACTGGAATTCTCTTACCATCCAGCTCGTTTTGAACGTCCCTGAAGAAGTCATGCGTCGTGCTAAAGAATACATCTGGCAGCAACCCTTTCTCTTGGATTTTAAGCGCAGCTTCTATGTCTTCTATGGTTGCTCCTCCTCCATGATTACCGACGCCGTAAACAAACATACTTGTCTTTAAACCATATCTTTCATAAAGATCGATGACAAGATCAACTATATTCTTTGGAGTTACAAAGTTATTGTAAATGCTCGTGAAGGCTAGAACCCTCGACCCATCCGGAGATTCCCACCAAAAAATCGGCTCTCCTTTACCGCATCTCATGAAATAGTAGTACCGGCCGCCGATCTTTCTGATGATCTGAGGTAGAGTCCATACATGCCCGAAAGTATCCGGTTCCCAGCAAACCTCAGGCTCAAAACCGAATTTCTCTTTAATATACTGTTTCGCCTCGAGGAACTGTCTAATCAGAGCCTCAGTTCCGGCCATATTCAGATCCGCTTCAACCCACATTGAAGCTGTTATGTCCCACTGCTTCTTCTCCACATGTTTTCTGATCGATTCAAACATGTCTGGAAAGTTTTCCTCAACAATCTTGTAAACTCTCGCTTGGCTCTGTGAAAAACGGAATTCTGGATATTCTTCCATAAATCTAAGCATTGTACTAAACGTATCTTTTACTGTTGCAACGGTATCCTCCCATGGCCAGATCCAATTCATGTCGATATGAGCGTGAGCCACGAGATGAACCTTAAATTGTTTCGCCTTTTTACTCAGATCGGCCATTTGGGCTCTTGCTTTATTGACCTCCTTAATCATGGAAGATGGATCTTCGTCGATTACCTTTTTGTCAAAATTTTTAGATACGATATTAGCCTTTTCTTCATCCAGGATTCTTGCAAGCCTGAGCTCCTGTATGAAGGATTCAACCTCGAATATTACATCCTCCACTTTTCCAAATCGAATCTCGAAGGCTGGAACGCTTACGGGCTCATATCTCTGAAAGATGTGAACGGCAACCACATACTCATCCTTCGGTTGCGCATTTTTACTTAGGATTATTCTGGGTCCCCTAAGCTCCATCCAGTAATCAGCGCTGAGAACTCTTCTCGAATTAACGAAGACCTCCGCTTTGCTTAGGATCGGTGAAGAAAACATCTTCACAACAGATCCAGAAACATCAATCCCTTTGATCTGTTGGGGAACTGTGACTTTACATCTAAACCAACCGTCGCCGTTCCTAGCATCGAAAGTCATCGGTAAATCAGCTTCTTCCCAAGAAGAATCATCAAAGCTAGATTTGTATGCTTGGGAAGAACTGCCCTGGAAGAATCGCCAGACGAACCTCCTTCGGTAATCTTTTAGTTCACTAAGCTTCTTTTCGAGCTTCTCAATCAATAATAAACAGGCATCTGAATTTTTGGAACTCATAATTTTCTGCCTCGATTTTTACCGGTTAATCTAAATAATAACTTCATTGATTTTTAAATCTGATTACACCCACAATTGATCAGGTCGGGTTTTCTTCTAAACGGGATACTTACTTTCTAAGAGACTTAATAGCATCCATCCAATTTTTAGGGTCTGCCTCTATCACTTGATAGGTTTCCTTAATTTCTTGAAATACTATCCGATCTTTCTTTGGATCTAAACCGCAGACTTGCTCAAGAATGTAATCTATTCCACATGGGTATATTTCTTCAGCGAAAATCTTGTCTTTGACGTAGAGGTTTCCCTTCTCATCCTTCGCACGGAAGAACATAGCTGCAGCGGCCGCTATTGTTGTACAAGGCGCCGAAACAGAATTCTTCTGATCCAAAAGCAATGCACCTATAAGTCTGTCGTTTCTTGATAGTTTACGGGGCAAATCCCTACCTACTCTGTAAAGGGTGTCTCCGAGGAATTTGTTGTCAAATCTTCTGATTAAATCATCTATGTATTCTTCCATGTTTTGTCTGTTAAATTCCTTCGGATATTCTCTGATTAGGCTTTCCCCAGACTCCCACATGGCACTTTTAACGGTGCTTCGTATATGCTTGTTTTCTATTGCTTGCCATATATACTTCATTTCTGGATCGGTGATATATCCCAAATAAGCCGTAGCGGCATGCCCCATATTATGTATGAAAAGCTTACGATCTACATACGCCGCCATATTATCTTTCGGTTCTATACCTTCAATTTTAGGGACTCCTAGCTTAAAGGCTTTCCTATCCACAATTATCTTGTTATATGCCTCTGCGAAAATGAGCAATGGATCCTTTTTCTTCTGCTCTTCAGTCATTATGGGAACCATTTTACCTATACTTGTTTCGACAAGGCCAACCATCGAATCTAGAGGATAATCTTCAGGCAGATATTTAGATAATCCATCCCTGAATATTCTCGATGAATTCCGTATGTTTTCACATATTATTATGTCAAGCGGCCTTTTCTCTGACTTCAGCCTTTTAACTAATCCCCTAGCTATGATGGGATAGATGCTTTCTAGATTGTTAGGACCTACAGCTGTCGCAACGATATCCGCAGTAGATACTTCCAGTGACGCTTTTTCGACATCAGCGGCATGAACCGCTCGGATATTATCCACCCATATGGTTTCAGGATTTACGTCCTTTACCTCTATACGGTATCCTTTCTTCTTGTTGAGGAGGTCAACAAGCCATTTGAGAACATCGATAAAAACAACTTCATATCCCGCTTTGGAAAAGATTTGACCTACAAGTGACCTACCTATGTTTCCAGCTCCAAAAATTACTATTTTGCTCATCTCCCTCACACAAGAAGTCTTTACCTCAAAACATTACCGAGTTACAAGATGAGACTCCAGAAATTCAATCTCCTTCTTTAAGCTCCATTTCTCAGTGTCAAAAAGTTCGCTCTCTGTATGCGGATAGATAACCCCCTTACCATCAATCTCTCTTCTTCTTACCGATTTAATTAATGAAAGAGCAGAATCCATCCCGCCGCACTTCACGATGTAATTCCCCGGATCAATAAGTCCTTCCGCAATCATGTCAAGCACCTTTGCTATATCAGAGGGGTCACTTCCGCTGGAACCTACAGCTGTGATTCCATCGTAATGAATTCTATGGGTATCCACCTTTATGAACCTCTCATCGAACTTTGTTCCTCCAAAAAAGTTTGCTACCCCTCCGGGAGCGAGATACTTAAGAGACTCTTCTTGGATCTTTGCTATGCCTAACGCCACAATCACATCATCAACGCCTCTTCCACCCGTTTCTTCCTTAATTACTTGCTCAAGATTTTTAGGATCCGTAACGATGAAACGGATTCCAAGCTTCTTCGCTTTTTCTTGAAAGAGCCGACGTGCTCTTTCGCGTCTCCTTTCAATCAGCTCTGAAACTATTATTTCTCTAGGTTTGTAACTCATCGCTGTCTCGATGTGCATAAGCCCCATTGGCCCTGCGCCTATAATGAGAGTGACCCCTCCCTTTTTAGGTCCAATTTCTGCTCTTCTAGGGCTGGTTGGGCTGTCCTTTATTATGTGAACCATACGTTCTTGAGCTGCGATAACATCGGAGAGAGGTTCTGCCAGTGCACCGGCAAAGTAAGGAATATCGTTTTTTGGAAACGGGAGTAGACAGCCAGTTTCTATGATCTCCGGCGTGATGAGAACATATTCTGCGAATAATCCTGGCAAGGTATAGCCGACGGCGATCTTGTTTACCCCTACGGCGTTATTTCTATATCTTTCTTTGAAGCGACGGGGACCGCATGGAACGGCTGGTTGCACGGCGAATTTTTCGCCGACATGATATTTTCCTTTAAGTTTTCTCCCCACCTTAACAATAGTGACGGCGCCTTCATGCCCTATTATGATTGGATATTTCGAAACGTCCCATCCATACATTAGGGGATGCTCTGACCCCTGATCTATGAGCTTAATGTCTGATGCACATGCAATTGCGGCGTCAACTCTTGCGAGAAGCTCTTGTTCACCACATTCAGGCACATCGACTTTCTCTATCTTCAGATTTTCCTCTCCGCAGCCTGAAAGAACTAGAGCCCTCATTGTAGAGGGAACTTCGTAATTCTCGTCAATTTTAGCGTAGTCTTCTATTTTCATGAAAACTTCCTCACGATAACTAGGAAAACTTCATGAATAAATATTTTTATATGGATGATGTAGTGCCACTTAAATGCTTTGACAGGGATGCTTAGAAGAGTTTTTCCCAGGATTTCAGATGCATCGACGCATGAATAACGCTAAGAATGTTAAGTCGTATTTATGTAAGTTATGATCCTTCTCTTATATTAAAGCATAAATTAAATCTGTAATGAAAGAATGCAGAGAGAGTCCTAGACAAACATCTCTTTAAGATGAAAACGAATGATTAGAAGGAGAAAGGCCCCGAGGGATCTAATCCTGAAGGATAAGTATGAGCCTACAGTCTCCGTGATTGTACCCGTGTTGAATGGTGAAAGAACGATAGGTGATCTCCTAGACTCTTTGATGGAAGTTGACTATGACAAAAAGAAACTTGAAATAATACTTGTGGATGGAGGCTCAACGGATAGAACCCAAGAGATTATTCAATCCTATCCGGTTAAGCTTCTCATAGAGAGAAGAAGAGGACTAAACGTTGCAAGGAATACCGGCGTAAGGAACAGCAGCGGCGAGATTATACTCTTCACCGACTCCGACTGTGCGGTGCCTAAAGACTGGATCAGGCAGATGGTGAAGAACTTCAGAGATGAAGAAGTTGGATGCGTAGGTGGAAGCGTATCCAGATATGAGGAGAACTTTCTATCTCGATACGCCGATGAAAGCGTTATGCCAGTTCTCAGAAGATTCAGAAAGCGGAAAGTTCTGGAGAATGTGAAGCCGCCGATGAATTATCCTGCCGGATGCAACATGGCGTTTCGGCGAGACGTATTCAAGAAAGTAGGTGAGTTCAACGAGGAGATCCATCATGGATTTGACGAGGATGAACTTGTGGAGCGAGCATGCAAGGCTGGCTATAAGATGGTTCTCGACCCAGAAGCAATCGTCAAACATAGGCATAGATCGGATCTGAGAAGCCTATTAAGACAGACCTTTTCGTATGGAAGAGGTGGAGCACTGATCTTCAGAAGGAAGGGATTCAAAGATCGCTTTGCTAAATGGAACATGATCGTTCTATCGGGTTTTCTCGCCTGGTTGTCTACGTGTCTTCTCTTCGTTTTTCTCTCGGTCTTTTACGATGCAATTTATCTCGCTCCTCTATTTCTTCTTACGGTCACTCCCTTCGCAGTTCTGGTGGTCTTCTATGCTTGGAAACGTTTGAAGAGAAACAGGCTCGCTGGGGCTGTAATCTACGCATGCCTAGACATACTTCGGCTTTTTGCGTATTGCAGCGGAGAGATAGCCGGTCTTTTCTAGCGTCCATTTTTTTAGGTTTATCTCCATGGGAATGGAGAGATTTGGGCAAGACTTATTTTCTCCGAAAGAATGAAAGTTAAGTTTAGTGTATACCCGATGAAGCTTTCAGTTAAGGTTCTACGTCTTACGAGGCGTCTATTCAAGTCTCCTAGAACCTATCATGCTCAGTGGATGATAACTCGAAGATGCAATTATCGATGCAGGGGATGCAGCGTCTGGACGGATCAAGACCCGCGGGAGCTATCAACGGAGGAAGTCAAGAAGGGGCTAGATATTCTAAGAGACATCGGCGTTATAGAAATAGTCTTCTCCGGAGGAAACCCGCTTCTAAGGGATGATATAGGCGAGATTCTAGATTATGCTTCTGAAAATTTCTTGACGACAGTCTATGATAATGGAAGCATGGCGGCGGAGAAGATTGATGCTCTTAAGAATGTGGATTTTGTTGCAATATCATTAGACACGCTTGACGAGAAGAAGAATGATTATTTGAAGGGAGTGCCTGGCTCATGGAAAAAAGCTATGGAATCGATACGTCTCTTAAAAGAGGAGGGAATCCACGTTGGGGTTTCGCCTACGATTTCCCAATTCAATGTTCATGAGATAGTTGATTTCACACGTTACTTCATAAAGCGTTCAATACCCGTCTGGTATTGCTTCTACTGGTATGATTATCCATTTGAGGATGGAATGTTCAAGATTGGGAAGAAGAATGATGAG
>Ga0180301_10005076_pt1 | contig 10103 bp, 13 predicted proteins | sample GuaBasSediGuay16_FD_121797 | JGI IMG/M metagenome (GOLD analysis project Ga0180301, IMG submission 121797) | Subseafloor sediment microbial communities from Guaymas Basin, Gulf of California, Mexico - Guay16, Core 4569-2, 12-15 cm | ecosystem: Environmental > Aquatic > Marine > Hydrothermal... | reverse complement strand
GAAAGCATTATTAGTAGACGATATCGTTGATACTGGTGAATCCGTTATACTAGCAAAGAAGTTTATCGAGGAAAACTGGAAACCAAGCGAATTACGTATAGCGGCTATGCAGTGGATATCAAGCGTGGCCAAGATCAAACCAGACTACTATACCATAGAAGTTAAAGAATGGGTTTGGTTCCAATACCCATGGACTAGGCTAGAAGACATAACCCAGTTCCTAAAGAGAATTATTAACGAAGAACTAAAAGGAAAAGTAAAAGAAATAACAAGACAAGACCTAATAACAAAGTTTAAGGAATGGTATGGCATAGAACCGCCCAAAGACTACTATGAAGAAGCACTCGAACTGCTGTTCGAGCAAGGATTAATACAGTTAACAGAAGACAAGATAATAATCAAGGACTAATACTCCTAGAGAAACAAGGTTATAACCCCCACACGAAAACATTACTCAAGCCTGGAGAACAAACTTTCCCTCCCATGGTGCGGGGGTGCCCGAGCCTGGACAAAGGGGTCGGGCTTAGGACCCGATGGCGTAGGCCTGCGTGGGTTCAAATCCCACCCCCCGCACCAACCCTCACTAAGTAGTTGAATCATTTTCTCAATCGTTAACCCCCTGTTGCTCTACCACTTGCAACAACTTATCAATAAGCACTACATTGTATTGAACCTATACAGTACGAGGTTACTTATGAATAGCTCTATCCTCCGACTCATGCAACAATAAATAAAGTTATTTAGGGCTAAAATAGTCTTGGAATGCAAAGGTGGGATATAATCTAAAATATATGACCATATAAACGCTTAATCCTCTAGGTACAGATGAAGAGTTAGAGCTTAGGTGACTACATAGTGGGCTACTGGGGTTATCGCGTTATTCCTCCTAGGCAACGTTTATTGCATGGTGAGTTATTTGATTTACTTATATCGTGGGCTGCTCTTACACTTGCCTTTGGCGCCAGCTATATTATCCAAAGAAATATTACGGGATTAGAAGTATCAGCTATCGCCGTAGCTACTGCATTTATATTCCACGAGATTGCACATCGCGAAGTTGCTAGGAGATATGGGCTTATTGCCAAATATAAAGCATGGTATATGGGACTTGCATTGGCTGTTGCTTTGGCATTGATTACAGCTAAGGTCATAGGTAGACCATTCGTATTAGCAGCACCTGGAGCTGTAGTAATATTCTCCTATTTCGGGCCACCTCCACCACAAGTATCCGCTAAGATAGCTGCTGCAGGTCCACTAGCTAACATTATCATTGGGGTGCTGTTCTCTATAGCATCGTTTACTACAGGATATCCTTGGAACGTATACCTAAGCTTCATAGGTAGTGTTAATCTATGGATAGCATTCTTTAATCTAATACCAGTACCACCACTTGATGGTTCAAAGATTATGAGGTACTCGTTTACTACTTGGCTAGCATTATTCATATTAGCAATGGTGTTATTCTTTGTAATATTTTAACCGGTGAGTATAAGGTATGCTCGTAGAAGATACAGCTAAGTTAGTTCTAGAACTTGTAGATGATGTTGAAATAGTTGACTGGCTTATAGGTGTAAAGTATTCTATTAGTATTGCTATGAGACGCGGCATTACTGAAGCAGGCATAGCCATAGTTCCTTTAGAAGATGTATATGGTATGGATATGGTTAAGAAACCACCGCTTAAGGAAAACCTTGTAGACATGGTTTCTAGTTTTAATATTCTTGAGAAAAGCCTTGGTGTTTCAGCACTTAATGCCCTTTCCCAATATCTTCTATGGGTAAAAGGATACGTTAAAGACTATAAAGTTGAATATAAGAAAAGCCTACTGGATATAGTAGATGACATTGTATCTAGGAGAGACGACCTCATAGTTGTCGTAGGGAATATGGTTCCATTAGTACGTAAGCTGGAAGAGAAGGGATACAATGTATTAGTATTTGAGCGAAATCCTACTCTAAGGCTTAAGGGGGGTCTACCTGACTGTTTAGAGTACCGTATGTTAAAGGAAGCCGATATAGTTATAGTAACTGGTGCTACGTTAGTAAATGACACTGTTGACTTAGTACTAGATGTTACACGTAGAGCTTATGCAAGAATACTAGTAGGGCCGACAGCATCAATATATCCTGAATTATTCTTGAAAAGAGGGTTTACATTCATAGCTGGGACTAGGATCATTGATCCTTATAAGGCAATAGATATTGTACGATTAGGAGGAGGTAGATGGGATTTAGATCCCTTATTTAGAAGCTATATGGTGTATTCAGATAAGAGATAAAAATATGTAAACAAAACAATAGAATATTTAATGCAAACTACTACTTCTTTCCTTCTTCAAGATAGAATTGTTTTATCCTTTCACGTATAGTTCGTAGTAGTCCTTCAAGTTCATTTGATATTGTTTTTTCATTGTCTGCTAATACTTTTAATATCTCAGTAGTAACTTTACGGTCCATTTCATCGATGTACAAGTCTAATAACTTGGTAATTCTTTCCTCAAGTGCTTGAAGTTCTTCCAACTTTAATTGTAATCTTCTCCACTCCTTCTCTTCAACCTCCCCCAGTGATGGTTGTTGAAAAGCCCATGAGAGGTCTTCTAGTCTATCATATGCTCTTAGTAATCCTCTAAGCACTTCTGTATGAACTATCTTCTCAGCTAACAATGCATACAATGTATTCTTTATCTCTGGAACCTTAGACTTACGCGCTAATTCTAAGAACTCACGTGTTGTTCTTTCCTCAAGATCTCTTAATCCGCGAAGTATATCTCGTATTGCCTCAAACATACTAGACCCCTCTCATAGACGATGGTTAGGGAGAATCAAATACTTTTCCATAACTAGGCAAGATACAAACATATAGTCATTTAAACTGACCACATCTGATAATACAAGCTAATTAGAGTGACCAATACATAGAATAGTATTGGGTATGAAACATGTCTGGAGAAGAATCAAATGTGAGGGTCATAGTTAAAACAAAGGAGAAGGAAGGAGAAGAAGAGATAAAAGAAATTAAGGAGTTATTAAATGCTATATCAGAGTTCATAGCAAGTCTTAAGAAACCATTAAAAGAATACCTTGATATGATAATGGAGTCGTTGAAAGGCGATAAGTTAGGGGAGGATGTAGCATCATTCTATAAGAAACTAAAGGAGTCTGGCGTACCTGAAAATCTTGCAGCAGATATGGCTAAGGAATACCTTAGAAAAAGACTAGAAGCAATACCAAGTCTTAAAGGCTTCTTTGATGCAATACAGAAATCAATGAAGCATGGACCTAGGGCTATAAATATAGAGGAAATAAAAGAGAAAAATGAGAAAAAGAAGAAAGAAGACAAGGAATAATTATGACATAATGCTAATAACATCAATGACAATATAATATTATTTTAGGACTGAAACTTGGCGGTATAATGTTGTTTACCTTTGAACCTTAGAGGATAAGAAGAATGCAAGAAAGTATCGAGGAACGATTAGAGAGGTTAGAGAAACTTCTTGAGGAATTAATGAATAGATTAAAGAACATTGAAGAGTCGTTACATATTCTTGGCATAAGTAGTGATTTAGTAATTATTGCTTCACGTCTTATTACTGCTTTTTCACTACCAGCAACGCTAGCATTAGAAGCGTCCCGTAGGGTAATAGAAGTAGCTAAAACCATTAGGGGTGATGAAATTTCACAAGCTATAATAGAGGTTCTTGCCGAATGCAAACCATTAACTATATCAGAGATAACGAGGCGTGTAAGAGTTCTACGAGGAACAGCTTCACGCAGAATAATAAGGAGCAGAATACAAACATTAGCTGATAGAGGCATAGTAGTATTTATCGGCGAAGGAAAACCAAGAGTAACACTTAAAGTGTGCTTGGAAGAAACGAGGTGAAGAAATAACGGTTATACTAAGAAAAAGCTACTATATAATGCTTATCGTATTCTCAATTGTAAAGTTAATCCTCATATACACGTGCTATATCATAGCTATTAAGATTAAGACATGGTTCAAGAGGAAAGCACTTGTAAGAAGCTTCAAGAAAACGCTTAGAAGAAAGAAGATACCAAAAGGTATGGTCGAGGAGCTCACAAGAATTTATGAAGATATACTTTCAAACAAGTTGTCATTAACTATTAGCTTATCTATACCAAGTCTCTATTATAGGAAGCGCTCAAGCACGAAATAGACTTTAAACTAATATGGGTTCGCCTCTTTATATGATTTTATATGAGTGTATATGTGTGGTCATTGGCTCATCTTTGGTTCTCCCGCTCTGTCGGGTTTCATCCTTCATTGCGGGAGCGCTTAGGGGAGACCCTTGGCTCCCCTGCATCCCCCTTAATGCACGAAGGTATATGTTCATCGCTCCAATAGTATCCCTATCAGCTATGAACCCGCACCTAGGACATATCGCTAGTCTATGATTGTAGGTTAGCTTTGCTCCACATCTCGGACAAGTAGTTGAAGTATCCTTGGGATTCACGAATATTATTGGTACATTGTACTCTATTGCCTTAGTCATAATGGCTAGTTGTAGCTTCCTATAAGCGAATCTTGAGAGCTTATCAGCTAGGTTAGAGGATTTCCTTGAAGAGTTAAACCATAGCTTCTCCAAATCCTCTAACACTATAGCACTCCTCGTTCTCTTAGTCTTCAGGACTATGTATTTAGCGAACTTCCTATACCAATCAACAACGATGTTTCTTGAACGTCTATGTAGACTTCTTATCCTATCTAATATCCTCTCGTTGTACCTCCACATTCTTGGATGCTTCTTCTGAATCCTCTCAGCATGAATCTTCAACGATAGTGCTTCCATAAACCTAGTATCTATCCTCCTAATCCTCTTACCATTGTAGACAACAACTTTCTTAAGGTTGATATCAATGGAAATCAATCTCTTGGGCTTATATGGTTTATACTCCCATCTGAACGGTATAGCTATCCATATTCTTCCGCTTCTATCAATGCTTACAGTTACCTCGTACCATTTCTTCCCTACGAATTTCTCTACATAGCTTCTATGGTGTAGTAGCTTTATCTTAAACACTTTATTTCTCAACTTTACCATGACTAGTTGTTTCTCTAGGTCTACTCTAGCATCATACTTGTCTAGTCTAGCTGATAGTTTCCTTAGAACTGGCTTCTTTCCGTTGTTTCTTTTAGCTGATTTTACGATTGATAATGCGTACTTGTATGTTTGCTTGCACTGATGAGCACGGAATCCTTGCTCCCTCAATACTTTATAGAACATCTGATGTAACTGGTTAATGCTTGGTAGCTTATCTAATTCCCATAGACAGTCTATCACGTATTGTATTGCTCTACGTGTAAGGTATAGCTCTTCACGTAACTCCTCAAGAGAACCTTCTACTAGTTCTCCTCTTGCTTTAAGGGTTAGCATATACTCCCCTCGGGGAACCACCCAATATGCATGGGTGGTCTTCCCCCTCATCGGAGACACCAATTACTATATTGGTAGCTATGCTTATAAGTCTTTCTAGCTATACTATGAATATGGTGATATAATGAGCAAGGTATACGTATTTGAAGCATCACTACTAAGCTACGGTAAAGGAAGAGTGATAATTTACCCACCAAAAGAATACCAGTTAAAACTAGCAAAGTATAAGGGAAAGAAAATAAAAATCATAGCAGTAATCGAAGAAAACCAGCCATGAAGATTATATAAAATCATATACTTTCATATAAAACCTGCTACGGCTACTATTTAACACTGTTAAACCTTATATTCTTTGAGACAACAACATAAATTAAGCTGGAGAAGGACTTGACAGCTATATTAAGATTAAGAGATGTAGTTGCATATATGGTTACACGTCTAAAGTGTGTTCATCCATTCTATATAAGTAGGGTGTTAGTGTTAGCTAATTGGAAGGCTATAGAGGGGTTAGGTAAACCTATGGTAGAGTTCAGTATTGAAGGATTTGAAGCAGGATTCTTTATACCTGAACTTGGGGAACTAATAGATAAAGATCCTTGTTTCGAACGGAATAAGGAGAAGAAATGTATAGAATACGTTTGTGATGAACCAGCTATACCAAGTGAGTACAAGGAGATACTAGATAACGTAATAGAGAATACTAAGAGCCTAGACATTCGGGAATTAAATAGACTAGTTATACGTGACCCTAGGTACAATGAACTTCTTAGACTAAGAGGGTTTAAGCATTGAAAATTAAGATAAGTGTTACTGGAGGGAAGGGTGGTACAGGGAAAAGTACTATAGCGGTAAACCTTGCCGTCAGCTTATTAAGATATAGAGACGTCGTATTAGCTGATCTTGATGTAGAAGCACCAAATGATCATATACTATTAGGTATTAGGCTTACAAATGAACAGCCTGTAAAGATAATGCTACCATTTATTGAGTATCCTAAGTGTATTAGGTGTGGTGTATGTGCAAAAGTATGTGATACTGGAGCAATAATCATTACACGTGAAAAACTACCATTTATTATACCAAGATTATGCAGTGGTTGTCGTGCATGCTATTTTGCTTGTCCAGTTAGTGCTATAGTTGAGGGTCAAAGAATCATAGGTTATACGTATCATTCTAAAGCTAATACCATACATGGATCTCTAGATCTTATTACAGGAGTATTAAGAGAGGGAGAAGAACATACTCCACCAGTAGTTCTTGCTGCTAGGGAACGAGCTATAAACATCGCAAAAGACGTGTTACTAGTTGATACAAGTGCTGGCACAGCTAATCATGTCGCTATAGCATTAGAGGATTCTAAGCTAGCACTAGCCGTAACTGAACCCACACCATTAGGACTACACGACCTTGAGATGATACTAGAACTTACTGAAAGACTTGGAATAGAGACTTGGGTTATAGTTAACCGATGGGGTATAGAAGATACAACTAGGCTAGAAGAAGTAGTACGCAAGTATAATTCAAGTATAATAGTACAGATACCTTATTCAAGAGAAATAATTGACTCATATATAAAGGGTAAACCTCTAGTTGAAGTTCATCCTGATCACGAGATATCTAAGATATTCTACAGATTAGCTAAAACTATTTCAGAGGTGATATAGAGGCCTTGGTTCTTGAATTAGTTATCGCAAGTGGTAAAGGTGGTGTAGGTAAAAGCACGCTCTCATCAACATTAGCATTATATCTAGCTAAACAAGGCTACAACGTAATAGCTGTTGACGCAGATGCAGATGCTCCAAATCTGCATTTAATTTATGGTATAGACAGATGGGAAATAGAGGAAGATTACCGTGAAGCATGGATAGCCGAGATAGATTATGATAAATGCACTATGTGTGGCATATGTGCAGAAATATGTTCTTACAAGGCTATAAAGCTAATAGATAATAGGTATGTCATTAATACGATAATATGTGAAGGATGTTTAACTTGTAGCCTAGCATGTCCTAAAAAAGCTATAAGGAGAAGACAGATTACATCGGGAAAAATCAGAATAGCTAAAACTCCATACGGCTTCCCACTAGTATCAGCGAAGCTAAACGTCGGTAGACCTAATAGTGGTAAGTTGGTAACAGAAGTTAAGAATAGGGCTAAGGAATTAGCAAGAGAAGACACCATAATAGTAGTTGATTCTGCAGCAGGCATAGGCTGCCAGGTAATATCCTCGTTAGCTGGAGCACATGCAGCAATACTAGTAGCAGAGCCTACACCAGCGAGTTTTAGTGATCTAAAAAGAGTACACATGGTAACAAAGCATTTTCTCTTACCAACTGGACTGGTAATAAACAAATATGATCTAAACCCTCATTATACGAGAAAGATACTAGAATACGCTAAACAAGAACATATGGATGTACTAGGTATAATACCATACGATGATAATGTACCAAAAGCTATGGCTAAAATGAAGCCCTTAGTAGAACTTTATCCTCAAAGTCCGGCAAGTATAGCTTTACTGAGAATAGTCTCTAAGGTAGAAGAACGTGTAGTGAAAGGATGGAGTGAATGGTTTAGAGAATACAAACCACGAAAACCTGTGCCCTATAAGCCTATAATCCTTAAGCCACCAAATATAGGGAAGGGGTAGGAACATGCCTAAAATAGCCATAGCTTCTAATAGTAAAGGCGGGTTGGAAGACGTTGTAGCATCAAGATTTGGTAGAGCACCCACGTTTACGATAATAGAACTAGATGATAAAGGAAATATAATTAACGTAAAAGTAATAGAGAATCCTGGAGTAAACGCACCAGGAGGTGCAGGTGTAAAAGCAGTACAAGCACTGATAAATGAAGGCGTCGATATAGCTGTAGGACCAAGTTTTGGACCAAACGCTAAAGCCATATTAGATGAAATGAACATTAAGGCCATAACCATACCAGCTGGAACCAAAATAAGCGAAGCAATAGAGTATGTAAAAAGAGAAATAGGACTTGCATAGCGTTTAACACTACGCAATAACATCACAAGTAATGACATATAACCATAACATACATTAAGGCCAACTATATACAAGGATAAATTATAATGATGGAAAAAGTTCTTTTTACGCTACAGGTACTGGTAGGACTACTTAGCATAATTGATACATCGATATGGATTTTATTTTATAAATGGTTCAACGACAGTCTTAGAAAACTAGAACCACCAACCCCCGGAGATCGCGTACCAGATAAGGTATTGATAATAACACCAGCACGTAATGAAGAAGATAATATAGGATTCATGATAGAAAGTCTACAAAAACAAGACTATAAGAACTACACATTAGTTATAGTCGATGATGCAAGTACTGATAACACACCATGTATCGTGAAGAAATATGCTTCAAGAGATGGTAGAATAAGATATCTACGAATAGAGGAAATACCTAAAGGTTGGTCCCCTAAGATATATGCTATTATTCGTGGCCTAGAAGAACACGATGATGGGAGTTACCCAGTATTAGTCTTTCTAGATGCTGATGTGTATTTAAAGAAGGAAAGTACCCTACGGATACTTGTATCAAGAGCTTATACCTATAATGCCATAGTCTCAATGAACCCTAGGTTTAAATGTAAAACCCTTAGATGCCAATTAATGGAGACTATATTAACAACATTAGCTCATGCGCTCTTTGGATTTCATCAAAAGAGAACTACATGGTTTTATGGATGTTGTTGGGCAGTAACCCGTGAAATATACTATAAACTAGGAGGACATAGAGCATTTTATAACCAAATAGTAGAGGATAGAGCTATAGCGGAATATGCAAGAAAATTAAGGATAAATATACAGGTAATAAACGGGATAGAATACATAGAAACTACATGGTATTCCTCAATAAGAGAAACAATGGAAGCTCTTCAGAGAATATTAGCACCACATATAGCTCATACATCTAGGAGAAAACTTATAGGAGAATCTATACTTTTAACATTACATTACGCTCAACCATTGATAACAGCATTAGCTTCAGTAGTGAATCCCGTTTTAATACCGATAGCATTAATGAATTATATAATACAAGTAGCTGTCCACACAAAAGCTACCAGACTTAATAAACATAGTCTAATAAGCGCCCTTTTAACACCAATAACAGGACAAGTTTTACCAATAACACTACTTCTCTCTAAGCAGTTAAGATGGCGAGGAAGGAAGTTATACTGTAATAGTTAAGAAAATTAAGGGAATTTAGTAAATTCACATACTCATTTGGTTGCTAGTTTTACTCCTATGTAACAAAATGGTGTATCAAGTACTGCTATTGTTAATTTAACTAAGTATTGTCCTAGGATTAGGTTTGGTAATTGAGCTAACTCGATTATAGGTGTTCCCGTTATTAACCATGGTATTGCTGCGAAAGCTAGTGATATAAATATTGTTGTATCTATAAACTGGCTTATCATTGTTGAAGCATTATTTCTTAGCCATAAGTATTTCCCTTGAGTTATTTGCTTCCATTTATGAAAAGCCCATACATCATGATATTGGCTTGCTAAGTATGCTATTAAACTCGCTATTACTATATTAGTTGATGATGCTAGTATCTTTTCATAAGCCTTCTGGTATTCTAGTCCTTGAAATGGCGCTATAGGCAATACTATGGCTATCCATGTTAGTGCTATTACTAGCAACTGACTTATGAAGCCTGCAAACACTACT
>Ga0180301_10005075_pt1 | contig 10103 bp, 8 predicted proteins | sample GuaBasSediGuay16_FD_121797 | JGI IMG/M metagenome (GOLD analysis project Ga0180301, IMG submission 121797) | Subseafloor sediment microbial communities from Guaymas Basin, Gulf of California, Mexico - Guay16, Core 4569-2, 12-15 cm | ecosystem: Environmental > Aquatic > Marine > Hydrothermal... | reverse complement strand
TGGAAGAGCCGGTCAGGTTAAAATCCTTTGCTAAGGTAAATCTTTATCTACGAGTCACTGGAATAGTGCCAAACGGTTATCACTCATTGTATTCTGTTTTTCAGGAAATCACTTTTCATGATGTTTTAACTTTTACTCAAGCCAGCAAATTCAGTATCAGTTGCAGTCGGGACGATTTACCCTGCAATGATAGCAACCTATGTTTTAAAGCATATAAAGTAATGCAGAAATATGCACCAATGGGGAACAATTATTCAATTTATCTTGAAAAGAATATTCCAATGGGTGCAGGATTGGGCGGCGGAAGTTCGAATGCTGCTGCCGTTTTGAAGTTCTTAAACAAAGCGTGGGATATTAACTTTTCTGAGAGAGAACTTATTGATATTGCAAAAGAAATATGTGCCGATGCGCCTTTTTTTATCAGGGGGAAAACGCAAATTGCTAAAGGCATTGGAGATCTGTTGGAACCTATTCAGCTGCCTGAGAAATTTGTTTTGCTATTAGTTTGCCCGGATATTCACGTTTCAACAACTTGGGCTTATCGAGAGTTAGACTTGACAATAAAAGATGAAACATGTAAATTCAGCGTCCTTTTTGACGATAAAAGGATTTTTTGGGATCTGTTTGAAAATCAATTTGAAACTGTAGTTTTTCCAGCATATCCAGAAGTTGGTAGAGTAAAGAAGAGGCTTATTGATGAGGGCGCTCAATATGCCGGCTTGTCGGGCAGTGGTTCGACTGTGTTTGGAGTTTTTAAGGAAAGAAAAGAAGCTATAAAAGCAAATAAATGCTTTGATGCTTTTAAAACATTCATCACTCTTCCAATCTTCTGGGATAAAGAAAAACAAAATTCGGGGATCGTCCAACGGTAGGACCGCGGCCTTTGGAGCCGTTAATCCAGGTTCAAATCCTGGTCCCCGAGCGCTGTTTTTTTAATAAAATAACAGAGAATGTTAAAATGAGTTTTGAAGCAAGAGTTTTTTCTGGAAGATCAAATCCAAAATTATCACATGAAATTACTGAGAGATTGGGAATATCTTCTGGTAAAATTTCATTAAAGAATTTCAGCGATGGTGAAATATGGGTGCATTTTGATGAAAATATCAGGGGTGCTGATATATTTATTGTTCAATCAACTAATCCTCCTGCAGAAAATATAATAGAGCTTCTTTTAATCATTGATGCTGCAAAAAGAGCTTCTGCTAGAAGAATTACTGCTGTTATTCCTTATTATGGTTATGCTCGACAGGATAGAAAAGATCAGCCGAGAGTTCCAATTTCAGCCCGCCTGTTCATGGATACTATTGTAAGTGCTGGGGCTGACCGAATTGTTACAATGGACCTTCATTCAACTCAAATTCAGGGGTTTGTAAATATCCCATTTGATCATTTATATGCAAAATCAATATTTTTGGATCGTCTAAAAGAAATAACTGCCAATAAGGAATATACCATTGTTGCTCCAGATGTTGGAGGAATAAAGTTTGCTCGATCTTACGCACAAATATTGGGTGTTCCGCTGACAATAATTGATAAACGTCGTCCCGGTCCAAATGAAGCCGAGGTAATGAACATAATCGGCAAAAGCAGGGTAAAAAATGCTCTAATAATTGATGATATGATCGACACTGGTGGAACTGTAATACAAGCAGCAGAACTCTTGAAAAAAATAGGATGCGAATCCATTATTGTGCTGGCCACGCACGGGTTGTTTTCAGGCCACTGTATTTCACGCATTATGGAATCACCAATTGATAAAGTAATTGTATCTAATAGTATTTCAATTAAACGCGAAAGAAAATTTCCGAAATTAGAGATAATTTCTGCAGCGCCTATTCTTTCAGAAGCAATATCTCGAATACACAAAGAAGAATCAATTAGCTCGCTATTTGAGTTTTAATTATAAAGGAGTCTATAAATGGCTGAGTATAAAATAATTTCCAAACCTAGAAACAATTTTACAAAGGGCGAAACGAAAAGACTTCGCAGCGAGGGGAGAATTCCAGCGGTTTATTATTTTCACAAACAAAAGCCTATACCAATTAGTATTGGTTTAAAAGAAATCAGATCTGCAATTCAATCAGGCAATCGTATTTTCGATTTAACAATTGGAAAGGAAAACCATAAGTGCGTTGTTAAAGATGTGCAGTTTGATCCAATCACTGATAATGCTATCCATGTTGACTTTATGGGAGTTAGGCTCGAGGAGATAATTCACATTGATATTCCTATTAATATAGTTGGTGAATCCGTTGGGGTTAAAACCGCTGGTGGCGTTCTAACGCAACATCTCTGGGAATTGGAGGTTAAATGCAAGGTTTCTGAAATCCCGGAAGCATTAACAATCGATGTTTCTAATTTAGACCTGGGAGATTCTATTTCTGTAAGTGATATAAAGCTAGAAAAGGATGTTGAAATACTGACTCTTCCATCAACCTCTATTGTTTCTGTTGTTAAACCTACTGGAGCAGCAGTTGAAGAGGTGGTAGAAGAAGAAATTGAAGAGGCAGTAGAAGAAGAATCAAAAGAGGAATCTGAAAAAGAGAAAAAATAGATATAACTTTTTTCTACGAGAAAGAAGATTAAATACGAGAGAAAAACCAAAGAAGTGAAGGTAATTTTGGGTCTCGGTAATCCTGGAAGACATTATTATAATAATCGCCATAATTTCGGATTAATGATTATTGATAAAATCGCTGATAGATGGGGGATGGATTTCACATCTACAAGAGGTTCTTTTGTTTATGTCTATTCGCAAGATGCTTCACGCTCTCCCAAAAGTCTGAACTATGAAGTATATTTCTGTAAGCCATTATGTTATATGAATAATAGTGGAGTAGCTGCTAAACAGATCTTAAAGTTCTTTGGTTGTTCTCCATTAAACCTTCTCATCGTCTATGACGACATTGATTTACCTTTAGGTAAAATTCGTTTTAGGAGGAAAGGTTCAGATGGTGGTCATAAAGGGATAAAGTCTATTATAAATTTTCTTGAGACTATTGAATTTCCTCGTTTAAGGCTTGGAATAGGTCCTCAGGATGAAGGCGTTCCATCCGAAGAATTTGTTTTATCAGATTTCAGAAAGTGTGAATTATCTACTTTAAATGAGGTCATTGATTTGAGCATATCAAGCATAATTGATTTTGTTAATAAAGATATTTTATTTGTAATGAATAAATACAATCGCATAAATCTATCTTTAGAATAAGAGCGGAGAAAAATTAAATGAGCAAAGCAATTTCAACAAATTGGATTCTCATCTCAATTTTAGCGGGCGCTATTGCATTGGTCTTTGCTTTAATAAAAGCCATTTGGATTTCTAAGCAGAATGCTGGGAATAGAGAAATGCAAACCATTGCTGATCATATTAGAGAGGGTGCGATGGCTTTTCTTTCAAGAGAATACAAAGTTCTTTTGATATTTGTAGTCGCTGTTGCCGTTCTTTTAACTATAGGAAATAGGAATTGGAATCGCCTTGTCGCAGTGTCCTTTATCGTGGGGGCAGTTTGTTCTGGATTAGCAGGTTATATCGGTATGCGTATATCGACAAAAGCAAATGTCCGAACTACACAGGCAGCAAGAAAGAGCCTTAATAGAGCCCTGAATGTTGCATTTTCCAGTGGGTCTGTTATGGGAATGAGCGTAGTAGGACTGGGTGTAATCGGATTAAGCGTGCTTTTTATTATTTATAGTAGAACTTTTGGAGTAGATGAAAAAAGTCTTAACGACCTGGTTTTGCCAATTCTCAGTGGTTTCAGTCTTGGAGCAAGTTCAGTTGCTCTCTTTGCCCGTATGGGAGGTGGTATCTATACTAAAGCAGCAGATGTTGGAGCAGACCTTGTAGGAAAAGTCGAAGCTGGTATTCCAGAAGACGATCCAAGAAATCCGGCTGTTATTGCTGATAATGTCGGAGATAATGTTGGCGATGTTGCCGGAATGGGTGCTGATCTTTTTGAAAGCTATGTTGGGTCTATGGTAGGTGCTATGGTTATTGGCGCTGCCTATAGCTTAAATCTTGTTGTTTTACCATTAATTATTGCTGGTTTAGGAATAGTATGCTCATTGATTGGCTCTTTTCTTGTAAAGACACATGAAGGTGGAAATCCTCAAGCTGCTCTGAATAGAGGTACTTTCACTGCCGATATTTTAATGGTTGTACTTATCTATCCGATAACAACTTTGTTAATTCCTGAAAATACATTATTTGTCAATTTTATGACAGGAGTTACACAATCTATCGGAGCTTTTGATATTTTCATTTCAACTTTTTCCGGATTAGTCGTGGGAATTGTAATAGGTCTGATTACTGAGTACTACACTTCCGAATCAAGAAAACCAGCTCAGTGGATTGCCCAGCAATCCCAAACTGGTCCTGCTACTAATGTAATTGCCGGTTTGAGTCTTGGAATGTTATCAACAATGCTACCAGTGATATTTATTTCCGGTGCTATTACGGTAGCATATTCTGTGGCAGGTCTTTATGGGATTGCAATAGCAGCACTTGGCATGTTGTCTACAACAGGAATTCAATTGGCGATTGATGCTTATGGACCTGTTGCTGATAATGCAGGTGGGATTGCTGAAATGGCTAAGTTGGGCACAGATATAAGGGAAAGGACAGATAAACTTGATGCTGTTGGAAATACCACTGCCGCAATTGGAAAGGGGTTTGCTATCGGTTCAGCCGCTCTGACTGCACTGGCACTTTTTGCTGCATTTCAGATTTCTGCAGGGATAAAATCAATTGATTTAACTAACCCGTTTGTTATGGCAGGAATTTTTATCGGTGGAATGCTGCCATTTTTATTTAGCAGCATATTGATACGTGCGGTAGGGGAAACAGCGTTTGAAATGATTAAAGAGGTACGAAGACAATTTAGGGAAATAACTGGCCTTATGGAAGGCAAAGCTAAAGCGGATTATCATAAATGCGTTGATATATCTGCTTCGGCGGCTATTAGAAAAATGATATTACCTGGTGCCCTGGCAGTTGCTATCCCTCCTATTTTTGGTCTTATAAACAAAGAAATGTTGGGAGGTCTTCTTGCAGGTGTTACAGTATCCGGCGTTTTGATGGCTATTTTTATGGCAAATACTGGGGGAGCGTTGGATAATGCAAAGAAATATATAGAGGCTGGAAACCTTGGAGGCAAGGGAAGTGATACTCATAAAGCTGCTGTTACCGGTGATACCGTTGGAGATCCCCTCAAAGACACTGCCGGTCCATCACTGAACATTTTGATAAAGCTAATGTCTGTTGTATCACTTGTTATTGCGCCTCTACTGAGGTAACAATGATCAAAATTAAAAATAAGGAGTCTGACTGTTGAAGTATTACGAGAATCTTTTTATTGTCAATCCGAACTATGAGCATGATAGATTAACAAAGGTTATTGATTCTGTCAAAGCGGAAATCGCTAAGTTGAAAGGGAGTGTATTTTTTCTTGAGGACTGGGGTAAGAAACGACTGGCTTACCCAATTGAAAAATACAATTTCGGTAATTATGTCCTAGTCCAATTTGAAACTGAAAACCCTAAATTAGTAAGAGAGTTAGAAGATTGGATGAAATTGGCACCTGATATCATGTCAAATATTACAGTTAGCCTCAAGAAAAAACCGGAAGTAAAAACTGTTGGAAAAGAATCTTAATAAACAGTATAAATTGATTTGTTAAAGTGATTTTTTACTCGTTTATTCACAAACTATATAGAAGAGAAAGGAAATTTCATGGCAATGCTAAGTAGAAGAAAAATTTGTAAATTTTGTGAAAATCGTGATATCATTATTGATTATAAAAATTACAGAACTCTAAGGAGGTTTATTACTGAACAGGGGAAAATAATTCCCAGCCGTATAACCGGCACTTGCGCAAAGCATCAAAGGGAACTGACAAAAGCAATAAAACGTGCAAGAAATATTGCCCTCTTACCTTATACTTATAATGTAACTCAAGGCTATAAATAATTCTGTTGAATAGGAGGTTTTTATGCGTATAATACTACGTCGTGATTTTGAAGCATTGGGCAAAGCCGGAGATCAGGTGGAGGTGAAAGATGGATATGCCCGTAACTTTCTTTTTCCTCAGGATATAGCCCTGAAGGCAAGTAAAAATAATGTAAGACGGTTAGAAGAAGAAGCTCGCTTGATGGATCTTAAGAAGAATCGAGCTCTAATAAAATCTAAAGAACTTGCGGAAAAGCTTAAAAGATTATCTATTACTATTCCTGTAAAGGTTGGTGAAGAAGATAAAGTATTTGGGTCTGTTACCAGCCAGGAAATCGCTCAGCAATTGCAGGAAAAGGGTTATGAAATAGATAAAAGGCAAGTACTCTTAGAAACACCGATCAAAGCTCTTGGGATTTACGATATTCCTATAAAATTACATCCTGATATCTCAACGGCCGTAAAACTCTGGGTTATAAAAGCTTAAGCCTATCTATAAATTCAATTTATTTACAAGACGAGGCATTTAATGTTTCGTCTTGTTTTTTTATAAATGTTTTGAGTTTTTATGTATTCAAAGGTAAAAGAATCATCAAATTTCATAAACTATTGATTTTACAATAATACAGAATTCCTATCATAGGACAAAAATTAATGCGGCATTTTATATTTTTTACAAGTTGTGATGACCCCCGAATTTATTCGGGGGGGATATGTAACTAACTGGTCAGATAAGCGCTTCAGCGATTTAATCAACATGGGATATGAATAATGTGGGTGGAAAAGATAAACCGATGAATCGGTTCATATATATCGTGAGCGTTTATTCTAGCCACCCAAATAAATTTGGGTGCTGTCTTAATGTGTACAAATTATTGTGGTAAAGTTCATTTATAGTCGCATTAATTATTACTATCTCAAGTTTTGTATAATCTTTACTTTCAATTTTGTAAAAAACATATATCATTAATGTATGCAAAAACGAATTGGCAAATATTAGCCCCGACTTGCCGGGGCGAAATACTTGTAGTACTTATTTAGGTCCCAATCCCAAACTCCGATAGCTCCGCTCCGAAGGAGATCCTATGGATTAGGAGCTTCTATTGAGGGAGTAACATGTAATTGTTAAGCGTGTGAACATATTGATTTTCCTCTTCCTATTAATCATTTTCACAGATGTCTATTGATGAGGGATCGGTTAAGGCAACGCAATTCAAGGCAATGGATAATTTCTCAAGAATTCTCCGTAATTATCCTGACTCAGAAGCAGCAGAATTAGTTCGAGCGCTTTATGATGAAGATTTACCTGAAGTTGGACAAATAAGCATTCCTGAAAAATTCGCTCTGTATCCAGCTTATCCCAATCCATTTAATGCAGCTACAACGATTCGTTTTGACCTGCCAGAACCTGCTGAGGCTAATATTAAGATTTATGATATTCTCGGCAGGTGAGTTTGGTCTTTGGAAAGCAGAAACACAATATATGAAGCAGGAAGTCACTAAATTATCTGGAGTGGTACAAATAGACAGGGTCTTCCCGTATCAACTGGATTATATATAATTCGACTTACAAGCCTAAAATTTTCAGAAACACTGAAAGTTGTTCTGCTTAAATAATAAAAATTATTGCTCTTTGTTAAAATTGAAACTTTAATACCCCGTGAATGATTACGGGGTATTTTTTATGAGTAGATTTGCAACATTTAGAATAAACCTGATTCAAGGCTCATAAGAAATTTTTTAAATCTAGCATTATAAATGTGTTTAGTTTTTAGTATATTCCTTTTGTGAAAAGTTCCGGTCAGTTTGTAGAAGTAGTTTTTCCCATACCGCAGCGGCGGTACTTTACATATGAAGTTCCGGGTGATATAGATTTTGATATTTATCCGGGGCAGAGAGTTGTTGCACCGTTAAGAAATAGTCCTACAGTCGGTTTTATAGTTAATGTCAATTCGACAAAACCGGACGGTATAAAAATAAAACCTATCATAGAAATAATAGACCCAACGCCAATATTTCCTGCTGAACTGTTCTCGTTCCTCAAAAAATTATCAAACTACTATCTGACTTATCCTGGTAAAGTGCTTCATATTGCTATTCCAGCTGAATATCAGCTCCAAAAGCGTCGAAGAATTTGCATAACCGGTAGTAGTGAAAATGAGATACCTGAATTTTACAGACCACTCTATGACAAAATATCAAAAAAAGGTGATGTTCTTTTGTCCAGCCTGAAACGTTATTTTGATACACCTTATATAAAAAAAGGTGTTGTCCTACTGAAGAAAAGAGGCTTAATAACCGAATATCCAACCTTTCAAAAGAGGCGGCAAAAAGGAACTGTTCAAAAAATTATTCGGCTATCTCAAAAATTTAGTGAATCTGAAATTGAAATAAATAAGCTTTCGAAAAAAGCCCCCCGTCAATGGGAAATAATCAATGTTTTAAGAAATTCAAATGGAGTCCTTAAGGGAGAGAAAGTAAATAGATTTTCTCAGAGCGCTCTTCTGTCTCTTATAAAGAAGAACTTTATTTCCATTAATAAAGTTGATACGACCATTGATGATCTATGGAGAGAATACAATATAAAACAAAAGGATGTAACTTTAAATTCAGATCAGGAAAGTACATTCAATAAAATTAAAGACAGTATCGTATCTGAGAAATTTTCTTCATTTTTGCTTCAGGGCTTAACAGGAAGTGGTAAAACTGAAGTATATATCAAACTTATAAAAGAAGTGCTAATGTCAGGGAAAAGTGCAATTGTTCTTGTACCGGAAATTACATTAACAACGCATCTTGCAGGTCGTTTTCACGGAGAGTTCAGAGACAGAATCGCAATTTGGCACAGTTATTTAAGCAGAACGCAAAGAAATGTTGTGTGGAGGTCTATATTAAAAGGCGACTATCCTGTAGTTATAGGAGCAAGAAGTGCGATTTTTCTTCCTATTCCTAACCTTGGTCTAATAATTGTCGATGAAGAACAGGAATCGTCCTATAAGCAAAAAGGTATGGATCCCAGATATCATGCGAGAGACGCAGCACTTCTTCGCGGTAAGGAGAGTAATGCAACTGTAGTGCTTGGTTCTGCAACGCCAAGCCTTGAAAGTCAGTACAATGCAGCGATAGGGAAATTAATAAAGGTTGAACTTCCCCGGAGGCATTCTAAAGTACCCTCACCGATTATACATGTAGTTGACTTGAAGGAAGAATATAAAAAGGCGGGAGATTATAATAATCCATTTTCCTCATTTCTTCTTGAAAAAATAAAAGAAAAGGTTGATAAGGGACAGCAGGTTTTGCTACTACAAAATAGGCGTGGATATTCCAATGTTGTTCTTTGTGCTTCCTGCGGTTGGGTACCGTCATGCAGAAATTGTGATATATCCCTGACTTATCATAAAAAGACATCTGTAATGATGTGTCATTATTGTAATCATATTGAAAGACCACCGTCTGTCTGTCCAAAATGCGATGGGACAAAGTTTTTATACCCTGGCTTCGGAACACAAAAGGCTGAATCTGTTTTGAGAGAGAATTTCCCGGAATTTACAATCTCTCGTCTGGATTTGGATACTACTCCTAAAAAAGATTACTTACAGAGTATAATGCGAAAGTTTGAAAAAAATGAAATCCAAATTCTTCTTGGTACTCAGATGATTGCTAAGGGATTAGATTTTCCAAATGTCTCACTGGTTGGAGTACTTAATGCAGATATTGGTCTATATATGCCTGACTTCAGGGCACGTGAACGTGTTTTTCAATTATTGTATCAAGTAGCGGGTCGTTCCGGAAGAGGCGATATTCAGGGTGAAGTTGTTATTCAGACCTTCAATCAACAAGATTTTACAGTTCGATGTGCAATACAACAGAATCTTGCGAAATTTTCAAATTTCGAACTCAATGAGCGCAATCCTACTAACTATCCTCCATTCAGCCGTCTGGCTCTTATTTTGATTTCTGACCTGAGTAGAGATAGAGCATCGGAAGTTGCGGAAAAAGTTGTCAATTTTTTAAGGCGAAGAAAAGGCTCTATGGAATTACTCGGACCTGCATCAGCGCCACTAAGCCGGATAAAAAATAGATATAGATTTTTAGTAATCATAAAATCAAGAAAAGATAAAGACCCCAATGGAACATTACTAAGGAAACTACTTAGATA
>Ga0180301_10005074_pt1 | contig 10104 bp, 8 predicted proteins | sample GuaBasSediGuay16_FD_121797 | JGI IMG/M metagenome (GOLD analysis project Ga0180301, IMG submission 121797) | Subseafloor sediment microbial communities from Guaymas Basin, Gulf of California, Mexico - Guay16, Core 4569-2, 12-15 cm | ecosystem: Environmental > Aquatic > Marine > Hydrothermal... | reverse complement strand
TTTTCCATCGATTATTATTTTGCCTCCTACTATTCTTCCTGGTGGAGGTACTAGATTTAGTAATGAGTATGCTAATGTACTTTTACCACATCCAGATTCTCCAGCAATACCTAAGCTCTCACCTTTCTCTAAACTTAGTGAGACATTATCTACAGCTTTTACCATGCCTTTTAGTGTGAAGTAGTAAGTTTTTAGGTTTTGAACCTCTAGGAGAGCCACATTACATCACCTCAATATTTCTTTAATTTCGGATTGAGTATTGTATCGAGTGCGTTACCTATAAATACAAAAGCTAAACCTGTTACTGTTATCATTAGTCCCGGTGGAATTATCCACCACCATGCAAACATAGCTTCTTGAGCTTCACTAAGCATTCTTCCCCATGAGGGCATTGTTGGATCAGTTAAACCTAAGAAACTTAATCCAGCTTCCATCAATATGGCACCTGGGACTGCAAGAGCTATAGCTGCAAAGGTATATGGTATTAGTTGAGGCATTATGTGCTTAAATACTATTCTCCAATTGCTAGCACCTATAGCTCTTGCAGCTTCTATATATGGTTGCTCCTTTATGGATAAAGCCATACTTCTCACAATAATTGCTGTACTTGTCCAACCGAATATAAGTAGTAATATTACTATGTGCCAGATATTAGGTTGTATACCCCATATTTCACGTATATAGTAACTAAACAATATTAGAAATGGTAGTACTGGAAGGGAATAGACTATTTCATTAATTCTCTGCATAACTTCATCAACAATTCCTCCAGCATAAGCACTTATTATGCCATATATAAGACCTACAAATACTACTGCTACTCCATAAGTTATACCAACTAATAATGCTAATTGACTTCCTAACATTATAGTTATGGCATTATCACGTCCTCTACCATCCGTTCCTAATATTCCATAGCATGAACCTGGAATTCTGAGCCAAACTTTTGGTGGTTTTTCTAATGTGACATTTTGTTCACTTGCTTCAATTTCCACAATGAAGGTGTAATTACCCTTTAGAACTCCAGTATCACCATAGATAATACCTGGACCTGTTTTATAGAATGAAATGGCAACAGGTGAAGGTGCACCTTTAATGATTAATGGCTCCATTTCTTAAAGTATTTTAGGATCTTCAAACTCTTTTAGAAATTCAATAACTGCTTTAGCAAATTCAGCATTAAATTGAAGGCTTATTGATATGTAGGGTTCTCCTATAAATGTTTCATTACCTAATTTTGGTGAAGCATCTTTAACTAACTGTATGGGTACATATCCAAAATCTGTATGTATAGCTATAGACAGGTTGTCAGGTCTTATTAACATAAAGGATATTGTGAGTTTCTTCTCAATACCTTGTATCACTAAGATTATGTTATCACTAGGTACATCCCATTGAAAATCATAGTTAAATATATATATGTAGCCCTTATGTTCATATTGTGATTTTACAGCTTCATCTATAGCTTTCTTTAATTGCTTTAATGCGTTTGGATCTGTAATATTCATCGCAGTTTTATACTTTTCAAAAACTCTCTCAGCTATATACTTCCACAAATCTCTAATTTCAGTAGGATAGATGTTGGTTGGTGGTGTTCTTTTCTCTGCTGATAATAGATTTATCCACTCAGGTGGTGCTAATTTAGGATTGAATGCCCAACGTGGATTTTCAGACCAGTGATCTCTAATATCAGCAGGTACTATAATTAATGGTAATAGAGCTAATATGATAAGTACTATTAATAGTCCAAGACCTATCATCCCTATTTTGTATCTCCGATATTCCATCCAAAATTCTTTGAGACTTCTCCTAATGTCTTGAACTTTGTGTTTAAAAGACAATTATGTCACCTCACTTAGATGCCTTTATTCTAGGATCTAATATTCCATAAGTAGCATCTAGTATGAATTTAACAATTACAAAGAGTAAAACAAACATAAATGTATCAGCTATTACTATCTTTGTATCTCCATTGTAAAGTGCTGTATAATATAATCGACCCATTCCTGGCCATTGAAATACTTGCTCACTAATTATTGCTCCAAATAAGGATGCAACAATTGAAAGAGCTGACATTGTAGTTACAGGAGGACTTATAGCTCTTAACAAATGTCCATATATAACCTTATTCTCAGGAACGCCCTTTGCTCTTGCCGTGTATATGAAATCCTCTTGCAATGTGCCTATTGCAATATTTCTTGTTATCCATGCAATACCTCCAAAACCAACTATTATAATAGTCATTAATGGTATTGTCATGTGATGGACGTACCATGCGAAGAGAGATAGGGGATTAGCTTTGATTTCCCCTGGTATGTACTCCCAAGCTACAGGTGGAAATAGATCTAAAACATAATGGAATATCCATATCATCACCATAGCTAACCAAAACATAGGCATACTAGCAGATAACATAGCTATAAATGATATGAATCTATCTAAAATACCTCCTACTCTTCTAGCTGCTTGCAATCCTAAGAATAATCCTACTGCTATAACTATTACTTGAGCAGTTGTAAATAGTAATGCAGTTCTAGCCATAGCATTTAGTATAACTGTTCTTACATCTCTTGTATGACCAAACTGAGGATATGATAATCGGGCTTCACCTAAATTTAGTATAAGTGTATTCCAAGTAGCATTTAGAATTCTTACCACTAGGGGTTGATTAAGACCATATCTCGCTGATAACTCACTAACAATCTCCCAATAGAGCTCTTCAGTTGTCTTATTAGGAGGGGGGCCTGTTTTCAAAATCTCTCTGACTCTATTCTGGGCAGCTTCATATATTTCACTCCACAGTTGTTTTTCATGAAGAGCATTGAATGCTGTTGATGCTATTAGAAGTGCTATTAATAATACAACAAATGCATTAACAGCTCTGACAGCTATGTAGCGTCCATAACCCATTAGGAGGCACCATTAAAGAATTATTATGAGAGTATAAAAAACTCTCTTCTCCTAAGTAAATCACTATTTAGAAATATCGAGAATTTAAAAATATAAAAAGTATTCTTCAATAAATAATTTTGCATTTGCTACCTTCTTCTGGCTAATAGAACTGCAGGTATTAATCCAACTATGAATCCTATTATTGCTGCAACGAATGTCAACGTGTATTCTGGGACTCTTTCTGTCTTTACTGAAGGTGATACTTCAGTGTATGTTGTTACTACTGTCTTTGTTTGAGTCTTTATAATAGTAGTTACTGATGGTGATACTGTTGGAGTTGTTGGTGTTGTAGGTGGCGTTGGCGTAGTTGGTGTAGTTGGAGGTGTTGTAGGCGGTGTTGGGGTGGTCATTATACCTATTAATCTAAGAGCTCTTGACTCTCTTATTACATAAATTCCAGGTAATCTTCCTATTCTAATCTCGATACTGTAGGTACCTGTTGGAAGACCCATTGTGGCTGCTGATGGTAATGTAACTTTGAACTTAGTTGGTGGTCCCTCTTCCACTATTTCGGGTTTTGCTACATATAGCTTTAATCCCTCAGGTGATAGAAGAACTACTTCAGCATATATCTCCTTAGCTGGGGATTCACCAGGCTCTGGGAATGTCTGTACGTCCTTTAAGCTGAATTCAATTGTTATTGGTAGACCTGCTATACCTTCAGAGGGTACTTTGAGTTCTTCGAGTTTTAATTCTCTAACTATTAATTTCTTCTGCCAGTAATCAGGTGTAAATGGATATGTTGGATCTCTAAATGCCTTTAGCTCTAAGTACATCTCTGCTGGTACGTATTTGTCAATGTAGAATGGTCCATTGCTTATGGCTGCATGGCCGTGAGTCTCTATGAATCCTATAGCTAGTGATGCAGCTTCACTCATATCTGGTGGGACTATCTGTGGGAATCTTATAGCTAATTCCTTTGTTGCTTCATAGTATGGTGGTGTGTATCCTCCTCTACCTATTATTTCAAGAGCTGCTTTGATATCAACTGAGTCCTCAGGGCTTAATGCATCAATCCATCTCTCAGCTTCACCTTCATACCATCCATAGGTCTTACCACTTTCTGGACCTTTAAATAGTACACAATACTCCATAGCCATAACTATTTCTGGTGGCCACATAGTCCAGAGAGCGTAGTAAGCAGCTGTTTCTTCAGGACTTACTGGATGTTTGTATGTTCCATAAACTGCTATAGCTGTTGTATTTATAATTTCAATTCCTACCATTGTTTCCTCAAATGGTAACCAGCTCTCTTCGAACTCACTATGATACCACTTGTCATCAGGTCCATCCTTATGAGCCCATTCAGCTAGCCATGCATATCTAAATAATATGTCAAATAACGTCATCATTCTTCCGCTATGATATCTTCCAAACTTGAAGTTGTAAATAACCTTTGTTGTCGCTGTTATTGGCTTTGCAGGTACCCAAGCATCTTTAGCAGAATCATATATTATTGCCGCAGGTGCTGTGAAGTTTCCATACTCAACTCTCCATGTTGCTCTTATTGGTGTATAGATACCTGTTGTTGGATGCCAATAACCTGCATAATCACGTACATATCTCCAGATGTTGCTTCCATAAATATCTGATGGTCCTTCATAAGGTGGAGCTGGGTTCCATGAGCTCATGAGTAATGCTCCTGCTGCTGAGAACTGAACTATTCTTAACTTATGTCCTGGTATATCAGCAACTCTAAAGCTCCATGGACCGTAGAGACCTGTTGTTCTTCCATATACTAAGTTTGTTACTTGAGGACTTACAACAAAGTACTCTAAGTTCTCACTTATGAATACTCTTATAGATTCTTGAACACCCATTTCAGTTACTACTCTTGATACTTCCCAGTATTCATCAGCAGTCTTTACTTTTCCTTGGTATAGTTTTAGTGTTAGATCCTCTATTGTATCATTCTTGTATTCCCAACCAACGGCTGATGGTAGAAAACCTGCCCAAGCTGAATAATACCATGCTAAGTCAGCATCAATCCATGGTGCTTCAGCAATGCTTACCCATCCTTCAGTATAGATGTGCCATTCAAGGGATTTAGGATCTGTGAAGTAGGCTCTTATAACTGCTTCTCTTCTTTCTAGATATAATCTCATAACTTTGAATCCAGCTTTTTCTAATTGTGAAGCTACATAATCACCTACTTCTCTTCTCGTATCTTCAGGTCTTATTACGAAGATTAATGTGACTGGTTCTTCATCTTGGCCAGGAGCTTTAAAGTACCAATAACCATCAGATCCTTTGCGAAGGATGTATCCATATTTCTCAAGCTCAGTTGCTGCTTTGCTAACTGCATTTTCAATCGTTTTGAGGGCTTTAGCTTCATCACCTGTTGCTGTTAATCCTAGCTTCTTTATCACTGACTCAATATGTGGATAAGCTGGATGAGAAGGCCCTATGGGGGTATACATTGGATTAGCTCCGCCCTTAAGAATTTCATTAACTATGTGTTGCCTATCTATTAACCAGTTTATAGCATATCTTACTTCTCTTAATGCTAATGGATTGAAGTGTTTAGATTCATCATCTACATCTGTTGCAACACCCCATTTACCTTCAGGTGTATCATCACTATATGGATTAAATACTAATGCATAGAGCGTTGAAACTGTTGGTATTAACTTTAATTTCGATACATCTACACCTGTCTCCTTAATATCGCTCAAGGGCATTGACCACATAAATACATCGTAACGGCCCTCAGCAACACCTAATACACCATGTGCTTCAACAGTTACTACTTCAAACGGTATACTATCTAATGGTGGTCCTTTAACCTCTTCTGCTAAGGTAGTTACTGGCGCTATTGATAGAATTGACAATGCTATTATTATTAAGATGGTTAAAGCTACATATTTAAATGCAGATTTCATAGCTGGAAACACCCTTCGATAAACACTGTATCCTTAAAATATTTAAATCTTCTTTTTTCACAGTATCAAATAATTTGTATTCAATTATTTAGATTAAATGATTAGTTATGTTTATGTTTCTTAAAATTAGAGCACAATTGGGGAAGCCTAGGTGCAATATCTACATCAAGTAGCTATAGGCTTAATGCTAACCTTCTTAGGACTAATCTTAGCTTTATTTTCATTAACACCAACACAAATTACAATAGATAAACAAGGTCAATTAATTATTGGTAATGATGGAATATCATTTATAGATATTCGAAATATTACATCCATATATGAGAGTTATGAAATTACTAGAATGAAGCTTAGCACAACTTTGAAATGTAAGAACAAGGTAAAGTTGCTATTAATCAATAGTTCTAATGATATTATGAAGGAAATAGACTTAATACCTAATAATACTACATTTATAAGTATTGAAAGAGCATACGAATTAATTATAATTACATTTATAGGTCCTAAGGAATGCAGTATAGATTACTCATACTCAATATATGGATTTGAATACTCAAACCTATGGTTAGCAATACCAAGTTTTGCTCTAGGTATTATTGGTGGTTATATGGGTATTAGAGGAGTTGTAGGAATTATGACTAAGAGGGAAAGGTAATGTGAGAATAGAAGTACCCTGGATTCCATCTCCAGTCAACGTAATTAATGAAGCATTGAAATTAGCATGTGTATCTAAAGATGACATAGTATGTGACTTAGGAGCTGGTGATGGTAGAGTAATCATAATAGCTGCAAAGGATAGAGGTGCTCGAGGTATTGCTATTGTAGCTAATAAGGTTCTATGTGGTTTAATTGAGGTTCTTGCGAAACTACACGGCGTTGAAGATCGAGTTAAGGTTATTTGTAATAGTTATTATAATATAGACATTACAGAAGCTTCAGTTTTATATCTCTATTTATATCCTTCAATACTCAATAAACTCAGAGAAAAGATAGAGAGAGAAGCAAAGGATGGGACAAGAGTAGTAGTATTGGACTTCGCTATTGCAGACTGGATTCCTATCCTTACTAGAAGAGTACTTGATGATAAAGGTATAGTAAGAACTATTAGACTCTACATAGTTGGTTTATCAAATCATACAGCTAGAATTAAGAGATTTGGAGAAATTAAGGGAGAGATAGCTAATGTGCTTAAACGTATATTTAAATGTCCAGATAACAAATAACATAGATACAATATAAAGGGGAAGAGTCATTGAGATAATCAATGGAATCGAAATAATAGCTGATCTACCTATGATCTTTCTAAGGAATGCTAAGGCATTAGTATTTGCTGATTCTCATCTTGGTTTTGAGGAAGATATGTCATCCAAAGGTGTATTTATACCAAGAGCCCAGTTATCTAAACTTCTATCAATGCTTGAAGAAGCTTTTAGTCATGTAGCACCTGAGTTACTGATAATCGCTGGTGATGTCAAACACATATTCAATAAGTTAGGACGAATAGAGAAATCAGAGTTAGATCAATTATTTACATTCATTAAGAAACATGATATTAATGAAATCATACTTGTCAGAGGTAATCATGATAACTTCATCAAATTTCTAGCTAAGAAATATGATGTGAAAATTATTGAAAAATTATTGTTGGGAGATATACTAATTATCCATGGACATAAAGAAATAGAATATGATAATGAGAAAATCAAAACAATAATAATGGGTCACGAGCATCCGAGTATTGCACTTAGAGATAATGTAGGGCCTTTAGTGAAAATACCTTGTTTTCTCTTAGTTCCAACAATTCATAAAATAAACTTAGTGGTACTACCTGCAGCTGGTATTTATCAATCTGGTACAGCAGTTAGTTTGATTAGGGAATCGTATCTATCACCTATAATTAGGGAGATGGCAGTATTAGAAGAAGCTAAGCCTATAGCGCTAATTGAAAAAGAAGGTTCTATAGAATTACCTCCTCTTAGACTCCTTGTAGATCTACTAATTACTTAGCCTTACTGACTAAGTGCTCCGTTAATAAACTTATTTTCCATCTGCGCATAGAAGGTTCCTTTTAAGAACCTTTATAAACTTCCCCTAGTGAAGATTTATAAGGTGATTAAGATCGCTGTTAACTATCGTGAACTAGCTAAGGAGATTTTTAAGGACTTAGATATAAAGCCCTTAGTCAGAATCGAAAACATTGTAGCTACAGTTTCTCTTGATCAAACCCTAGATCTTAATCTAATTGAACGTGCTCTTCCCAATGTCGAATACAACCCCGATCAATTCCCAGGCTTGATATTCAGGCTCGACAGTCCTAAGGTAACAGCTTTGATATTCAAATCAGGTAAAATGGTTGTAACAGGTGCTAAGAGCACAGCAGAACTAATAAGAGCTGTTAAGAAAATTGCTAGAACATTAGTTAAACATGGGATTCTTATAGTTGGTAAACCAAAAATACAAGTTCAAAATATTGTAGCCTCCGCAAATTTAGGAGTTGAAGTCTCACTTGAAAAAGCTGCATTCTTACTACCTAATAGTATGTATGAACCTGAGCAATTTCCAGGCCTAATCCATAGAATGGACAATCCAAAAGTTGTATTGCTAATATTCAGTAGCGGTAAAATGGTTATTACAGGTGCTAAAAGCGAAGAAGAAGTTTACTGGGCGGTCAAAAACATATATTTAAGGCTCAAGGATCTCGATTGTATAAGATATCCAGAATTCGAAGAAGAACTATTTGAAGAAGAATTAGAGTTTAAATAAATAATTTCTTCATAAATTTCTATTCTCACTAATTTATATATTTATGTTGTTTATTAGTAGTCAGAGTGAGTCCAGGCTCTTCATCCCTTTGGTCCTTGGCTGCCCACATCATCATCTGTGTAGTACTTGCTCTGAAACTTTAAACACTTTACCCCTTAGTTTAGTACTTATTCCAGGGCTTAGTTTGAGACTTGGACTTAGCATAGTAATCTCACTACTGTTATTAGCTTCAGTATTCAGCTCATTCTATTTAAATCATTATGTAGTACTTGGCGATAACGATTGTATATTGATGTATGCACTAGCAGTTAAAGATGAAAAAGAAGGTAGACTCATTCCATTTAAAATATGCATAGAAGCTTCATCAACGAATAAGATTACTGTATATTCACATGGCACTGTAGCAGATGATGTAATAGCATCATTTGTAATTTCATCACTCATAACACAATTAGAATTAAGACAAAGTGGAAATTATACCATAAGTATAGAGATTTTAAGTAATGAGAGTGCAAAGGGCCCTAGTGCTGGAGCTCTTATAGCAGTAGCTCTTGCCTCTCTGATGGAGAAAGAATTAGTAAATGGCTCGATCACTGGATTTATCAATATAGATGGAGGTATCGATGCCATTGGTGGTTTAATACCTAAGGTGAAGATAGCTATTGTAAATAATATTACTAAAGTAGCTATTCCTGTATTCAATTATCTGGAATCAATTTATGAACTTAAATTACTACCAAATAATGCTACAATAAGACCTGTGGCATCAATTATTGACTCCTATGAATTCTTAGCAAAAAAGGAAATAGTTAAGAACTATACACTTCTGAGATATAATCCACTAATAAATGAATCATTCTTCAATATCTCTCTTAACTTAGAGAAATTAGCTAGGGACATTCTTAATAAGCTAGTGAATAAAGTTGATACTTCTGAAATTACTAAATATCTTAGTTATGCAGAATTATTTAGAAAAAATGGTAAGACATATACAGCTGCAAGTATGGCATTCGTTTCATATGTAAAAGCATTAGAGTCCTTATGCAATATCAAGGGATACGAATACGTAGAAAATTTGAAAGAAAAAACAAGATCCATAATTAATGAAACTTTGAATATCTTGAAGAATCTTAATATAAATACTGATATTTCATTCATACTAGGCATTGAAGTATTACGAAGACTAGCAGATGCAAATACTATGTTAGCAGAAGCAGAAAAGGCATCTTCAGCTAAAGAAATATGTAACATTACAGCATACGCATATGCAAGAGCACTAAGTGCAAAACAATGGTTATATGTTCTAGAAAATGTAATTCGAAGTTCAATAGGAAGAAACATTAGGAATAATCTATGGTTCTTAGAATTAGAGAAATTCGCTAATTACACCATTGATTCAGTCAGTGAAATAATAACTCTTGAAGAACTCAAAATACCTTCTATAATTCAAAAAGCTCCACGTAACAAAGAATTATTATGGAAAGCTGCTTTAGCCAGATACGTTATA
>Ga0180301_10005073_pt1 | contig 10107 bp, 8 predicted proteins | sample GuaBasSediGuay16_FD_121797 | JGI IMG/M metagenome (GOLD analysis project Ga0180301, IMG submission 121797) | Subseafloor sediment microbial communities from Guaymas Basin, Gulf of California, Mexico - Guay16, Core 4569-2, 12-15 cm | ecosystem: Environmental > Aquatic > Marine > Hydrothermal... | reverse complement strand
GTCTCATGGGGACCATAAATGTTAAATAATCTTGCTACCACGCATGGTACACCTGTTGATTCATGGAATGTCCTCACTAAATGCTCCCCGAAATACTTGGTATTACCATAAATGTCACAAGGGAATATGGGATCATCTTCAAAATTTAGAGTGTCTTTGATAGGATAGACTGCTGCAGAGGAAGCGAAAATGAATTTTTCTATTTCAATATTTCGGCATGCTTCCAAAACGGCTTCCGTGCCTGCCACATTGACCATTACTGTCTCAATGGGGTTAGCATTGCAGTAGGGAACGTAATGAATGGCAGCCAAGTGATAAATCACCGAGGGTTTAAACTCTAGAAGAGTTTTTTTCAAATACTCTGCATCCAAGAGGTCAGCAGTTACAATTTTTAATCCCCTATGTTTTGACGGAAGAAATTCCCTTTTCCCCGTGGAAAAGTTATCGTAAACTATTACTGTTTTCCCCCTTTTCAGGAGCTTTGAAGTCAAATGTGACCCCACAAATCCCGCTCCCCCGGTTACAAATGCTGACTTATTTTCCATTGAAAATCACCCTTTTTGTGATACTTTTTGGCTTGCTGGGGCTAATATTCTTTTAGCTCGTAGTTGAATTTGATATTTTAAATTTATATAGTACAGCCCCACCACTACCCCTGCTAATAGCCAAAATGTGTTTAATATTTGGTGTATCCGATAATCAGGACCTCCCATAAATTCAATCAAAAGAGCTAAGTAACCGAATATAACTCCTTTACCCAGATTTGAAATCAAGGAGCTTTTTGATTTAGCTACTTTGAGCCCAACTTTTAATATAGCTGCAACCACAAGTAGATATAAGACCAATCCTAAAATGCCTATCTCTGCAGCAATTAGCAAATAAGAATTGTGGACATTTTGTTTAAGGTCATCGTAATCGAACGAACCGTCAGAGACAACAAAAAAACGGACCCATTTAATGTAACACCCTAACCCGGTACCAAAGATTGGTTTAGCTTTAATCATCCGTACAGCGGTTTTGATTAAAGGCATCCTTATTTTAGAAGAATCAGTACTAACCCTAGTATCTTCAATAAGACGTTCATAAATTTTGGGTGAATATTTGATCAAAAAGAAAGAGCCAAAAACAATAGCCATAATCAAGGGAATGGTTTTGATATATCTAAATTTTTTTTGGATAACGTCAATGCTCAACATAATAGCCATTGATAAGATAAATCCTACCCAGGGTCCTCGCGCAAATGTCGAAAAAAGAGCCATTGCTGAAAAGACGAAAACAATCCCATAAAATAGAGTCCTTTTTTTATTCTGAGTATGTTGAAATATAAATAATCTGAAAACTACAGGAACAATTAATATTAAATAATCCGCAAACATCACCGGGTGCACAAATAGCCCATAGGATCTATAATATCGAAATTGAGGCTCTTCGAAAAAAGTTAATCCCAAAGGTCCCATCCGCCACTGACAAACTCCTATACCACTATGCATAAAAACAGCAAGTAACAGACCTGTCACCACTGTGCTGATATCTTTTCTTGTATTTAGATAATTGAAAACCGCAATGAAGATTAAATAGGCTCTTATAAATTTGGCGACTTCATTAAAAGACCATCCTTGCATCCAACTTGTATTTAACGAAACAACTATACACCAACCAATAAAAAAAAGGTAGATACCACTGACTTTTTTAGGTAAGAAGGTGAAATTCTTAAAAGTTGCAATTTCGAGTATCAATAGGACTATCAGTGGAAAATCGACCAGTAAGATACCGTTGTAATGATATAAAATTATGCCATTTCTCAACGATGAAAAAATTATAAGTAAGATAATCGCCAGCTTTATTTTCTCTTTAACAACAAAAATACTACCCCCAGTTAGTAAACCTAGGAAAAGAAAAAATAGAAACTTTGTATCCATTTCTTGTGCTTATCTCAATAATCTGAAGTTGTTACTAAATTCTTTTTCCAAACAGGAAAAACAGATTTAAAAACACGTATTATTCCAAAAGCTGCAAAGACAATAACGTAAACATCAAGAGGGATGCGATATCTTACACTGGTCAGAAAGAGCGAGTAACCCAAAGAGAATGATAACATCAAAAATAAAAGTAAGAGGGTTTTCTTATTATGAAACACAGATTTTATAATTCCAAATAAAGCAAATGGTAGAAGCAACCCATAAGTTAATAAACTAATTATTTTGGTTTTTAATGTAGTGAACCTATTCTCACTAATCGTATTAGGATAGAGACGCCAGTAGTTGAAAAACTTTATTATATAGAGTTTGACAAATTGCATTGGCTTGTTTCTTATGAAGTTAAAACTTTCGCGATAATAAACACGATCTTTTTCTATCTTTGATAGCCCTTTTAATTTTTGTCTGAGTTCCTGCGGAATATCATCAGGGCCCGGGCGGTTAACCCCATCGAAATAGGGATTATTACCTTGCCAAAATGCGTGTCCTCCCTCCGTAGTAACTAAGACAAATTGTCCATAGTGTAATGAGTTTCTTATGCTCCAGGGCGCTACCACCATCAAAGTGACTACCATCAATATAGTAGAATAAGCAGCAACTTGTTTAAGTGTGAACTTTCTCGATAGAAGAAACCATAGGGGGATCATGGGGAGAAAAAATAACACCGTTGGAATAGCAAGAAGGGATAAACCTAATGTAACCCCTGCTAAAATCAAACAGCTTTTCTGCCCATTATCATAAAATCGCAAAAGGAAAAAAATCGCCAGTGCCAAAAGAAGCATAAAAAGAGCAGTAGGATATAACGCTCCGGTTACATAAACGAAATAAGGATAAAAAACAGAAATAAACCCTGCTAAAACACCCACATTTCGATCAAAAACCCTTGTACCGACCAAACACACTATGATAGATGTAAGTGCTCCCAAGAGGACCTGTGCCAGGCGCGCAGCTAGAATATCTGCTCCAAATATCGAATAAACACCTAACAAAAAAAAGGGCTGTAAAGGAGCAAAGGCTGTCGATCCATATCCCTCACCCCGAAGCATGCTCCGGGCAATGGCATCATATTGAATTTCGTCGTACCATACCAATTGATTTTCCAAGGCCGCCACAAAGAGCAAACGTACTATAAACGCCAAACTAAAAATAACAATAAGAAGTCTTTTCTGGGTGTGAACAATTTTCGAAAGACAATACATCAGTTCTACTAATTTGTGTTTGATAGTTTCGCTTCCAGATCTTCAAGCTTCTTTCTCAACAAGGCTAAATCCTGAATTAAAACCTTATTCTGCTCAGTCAATTTTGAAATTATGACAGAATAGTGAAACAAAATAACCAACAGGCATAAGATAGCAATTGCAAATATCAAACCTGGTTCATAATATACTCCAAAAAAATGAGCAACCTGATCAATATAATCGCTGAATAGCGGTACCAATACCAGTATAACTCCAGTAATAAGCCACAAAAGAGCATACTCTTCTTTTAACCTTTTTCGACGAATTAAGTTGAGAATCAAAAATAGAAGACATATACTCAAAAAAGCGATAAGAATTCTAGCCTTAGGATCCATTATTTTCCCCTCGCTGAATTTTCTTTCTTTGTAAAAGTAAAATGAAAATGGCCAAAAACATTTTATAAATATAGTAAAGGGATTTTAATTGGGTGTGCATCGACTTACCAAACTGGCGTTCCCGCATAACTACAGGAATTTCTTTGATTTTAAATCCAGCAAAATGAAGGAGGATGAGCGTATCAGCATCAGGGTAATCGGAAGGGTAATTATCATAAGCAAAAAATTTCATAACCTTCTGATTCAATGCTTGATAGCCAGAAGTGGGATCGGATATTCTCTGCTTAATGATCCAAGAAACTATCCGTCCAAAGATAGCCATGCCTAATCTGCGAAAAAAAGGGATCCTATATTGGATACTTCCCAAGAATCGTGAGCCAATCGCCGCATCTGCTTCACCACTTTGAACAACCTTCAGTAAGTCCTTCATAGAATGAGGATCATGTTGTCCATCACCGTCGATTTGAACACCATACTCATACCCCTTGGAAATTGCATATTTGAATCCTGTTTGAACCGCTCCACCGTAGCCTAAATTATGGGGCAAATTAATAACATTCACACCAGCCTCTTTTGCTACTATGGCAGTATTATCGGATGAATTATCATTAATCACTACTATCTCAATATCTCCCGCACAGGCTCTAATTTCTGCGATCACTTTTCCGATATTTTCTTCTTCATTATAAGCTGGAATGATAACCAACACTCTCGATTTATCAGCATCCTCCTGCATTTCCATCACTTTTTTTCTTTGTATTTTTCATAAACAGAACTTCGCCCTGTCAGAAAAGGTTTTGCCACTGATACTAACCTCTTCGGTGCCCTGGTAAATTGGTTTTTTAGCATAGTAGACCAAGAAATTGGCCCCTCTTTCTTCACCAAACCGGTAGAATACTGGAGAATAAATAAACCATTCCATATGATGAAAAAAGAACAAATTGTTATTAAAACTGAGAACTTAATCCTCTTATAGCAAAATTGTAAAAGCGACGCTAATCCGAGGATATAAATTAGCCCACATTTCATCAAATAACGGTGCCCAAAGGAAGCTCCAGCGCCACCTACACAGGAAACTACATAACTGATTGATATAAAGGCCAATATTAAAAATATCGCTATGTTTCTGTCTCTTCGGAAAAGTTGTATATATCCCAAAACAGCGAAGAGAATAATGGGCGTCCATGTGAAAAGACCGTGTCCAGAGCCAAAGAATGTCCTAATGAGATGGGGATGAGAAAAAAATATTAAAATGGAAACTACGCCCGTAGAACTATCTGGCTTGGTATAAGGGTCCTCATAGGCATATTCAAAACGCTGGGAGGTAATTTTTAAAACCTCGGTTGCAGTATATGGATTGACAAAAAATTTTCCGAAAACAATCTTCCAGACGATAACCTGAGGAGAGAAGATTAGCAAAGAACATCCAAAAAATAAAACTGCTTTTCCAGCGTAGCTTCTGATTTTATGCCATTCTTTATCTTTTAGATGTTGATAAAGTCGATAGACTATCTCAGCTGTCGGTAAAACAAAGAACACAACATTCTCTAACCGAACCATCGACATCAGTCCACCAATGGCTCCAAGCAATGCCCACTGTTTGGCATTTCGCATCCATCTTGTTCGCCACCAAAAATAGATAAAAAGTGATACGACAAACATAGAGGTGCTGTGAGGTAAGGATGGATAAAGATACATATAAACAGGGATCGAAGAAGCAAACCAAATGGTGAGAGTGGCAAGTAAAGCTACATTTCTCGAAAAATAGAATCGACTCATCTTATAGCCCAACAATAAACCAATAAAAGCGTAAAAACAAGAGCCAAAGCTTACAAGCAAAACATAAAACCGAGAATATCCATCAGCATCGTATTCTAATCCTAACTTATTGCAAAGGACAGTCATGAAATGTCCAACTACAAAAAAGGGCGACCATAAAAGAGCAGTACCTATAGGATATTTATTAGCCTGTAAGCCTGTGGGTGTTTTAATAGGAGCAAGATCATAGCCAGCGTCTTCCCAACCAAACCGCCTCTGGAATTCACTCGTGTAATAAGCAAACTCATTACTACAATCCAAGTCCCCATCCATAAAAAGAGACCTCACCCAAGCGTATTCTCCCACGCCATCGCTATAAATCCAGGGGGTTAGTAAGAAAAAAGCAGTGAGAACAAAAATAGAAACGAGAATTAATATACCCTTATCAACCTGGCGAAAGTATTTAACACAGCGGCTTTCCATAGGATCATTTTTCATCGTCTGAGCAACTTTACAAATAATTTCTCATAAGCATCCGTTACTCCATCCCAGGTATATTTTCCCCGCGCTCTTTTTAAGGCTCGTTCACTCAATTCGGTAACAACCTGCGGATTGTCTACTAAATATTGCATCTTACGTCGTAAATCTTGAATACTATTAGTTGAAAACAATATACCAGTATCACCTAAAACCTCTCGATGCTCCGGTACATCGTTGGCCAAAACGCAATTTCCATACCCCATCCCTTCCAACAGAGCCGGATGAGTGCCTCCTACTTCAGTCGCCTGAATATAAAAATAAGCATTGGACTGGAGCTCTTTATAGCCCTGTCCGAAAACATATCCTGTGAATATTATTCGAGAATCCTTTGTTGCTTTTAATTTCGTGATATAGTCTTTATTATAAGGAGCATCACCCACGACGACCAAATTTAAATCTGTCTTTACTCCCTCGAAGGCTTTGACAACTAAATGAGCATTGTTTTCAGGCTCCAATCTACTTACATATAGAATGTACTTCCTCGGTTCTAAATTATATTTATTTAAGATATCTTTACTTTTTACTTTATCTATTGGGGCTCCATATGGTATAAAGGTCGAAGCCTTTTTAAATTTCTTGAGATAATATTTTTCTACTTCCCTGGCATCGGTTACTATTGCATTAGGAAAAATTGTAGCAAGGAGCTCAGATGTCTTATACATCCATTTCCCAAGCGTATTCCATTTTTTTCTTTTCCATTCTAAACCATCAACGTTTAGGGCAACTTTTTTCCCAGATAGTCTCAATATTAATGAAAAAATACTATTAACACTGTTGCAGAGCAAAACGACATCGTATTTTTTAAAGGCACCATAAAGAGCTGATAAGAAAGTATGGGCCACGGTATCAAAATATTTGTGGCTTACGGTCGGAAGAACAATAATTCGAACTCCTTTATAAAATTTGCCATTATACTTTATATTGTTTGATCGTCCATATACGGCGACTTCGTGGCCCTTTTTGACAAGACGGGGTGCTAACTCTTCTGCAAAGGTTTCGAAGCCACCGTAATTGGCCGGGATTCCCCGAATACCCATGATCGCTATTTTCATCTGCATTCTATTCTTAAAATTTATGTATAACTATAGGGTTTACTGCCTCATTGCTGATTTTTTCATCTTTTGCATTTTCTATAATCAAATTTATAACGCAACTATCTCCAGCTGTAATCACTTTTGGGGTTTGAATAAATAAAATATCACGAATGATTTTACCTGGTTCCCATTTACTTGTACCATATACCCCAAACACTGGTTTATGTTCTATCTCAATTTCCTTATCATTAAACAAAGTGAAAAAGCGGAATTGATAGTCCTCTTCTATATTTTCTGTAGCTTGCCAGTAAAAAGTACATTGAATAATAGTGCCGTACTTCCCTTTAATGTTAGGCTCTTGCCAACCTACTAACTTTATATTTTCTGTCACTCTTCTAGGAGCCACTTTTATTCCTTTGACCTCAGATTGGGTAACAATAGCAAGGTTTTTTACTCCCATATTGTAAGGATAGCCTTTCTTAAATAAAGCAATTCCGTCATCATATTTGCATATTCCATAGTCTCTATTATTGAGCAATTGTAATATAGGTTCATTAATTGGAGGGAGAATAAGGGCTTCGAAACTATTACTTTGCTTGTACTTTACATGAGTGCTAAGAAAATCATATAAAATGTAATCTGCTGAATACATGCTATCCGGTAAAGCAAATAATCTCTGCCGATGTGCAGCATGGGCTCTTAAAAATGAATCTGCACTTAAGGAAGATTCACGCGGTATTTGAGAAATAATTTTCTCCGCTCGCTTATGATGATCTGTCACACGCCATTTCTTGAGCAAGAATACATTTGATTTAGACAAAAAAGCAAATAAACTTAAACTCAAAATTACGCTACCAACAAATATCTCAGATGAAACGTTAAACTTGTGTTTCGAGAGGCCGGCTAATTTTTTTATGCCGTAAACTGCAGAAATAAAAACAAACGGTGTGACAGTGGCAGTATATTGAGCCTCTATCCCTTTGGCGGACAGCCAATCGCTCAAGACATTGATAATTACAGTCGGGGCAGCTAAAATAAGAGTTTGCCAGTTGAAAAAGCTAATAAACCCTACTGGTGCTAGAAGTTTAATTAGATACTTTAAATTCTCAAAATTAAATATTGTTTTGAGAACTCGTAGTGGATGTGTAAAAATAGCTATTAACACATCGGAAAACCTTCCTTCTCCATTCAAATGTGCCCAGTGACTTGGCGGAGTTTCTGCAGGATAAACTAAAGGTGGAAATCCCAATTTAGTTCTTAGCCATGACCTCTGGATGAAAGCAATAAACCATAATAAACTAATCAGCGATACCGCTATTCCTAAGTTTCTCTTTTTTAAGATGAAAATGCAATAAAAGCCCATCATGAGAAGAATTAATGCTACATCTTCTCGACAAAGAAGAGCCAATAGGGCAAATATTGAAAATGGAAACGCTTTATTCTTTTGCAGGAAGTAAAAGGCAAACAAAAGAAAGGACGTAGAGAAAGTAACCCCATGAATATCGGACAGATTTGAATTTTGTAGAGCCGGATATAGCAAATAAGAAACAGCTAATAGAGTGGCGACGAGTTTATTCGACAGATGATCTTTTGCTAATAAATAAATTGGCAACCCTCCCATAGCTAAAACGAATGTTTGCAAAATTAATAATAAAAGTGGAGATGACCAAAGGCGATAGAAAATTGCTATTGGGATATAAATAAACTCCCAATGAGCGTACCAGAAACGTGGGGTGGGATAGCCGAAATTGACACTTTCAATCAAAATTCTTCCCTGGCTCGTGTTCCAAATGGTTTGTACCATCACGCTCATATCATAAGTGGCATGAAAACTCTGGTATCGGCAAATAGAAGCAAATGAGAGAAAAACAGTGTATGCAGCTATCGCCAAGAGCACAATAACTAAGCCACCATCGATTTTTCTTTTAAATAGTTTCATTATGAGATAAGGTTTATTTTATCGCTTTAACAAAGTATGCAAACGGATACTGCCTTATTCCGGAATGCTTAATTGTAACATGACGAAATTTATTTGCTATTTTGCGCAGAGAATGTTCTGAAAACCGCCAATAGTCACAGGGCTCATCATGTAAGGGGTAAAAGCCCGGAACAAATATTAAAGCTGTTCCACCCGGTTTTAAAGCCTTATAAATATTATCTATTGCTTTTTTAAAATCAAACACATGCTCTAAAACATTCATGCATAGGATGATATCAAATTCGTCAATAAAATTCATTTGAGTTACATCGATTATCCTATGCCCAAACTCGGGCGTGATATCAGATTGTATAAACTCATTTGATTCATGAAAAAATCTTTTCGCGGAATAATAATATTCCCCTTTGTATTTTTTCCCAGAGCCTATCTCAAGAATTTTCGTGTTCCTTATCTCTTTGCTGAATTCCTTTATACACTTGTTATTGAATTTTCTAATCCTAAAAAACTAAATCCGCCAATTTTCTCAGAATAGCTTTTTTATTCATGGGAAACAAACCATTTTTTCTGACGAACAACTTTTACACATAAGAATAAAATTATCACCATTAAATAATCCAAAACTCTCCTAAGAAACGTCGCGAAGAAAGCAAACTCACCCGCATTATAGAATATCTTAAATAAGTAAGCATTGGAGACTTCTCTAACACCCACCCCTCCTGGTAAGGGAGATAAGAATCCAACAATTGTTGAGAATGCAAAGGCCATAATTACAAAAGAATATGACACAATTAATCCCAAAGAGCGAAGGAGCAGCCAATCGCAAAAATAGCTTAAAAGAAGAATTGCTAAGGTCAGAATAGAAGCAATAGTAAAATATTTCCGTTGTTGAAAACTAATCCGGACAGCCGAAAGGAAATTTTCTAAAAAGGGGATATTCCGATTTTTGAAAGTAAGAAACAATATTTCACCTAAAAGAACACTGCTCACCAGAAGTATCAACACCGCGGTTAAATTTCCAAACAAATATCGTTTAGACATATTCACTACCACTGAAAGATACCCACCTAGAACAGCTGCTCCTATTAACATTGAAAGCATTATAATATTATCTAAGAACAATTCACTTAATAGAGAAGGAACGGAACGGGTAAGAGCTACTGATTCTATTTTTTTCAAAAGAAAGGCTTTAGCAGGTACCCCCAATTTCCCCGGACTTGCATAATTTACGAGCTGAGAACTGGCGTATATCTCTACAATATTTAAAAGTGAAAGCTTTTTATTAACCGG
>Ga0180301_10005072_pt1 | contig 10109 bp, 6 predicted proteins | sample GuaBasSediGuay16_FD_121797 | JGI IMG/M metagenome (GOLD analysis project Ga0180301, IMG submission 121797) | Subseafloor sediment microbial communities from Guaymas Basin, Gulf of California, Mexico - Guay16, Core 4569-2, 12-15 cm | ecosystem: Environmental > Aquatic > Marine > Hydrothermal... | reverse complement strand
CAGATGTGAACTAGCGGAATTGGGCATAAAAGACCTAGAAGAGTTCTTGAAGGAGCCATCCCCCAAAATAGAGGAAGTCAAAAAATATTATTATGAGTTGGACTATTCGGGAAATATCGAAAACTACTTTACAATAACACTACTTTACTCTTCTCTCATCGATTCAGACCGAAAAGATGCTGGAAAAGCAATTACTGAGCCAGAAGTTAAAAGAATACCCTCAAAAATCTTGCTCTCATATAAAAGCAAATTAGCCTCCGGCATGCAACCGATAAACAAGTTAAGAGAAAAGCTCTTTTCAAAATGTAAGAAAAAGCTTGACGAGTTTATAAAAAATGGTGAAGCCCCCAAAATAATCACTATAACAGCCCCAACGGGACTGGGGAAAACTCTTCTCGGCCTCTACACAGCCTTAAGAATTCGCGAGCAAACCTCAAGGGAGCCTCCTCCACGAATAATATACTCTCTACCCTTCATCAGTATCATAGAGCAAACATACTCAGTTATTAGAAATATGCTATCACAGTACTACGAAGTATCGCCAGACCTCCTATTAAAACATCACCATCTTGCAATCATAGATGCTCCGTCAAGCAAGGAGACCGCCCTCGACAACTTCCTCCTACTTACAGAAAGCTGGGACTCTGAAATAATAGTGACGACATTCGAGCAACTTTTAAGATCCATAATAAGCAACAAAGCTTCTTCACTAAGAAAATTTCACAACATAACTAATTCAATTATAATACTCGATGAGATACAAGCAATACCAGCAGAGTACTGGAAGGACTTGCAAGAAATAATGGAAACACTAACAGACATGTTTAACGTGAAAATAATAATGATGACAGCGACAAAACCAATGGTCTTCCGAGGAGAAGAACTCGTACCCAACCCACAATTCTTCTTCAAAAAACTTGGACGAACATCTATAATTTCAACCTTAGATGAAAATGGTAGTATGAAGCCAGAAGAACTCGCAGAATTTTTCCTCTCAAATCAGAGGGAGGAATCGGCTCTCATAGTCTTAAACACTATAAGAAACTCAAAGCTCGTCTACAGGAAAATATCTGAAAAACTCGGAAATAAAGCTGTAAGGCTGGGGTTGGAGAACCCCGAAGCACCAGAAAATCTTTCAAAACCCGTTGTTGCATATCTCTCAACAAGCCTCATACCCAAAGATCGTAAAAGAAGAATAGAAACCATAAACTCTCTCTTAAAAAAGGGAAGAAAAGTGATCCTCGTCTCAACTCAGGCGATCGAAGCGGGCGTAGACTTAGACTTCGAACTTGCCATTAGGGACATCGGCCCCCTTGACTCAATAATCCAAGTCTCTGGACGATGTAACAGAAACTGGAGGAAAGAAAGATCTAAGGTCTACATCGTAAGAGTAAGAGACGAAAAAGGATTTGATGCCGGAAAAATCTACGGGAAAATTCTACCAGAAATCTCACTTAAACTCCTTTCACAGAGCAAAACGATAAGAGAAGAAGACCTTCCAGAAGCAATGTCAGAATACTATAATCAAGTCCTAGAGAAATGCAACATTTCATCAGGAATCGTAGACCACATGAAAAATCTATCCTTCAGCAAACTTTCAAGTTTCTCCCTCATCAAGGAGGAGCCAAAAATACCTGTTTTCATCGAGGTAGATGATGAAGCTGAAACTATTCATAACACCCTAAAAGAAACCATAAAGGACATCCGGTCGGAAAACGATAGAAGCAGATTCTTCAAAAAGAAAGCCGAAATAAAAGTACTCAGAGCAAAACTTGAAAACTACATAGTAGAGGTCTGGCAAAACGAAGCTCTAAAATCTCTGGAAAAAATAGAAGAAATTGGCCTTCACTTTGTCCCGAAAAACGAAGTTGAAAACTACTACGATCCAGAAACAGGCTTTAAAAACCTAGGAGAATACGAGGGTCAAATATGGTAACCAGCAACCCTGAAGAAGCGCCAAACCATAAGTTCCCACCAGAAAAAACGATAACGGGAACACTTGTCTGGTATTATGCCATTTGTAAACGAGAAGTCTGGCTTATGAGTCACGCAATAACTCCTGACCAAAACCACCAAGCCCTAGACTTTGGAAGGGCAATACATGAAATCTACTATAGAACAATGAAAAAAGAGGTTAAAATGGAAGGAATAAAAATAGACGTCATCAAAGGAGGTAAAGAAAGTATAATATGCGAAGTTAAAACATCCTCAAAGTTTCTGGAGGCAGCTAGGCTTCAACTCGCATACTACCTCTACAGATTGGAAGAAGCAGGTGTGAAAGTCCGCGGTGAAATACTAGTTCCCCGCGAAAAAAGACGAATAAAACTCACACTTAACGAAGAAACACGGCGCAAAATAAAGAACATTCTAAAAGAAATAGTCGAAATCTGCTCTAAACCTCTCCCTCCCCCGCCCGCCAAGATACCATTCTGCAAGAAATGCGCCTACTCAGACTTCTGCTGGGGGGACCAGTTTTGAAGAAGCCAATCTACATCTTCAGCTCCGGCGAGCTCCATAGAAAAGGAAATACATTAGTCTTAATCAAAGACAAAGGAAAAAAGTACATACCGATAACTCTAGTAAGCGAAATATACATTCTAGGAGAAGTCTCAATAACAAAGAAACTCTTGGAATTCCTAGCTTCAAGCGAAATACTCGTTCACTTCTTCAACTACCACGGATTCTACATAGGAACATACTACCCACGCGAACACTACAACTCAGGCTTCATGATACTAAAACAAGCCGAACACTACCTCGACAAAAACAAACGAGTAAAACTAGCAGCAAAATTCGTAGAAGGGGCAATATGGAACATGCAACAAGTTCTAAACTATTACGCCCAAAGAGGGCGCAACGTAACACAATACATAGACGAACTCGCTTCCTTCCACCAAGAAATCCACACCGCCAAAAGCGTAGGAGAACTCATGGGAATCGAAGGAAACGCGAAGCAATCATATTACAACGCCTTCAACGAAATAATAAGAGACAAAAACTTCAAATTCACGAAAAGAACAAAAAGACCCCCAGAAAGCAGGATTGACAGCATCCTAAGCTTCTTAAACAGCCTACTCTACGTAAGCATTCTGCGCGAAATTTACATGACACACCTCGACCCAAGAATAGGATTTCTACACGAATCCAACTTCAGAAGCTTCACACTAAACCTCGACGTAGCCGACATATTCAAACCAATAATAGTAGACAGAACAATGTTCTCATTAATCAACAGACGTACACTCAACGAAAACCACTTCACAAAAGAACTGAAAGGCATCTTCCTAAACCAAAAAGGAAAACAAATAGCCGTAAACGAATTCGAAAACAAAATGAAAACCACAATCAAAAGCAAACAGACAAAAAGAAAAGCATCATACCGAAGACTAATACGAATAGAACTCTACAAAATAGAAAAACACCTTATCGGAGAGAAAGAATACACACCATTCAAATCAGAGTGGTAAAAATGTACGTCATAATGGTCTACGACGTAAACGTAGAACGCGTCAACAAAATTCTCAAAATAGCAAGAAAATACCTACATTGGGTGCAAAACTCAGTCCTAGAAGGAGAAATAACCCCTGCAAACCTTGAAAGACTAAAAAAGGAAATCACCAAAAACATAGACAAAACAACAGACACCGTAATATTCTATAAACTCAGAACAACAAAATACCTCACAAAAGAAACCATAGGCATAACAAAAGGCCAACCCACCAACATCATATAAACTAATACACGAAAAACTCTCATCAACCTTTATAAACCAACCCACACATCACAAATCGACAAAACAACAAGAAAAAAAGAAAACACAAAAACGCCGTAAAAAAGAAAAGCTCAAAAAACAAAACGGGTTCGAAGGATACCTATAAGGGCTTGAAACCCCCAAAACTCCACGAACAAGCGATAAAAATCTATGGTTCGAAGGATACCTATAAGGGCTTGAAACCTGCCTCCACCTTGTCAAGTCCTAAGTTTTCTAACAGTTCGAAGGATACCTATAAGGGCTTGAAACAAAAAGTGCCATACAGGATATACATTGTTGAAGCAAGGTTCGAAGGATACCTATAAGGGCTTGAAACTCTAGTTGAGAGAGGAGATGACGTCTTTTGTTTCGAGTTCGAAGGATACCTATAAGGGCTTGAAACTAAGGGCGATAGGTGACGTTTCGACGCCGAACACCCTGTTCGAAGGATACCTATAAGGGCTTGAAACTAGAAAACGTTTTGGGGGGCATCTACATCAAAAGCGGTTCGAAGGATACCTATAAGGGCTTGAAACAGGAGCTGAAAGAGAAAAAGGGAGAGACCTACCAAAGTTCGAAGGATACCTATAAGGGCTTGAAACAGGAGGTGTCCTTGTGTTTCGTGATCGCCTGACCTCGTTCGAAGGATACCTATAAGGGCTTGAAACCCACCATCCTTCACCGTCTATCCACCACTCTAAGAGGTTCGAAGGATACCTATAAGGGCTTGAAACTTGCGACGTCTGGCAAGAACCGGATCGGGACGGAATCGTTCGAAGGATACCTATAAGGGCTTGAAACTACTTCTACCCATCTAGCCCTCCTCCAACCGTCGACCGTTCGAAGGATACCTATAAGGGCTTGAAACCGGGGGCAGAAGGAAGGAGTACCTCCTCGCCGACCGCGTTCGAAGGATACCTATAAGGGCTTGAAACTCGTATCGCACTCGAAGGTTGACATCACCGCCTATGTGTTCGAAGGATACCTATAAGGGCTTGAAACAGCATTAACAGGATAGGGGACGTGAACACGGAGGACAGTTCGAAGGATACCTATAAGGGCTTGAAACACGGCAGAATGATACGGGGGATACTATTCCACCATGGGTTCGAAGGATACCTATAAGGGCTTGAAACTCCCCTCATACCTCACCCTCAAAGAAGCTTCCTCCTGTTCGAAGGATACCTATAAGGGCTTGAAACGAGGGACTGTGAAGGAGTTGGCGAGGATCGCTGCAGGTTCGAAGGATACCTATAAGGGCTTGAAACCAGAGCTGGAGCAGGTTACAGCGGACATGGGTAAGGGTTCGAAGGATACCTATAAGGGCTTGAAACTCTTGACGCCGTACAGCTCCTCCGCCATCTCCCTGAGTGTTCGAAGGATACCTATAAGGGCTTGAAACTAAGGAGGAACTTCATCACTTCAACAGGGTTCTTCCGTTCGAAGGATACCTATAAGGGCTTGAAACCGCCCTCATCGCCAGAGTAAAGAGCCACTCTAAACTGTTCGAAGGATACCTATAAGGGCTTGAAACGACACTCTCAACGGGAAGATTGGAAGCACTACGGAAGGTTCGAAGGATACCTATAAGGGCTTGAAACCCAGCAGGCCCTGCAGGAGGGCAAGCTGACCGTCACGTTCGAAGGATACCTATAAGGGCTTGAAACCCGGTGACGCTTTCGTCTTCACTCCGTCGTCGGTAGTGTTCGAAGGATACCTATAAGGGCTTGAAACGGCTCCTTCGCCATTTCTCCTCCCTCCGCAGAAAAAGGTTCGAAGGATACCTATAAGGGCTTGAAACAAGATATGCCCTACACCTTCGAGGCTGAGGTATATAGTTCGAAGGATACCTATAAGGGCTTGAAACGAGAGCCCTCTACCTTCCCTCACCTTTCTCGAAAGCGTTCGAAGGATACCTATAAGGGCTTGAAACCAGGGGTTGACAGGCTGTTCAACATCAGCAGGGAGGTGTTCGAAGGATACCTATAAGGGCTTGAAACGGCTTGGGTGGAGTGTCGTTCACGTAGCTTCCCGTAAGTTCGAAGGATACCTATAAGGGCTTGAAACGAGGACATAGCATTTGAGTTAAAACAGAGAGGCATAGTTCGAAGGATACCTATAAGGGCTTGAAACAGATAATTCTTGAGGACATAAAGATTTTGAGAAAGAGTTCGAAGGATACCTATAAGGGCTTGAAACCTATGCTGTCCAGCCAGCTGGTGGCGGTGTAGAGCGGTTCGAAGGATACCTATAAGGGCTTGAAACCAAGAAGCAGCTAGGGACTGGGCTTGTGGCTTGAAAGTTCGAAGGATACCTATAAGGGCTTGAAACTTGCGACGTCTGGCAAGAACCGGATCGGGATGGAATGTTCGAAGGATACCTATAAGGGCTTGAAACCAGGCTTCCTGAACTCCCCTGTTTTCGCCTACTCCTGTTCGAAGGATACCTATAAGGGCTTGAAACTCGTTAAACAGAGAAACATCAGGGTCTACGTTTCATGTTCGAAGGATACCTATAAGGGCTTGAAACTCAGCAGGAACTTCATCACTTCAACAGGGTTCTTCCGTTCGAAGGATACCTATAAGGGCTTGAAACCCGCGGTGGACGAGCAGGGCAGGTTTGTGCCGGTTGGTTCGAAGGATACCTATAAGGGCTTGAAACGTCTCCTCCAGCCTGTCGTAAAGCTCCTTCAGCCGCGTTCGAAGGATACCTATAAGGGCTTGAAACTGCTACGCCTGACCCACCATGCCGCAAACAGCATGGGTTCGAAGGATACCTATAAGGGCTTGAAACAGGATGTCAGCGTGGAGTTTGACGGCGGCTTCGTGAGTTCGAAGGATACCTATAAGGGCTTGAAACTGGTTGCAGCATATGTTGCCTTGTGGAGGGATGCACGGTTCGAAGGATACCTATAAGGGCTTGAAACTCAGGTCGCTGGGCCCCGGGATACGCCAGTACAGCGGTTCGAAGGATACCTATAAGGGCTTGAAACCCCTGCACCTGTGCTGCGGCATGACTAATTTCTCCTGTTCGAAGGATACCTATAAGGGCTTGAAACGGAGTATGGGTTCCAGAACGGAGATCGTGGGGGTGAGTTCGAAGGATACCTATAAGGGCTTGAAACTTCATTCTGAGGGTTAAATTTACTTAAGGGGATCGAGTTCGAAGGATACCTATAAGGGCTTGAAACCACTCAAAGCCAACCAGCCCTGAAAGCGGAAAGTTAAGTTCGAAGGATACCTATAAGGGCTTGAAACCGATAGACTCCACTGGAAGGGTGACGGTGGAGATGAGTTCGAAGGATACCTATAAGGGCTTGAAACAGGTGTCTAACGTTCCGTCACCGTGATAAGTAACCTGTTCGAAGGATACCTATAAGGGCTTGAAACCAAGCGATGGTCTGAGCATGAACCAGCCCAAAGCCAGTTCGAAGGATACCTATAAGGGCTTGAAACATGCCTTCCACGTGGTTCACGGAGGGAGCTGTTACAGGTTCGAAGGATACCTATAAGGGCTTGAAACTCAACACTATACCAGAACCAGCTTGCCCTCTACGTGTTCGAAGGATACCTATAAGGGCTTGAAACGCTGATTTTTCTCTTTTCTCTCATTGAGATGATGTGTTCGAAGGATACCTATAAGGGCTTGAAACCAAGTAATCGCAGAAGAAGGCAAGGTCTCGTTTCTGAAGTTCGAAGGATACCTATAAGGGCTTGAAACCGACTGTGATTCTGCAGAGTACCCAGAGTTGAAGCCTGTTCGAAGGATACCTATAAGGGCTTGAAACTTCATTCTGAGGGTTAAATTTACTTAAGGGAATCGAGTTCGAAGGATACCTATAAGGGCTTGAAACCAAATCGCCAAGGTGGTAGCAAGGCGGCTAAAGACAAGTTCGAAGGATACCTATAAGGGCTTGAAACAGCTTCACGGCGACGGCTGCCCGATAGCGGTATATGTTCGAAGGATACCTATAAGGGCTTGAAACTCAAGACGGAAAAGCTTCTTGGTGAGGCAATAGCGAGTTCGAAGGATACCTATAAGGGCTTGAAACTGACCAGCCACGACTTGAGGAGGTTGAGGAAGTTTGGTTCGAAGGATACCTATAAGGGCTTGAAACACTTTTTATACTAAAACAAGCGGTGAAGGAAGGAGTGTTCGAAGGATACCTATAAGGGCTTGAAACCGACGTGGCAGAGCTTAGGCACATGGTTGCCGTTGGTTCGAAGGATACCTATAAGGGCTTGAAACCCTGAACCCGCGCGGGATGAAGGGACTTTCCCCCTCCGTTCGAAGGATACCTATAAGGGCTTGAAACTCACCGTGTTGTGGACGGCGTAGGCTTGCGTGATGCGTTCGAAGGATACCTATAAGGGCTTGAAACGGCGTGGAATCGAATCATGCGAGTTCTGCCCCTTCGGGTTCGAAGGATACCTATAAGGGCTTGAAACAGGCTGTAGCGGTGGTGCTTGAGGACTATTTAGGGTGGAGTTCGAAGGATACCTATAAGGGCTTGAAACCTTCACAAAGGAAGGAGATGGCAAAAAAGTAGTATTGTTCGAAGGATACCTATAAGGGCTTGAAACCCGTCCATTCCAAGCCAGACCACCCCGGCGATACTTGTTCGAAGGATACCTATAAGGGCTTGAAACGCAGGTACAGCGACAAGCTCCGCGAGAGCTTGGCGAGTTCGAAGGATACCTATAAGGGCTTGAAACGCCTCAGCCCTGAGCCTTTCAACCTTCTTCTTCAGCGTTCGAAGGATACCTATAAGGGCTTGAAACCTACTTGCAGCGTAGAAGCCGACGAGCCCTTTCATGGTTCGAAGGATACCTATAAGGGCTTGAAACCGCTGTGACCACGCTGAGCTTCCTGGCCTGGTACTCGTTCGAAGGATACCTATAAGGGCTTGAAACCGCTCAGGTCCGCCTGCGAGGCGGACTTGTTCGTCAGTTCGAAGGATACCTATAAGGGCTTGAAACTGCGCAGCACGCTGCCGGACGTGAAGGACATCATCGTTCGAAGGATACCTATAAGGGCTTGAAACCATCATCATCGAGGGACTCTTCAACAGGGAGGCTTCGTTCGAAGGATACCTATAAGGGCTTGAAACAACCCATACATCACACCTCCCACCCTAGGGGTCACCCGTTCGAAGGATACCTATAAGGGCTTGAAACCGGTGAAGGTGGCAAGAGACCTTCCCTCCGACGAAGAGTTCGAAGGATACCTATAAGGGCTTGAAACCGCTTCACTGTTGCCATCCTCCTACCACGCCCTCACCTGTTCGAAGGATACCTATAAGGGCTTGAAACCCAGCTCCTGAACCTTGTCCCAGAAGCTGCTCCACAGTTCGAAGGATACCTATAAGGGCTTGAAACGTAAACCTCACATTCAACCATTCTCCCACCTCAGAAAGTTCGAAGGATACCTATAAGGGCTTGAAACTATTAAACACAAGAGGTGTGCGGGTTGGGAAGGTACGTTCGAAGGATACCTATAAGGGCTTGAAACGACTCCGTTCGGTGTGCAGCAGAAAACTACCTCAAGGTTCGAAGGATACCTATAAGGGCTTGAAACACAGTTCCGTACTCTTGTTCCGCGTCCCTTCCCGTGTTCGAAGGATACCTATAAGGGCTTGAAACCATGTGGAGGCTTGAAATCCGAGACAACCGCATGTAGTTCGAAGGATACCTATAAGGGCTTGAAACAACTTTCGCGGAGCTTGTCGCTGTACCGGGATAACGGTTCGAAGGATACCTATAAGGGCTTGAAACCCGCTACGACACGAGTGGAAACCTCATCAAAACAGGGTTCGAAGGATACCTATAAGGGCTTGAAACAGTTGTCCCTGCTCCATGCCGATCCCTTTGCTGGGTTCGAAGGATACTTGTAAATGTTTGAACCTTTTGTGATTTTCCCAAAACTTCCCGCTAACCCCTCTATTTAGTGGGTACCAGTACTTGAAGCCTGCAGACGAGAGTGGTTAATGTGTCGAGTAGATGACCGGGGTCCGGCCCTGAAGGGGTGCGGGTTGGTGTGCCGAGTAGGGGGCGAGTGTTGTCTGGAGGGGGGCTCTGCTAGGTTTCCTCGGCCGCGGATTCAGGATAGTGTTAAGAAGCCGGGCAGAAAGTGGAGGGACAAGTGGGTGGTTAAGCATCCAGCATTTTAGGGGGGTGTTGATGGTGGGTGAGGATAGGAGTGAAGGGTATAGTGAGGGATATGGGAGGGTGGTGGGGCACGTCAGGAATGTTGTGAAGGACCTGGCTAGGATTGCCGCTGACATAGACCCAGAAAATTTTGAGAGGGTGCTCGACAGGATGGTTTTAAGCTTCATGAAGGTGTTTTTTGACGTTTACGT
>Ga0180301_10005069_pt1 | contig 10112 bp, 7 predicted proteins | sample GuaBasSediGuay16_FD_121797 | JGI IMG/M metagenome (GOLD analysis project Ga0180301, IMG submission 121797) | Subseafloor sediment microbial communities from Guaymas Basin, Gulf of California, Mexico - Guay16, Core 4569-2, 12-15 cm | ecosystem: Environmental > Aquatic > Marine > Hydrothermal... | reverse complement strand
GGTAAGGGTGGATGTGGGGCAGCTGGGGGAGTTCTCAAAGGAACTGGAGGGGCGGCTCTGGAGGCTTGAGGAGGAGATCCAGCGAATGGCCGGGGTAAGGTTCAACCTGAACTCGCCCCAGCAGGTGGGAAAGGTCCTCTTTGAGAGGCTGGGACTTCCCGTAAAGAAGAGGACGAAGACCGGTTACTCCACCGATGTGGAGGTACTACAATCCTTGGCCAGGGAGTATGAGATAGCTCGGCTGCTCCTGGAGTACAGGGGGCTGGCGAAACTGAAGTCCACCTATGTGGACGCCCTCCCGAAGATGATAAATCCGGAGACGGGGAGGATACATACCTCCTACAATCAGACGGCCACCGCCACGGGCCGCCTCTCCTCAAGCGAACCAAACCTGCAGAACATCCCCATAAGGACGGAGGAAGGACGGAGGATAAGGGAGGCCTTCATCCCTGAGGAGGGGTGGGTCCTTTTAGGGGCGGATTACTCACAGATCGAGCTGAGGATCCTGGCCCACCTCTCGGCCGACCCCACCCTGATCGAGGCGTTCCGGAGGGAGGAGGATATCCACACCCGCACCGCCTGTGAGGTCTTCGGTGTGGGGCCCGATGAGGTGACCCCGGAGATGAGGCGGGAGGCGAAGGTGATAAACTTCGGGATAATCTACGGGATGAGCCCCTATGGGCTATCGAAGGAGCTGGGGGTGGAGCCCAAGGTGGCGGCCCGCTATATCGAGGATTACTTCAAGAGATACCAGGGGGTTAAGGCCTTCATAGAGGGGGTCATCTCGGAGGCGAAAAAAAGGGGGTATGTCACTACCCTTTTCGGCAGGAGGAGGCCCCTGCCGGAGATAAACAGCTCCAACCGCACCGCCCGGCAGTTTGCCGAGCGGACCGCCATCAACACCCCGGTGCAGGGGACGGCCGCGGACCTGATAAAGATGGCAATGGTGAACATCTACAGGCGGATCAGGAAAGAGGGGCTTCAGGCAAAGCTCATCATTCAGGTGCACGATGAGCTGATCCTGGAAGTGAAGGAGGAGGAGATGGAGAGGGCGAAGGGAATGGTGAAGGAGGAGATGGAGGGGGTGAGCGAGCTGCGCGTCCCCCTTAAGGTGGAGATCTCCGCAGGAAAGAACTGGGGAGAGATCCACTGAGGACTTTCCTCCCTCATGAGCGGACTCCATCCTCAAAGGCAACCTTCCCTCGTCTTTGCCGATTCGGAGGGGAAGATCTACGACCTGCCGGATCTCTTCGCCATGGCAAAAGGAGCGACCGGCTTCATCCTGCCCCCCAAGGAGGACTTCATCCCTCTCCCTCCGGGCAGTGAGCTCTTCATGCTCCCCCAGAGGCATCCTGTCGGCCTGGACCCTTCAGGAAAGGCCGTCACCTTGAGGGAGAACCCCTATGGGGAGGGGGCTGCTTGGGCCGTGGCCGCCTTCATCGCCCCGGCCCATACCCAGCTCGGGATAGCGGCTTATGAGGAAGAGGACGGAGCCTCCCCCCTTCCCCTCTTCTCCTACACCGCCGTGGGATGGTCGGAGGGGCGCTTCTGGGTCACGGCCTTCCGCTCTGACCCCGATCCCCGTCAAGATCCCGATGGCTTTGAGATGAAAGAGATAAGGTCGAAGACCCTGAGGAGGCTCAGGTCCCATCCCCATAACCGCCTCCTTCAGCACTTGGGATGGCGATGCTGCCTCACCTACGGCTGTCCTGCCGCAAAGAACCTCTTCCTCAGCCGTTACGAGGCCCCCCTGCCCACCTCCCCTCACTGTAACGCCCGTTGCCTGGGCTGCATATCCTACCAGGAGGGCCCCATCCCGGTGACCCAGCCCCGGATAGAGTTCGTCCCCACGGAGGAGGAGATAGCGGAGGTAGCCGTCCCCCACCTGAGGAAGGCATCCAAGGCGATCGTGAGCTTCGGGCAAGGCTGTGAAGGGGAGCCCCTCCTTCAGGCGCGAAGGATCGAAGGAGCGATAAGGAGAATCCGGTCCCAGACCTCCCGGGGGACCATAAACCTCAACTCCAATGCCAGCCTGCCAGAGGAGGTGGGGCGGCTTGCCCGGGCGGGGCTGGACTCCCTGAGGGTCACCCTCCCCACGGCCAGGGAGAGATACTACCGGGCATATGTGCGCCCCCAGGGCTTCGGGCTCGAGGAAGTGCGGCAATCCATCCGGATGATGAAGGGGGAGGGGCGGTTCGTGAGCCTCAACTATTTCATCCTTCCCGGCTTCACCGACCAGGAGGAAGAGGTCGAGGCGCTCCTCGAGATCCTGGATGAGGGAGTGGACTTCATCCAGCTTCGCAACTTCAACATAGATCCCCTCTGGTTCATGCGCTCCGTGGGGTTTCAGAGCTCCCGGGAGGGGATCGGGATAAAGGGGCTGATTCGAAGGGTGAAGGAAGCCTTTCCCCAGATGGGCTTCGGCTATTTCAACCCGGCGGTGAGGGGATGAAGGTGAGGGAAGGGAGGCCTCACTGGTGGGGGCACAGGGAGAGGCTCAGGGAGCGCTTTCTCAGGGCTGGGGCCAAGGGGCTTCAGGACTACGAGCTCCTCGAGCTGCTCCTCAGCTATGCCATCCCCCGAAAGGATGTGAAGCCTCAGGCGAAGGAGCTCCTTAGGCGCTTCGGCTCCCTGGCAGGGGTGATGGACGCCTCCCCTGAAGAGGTTCAGGAGGTGAAGGGGATTGGTCCCCGGGCAGCCACCCTCCTGCGCCTCGCAAAGGAGATGGGCGAAGTCTACCTCGGTGAGCGGATGAGGGGGGTGGACGTGCTGAGTTCGCCTTCCCGGGTCGTCGACTTCTGCCTCTTCCGCCTGAAGGGGGAAGGCGAGGAGAAGTTCATGGTCATCTACCTGAACGTCAAGAACGAGGTGATGGACTACGAGGTCATACAGGAGGGGACGGTGGACCGTTCGGTGGTATATCCTCGCCGGGTGGCTGAAAAGGCCCTACGGAGGAAGGCGGCCTCGGTGATCGTGGTGCACAATCACCCGAGCGGCCATCCTGACCCCTCGCCTGAGGACAGGAGGATAACCCGCGAGCTCGTCGAGGCCTTAAGACCCCTTGAGATAAGGCTCCTCGATCACATAATCGTGGGAAAGAGGGGGTATTTCAGCTTCAGGGAAAAGGGGATCCTTTAGGTTTACTGATTCATGCTGTCCAAGAACTCGTCGTTGGAGGAGGTGACCCGCAACTTGTCGAGGAGAAACTCCATGGCGTCCACGGGGTTCATGTTGGTGAGGACCTTCCTCAAGAGCCACACCCGGTGAAGGACCCTCTCATCGAGCAGCAGCTCCTCCTTTCGGGTCCCCGAGCGGTGGATGTCCATGGCGGGAAAGATCCTGCGGTCGGCCAGGCGCCTGTCCAGTACCAGCTCCATGTTCCCTGTCCCCTTGAATTCCTCGAAGATGACCTCATCCATCCGGCTCCCGGTCTCGATCAGGGCCGTGGCGATGATGGTAAGGCTTCCTCCCTCTTCGATGTTTCTCGCCGCGCCGAAGAAGCGCTTCGGCTTCTGAAGGGCGCTCGCCTCTATTCCCCCGGACAGGACCTTGCCGCTGGAAGGGACCACAGCGTTGTAGGCCCTGGCCAGGCGGGTTATGCTGTCAAGGAGTATTATCACGTCTTTTTTGTGTTCCACCATCCTCTTGGCCTTCTCTATGACCATCTCTGCCACCTGTATGTGGCGCTGAGCCGGCTCATCGAAGGTGGAGCTTATCACCTCCCCGTCCACCGTCCTCTCCATGTCGGTCACCTCTTCAGGCCTCTCATCTATGAGGAGGACTATCAGTTCCATCTCATTATGGTTGGCCATTATCGCATGGGCGATGGCCTGAAGGAGCATGGTCTTACCCGTCCTCGGAGGGGCGACGATCAGTCCCCTTTGCCCCTTCCCTATAGGGGTGAGCAGGTCCATGATCCTGGTGGAGTAGTCCTCAGGGTCATATTCGAGCTTTATCTTCTCCAGGGGATAAATGGGGGTGAGGTTGTCGAAGAGGATCTTCTCCTTCGCCACCTCAGGGGGTTCATAGTTTATCTTCTCGACCTTCAGAAGGGCAAAATATCGCTCATTGTCCTTCGGGGGACGAACCTGCCCCGTGACGGTATCTCCGGTACGGAGGTTAAAGCGGCGTATCTGGGAAGGGGAGACATAGATGTCGTCTGGACCGGGAAGGTAGTTGTAATCAGGGGATCGCAAAAAGCCAAACCCATCGGGGAGGATCTCCAAGACCCCCTCTCCATAGATTACCCCGTCCTTTTCCGCCTGGGCCTGAAGGATGGCGTAGATCAGATCCTGCTTACGCATACTGCTTGCCCCTTCAACGTTCAGCTCCTTCGCTATCTCCGTGAGCTCGTTGATCTTCTTTTTCTTCAGCTCTCGCAAGTTTATGACCTCAGGTGGCATCTCTATCCAATCCCTCCTTTCTGGATTTCTTTTAATATCCTTTCCACTTGCTCCTGAGTATAGGGGAGATCTGCGCAGTTGTTCACTATGTAATCGGCATAAGAGACCTTCTCCAAGAGGGGCATCTGGGCCTCTATCCTCCTTTTGGCCTCCTCGGGCCCGATCCCGTCCCTTGCGGCCATCCTCGCTACCTGAAGCTCTTCGGTGGCGTAAACGACTATCAAGACGTCCACCAGTTGATGAGATCCCTTCTCGATGAGAAGGGGGGCATCCAGCACCACTTTCCCCCCCTTGGCCAACTCCCCCCTCAGTTCCCTCTCTATCATGGGGTGAAGGATCTCCTCCAAGAGGGCCCGTTTTTTAGGATCAGAGAAGACCATCTCCCCCAAGATCTTCCTCCTGATCTCCCCCTCCTCATCGAGGACCCCTCTGCCAAAGGCCTCCACCACCCTCCTCCATCCCCCTTTCCCCTTCCTCAGGAGGCGGTGGGCTATGGAGTCGGCATCCACCCTATGAAATCCGGCTCCCTCTATCATCTTCGCCACCGAACTCTTTCCCGAGCAGATACCCCCTGTCACCCCTATGATCATTATGTCACAAACTTTATGCCAGGATTTGAGGCAGGATTCAGGGAATCTGTATCATATGTCCAGATTCTCCACCATTAGGGCATGCTCTTCGATGAAACGCCTCCTCTCTTCCACCTGATCCCCCATCAGGACGGTGAATATCTCGTCAGCCACTACCGCATCTTCCACCCTCACCTGAAGGAGATGGCGGGTATCGGGGTTCATGGTGGTCTCCCATAGCTGCTCCGGGTTCATCTCCCCCAGCCCCTTGTACCTTTGGATGTAAAGGCCTTCTCTGCCGATCTCCTTCACCCTCTCCAGGACCTCTGAGGCTGAGAGGAGCTTCGTCCTCCTCCCGCGGTAAATCAGAGAAAAGGGTGGACGGCTCAACGATCGTGTGTTCAGATATACGGAGAGAAGCTGCTCATAGTCATTGGATGTGACCAGTTCCCAATTTACCTTTCTTCGGACCCTTCTGCCGTTTATCTTGCCGATGATGGAAAGGTAATAATATCCGCCCTCCTCGCCCAGCTCGGCCCCTTCATCCTCCAATTCTTTCTGCATCTCAAGAAGCCATTCCCTTTCCTTAAAGGCCTCCTTCCCGGAGATCCCCTTCCTGAGGAGATGAAAGATCACCTCGCGAGGGAAACCCCTCCTTTCAAATTTAGTTACGTGCTGATCGACCTCGACAAACTTTTTCAACAGCGAACGGAGCTCCTCCCCTTTGAGGCACCTCCCGTCCACTCCCAGCTCTATCTTCTGCACCGCCTCCTTCAGGAGGAAGTCCCCGAGCTCTCCATCGTCCTTGAGATAAAAGCTCCTCTCCCCCTTCTTGACCCTGTAGAGGGGAGGTTGGGCTATATAGAGATATCCCCTTTCTATCAATCCCACCAACTGGCGATAGAAAAACGTCAGCAAGAGGGTCCTTATATGAGAACCGTCCACATCGGCATCAGTCATGATGATCACCCGATGATAACGGACCTGGTCGAGGTCGTCCGATCCCTTTCCAGGACCTGCGCCTAAGGCAGCAAAGATGGTCTTTATCTCATCGTTAGAGAGCATCTTGTCAAAACGGGCCTTCTCCACGTTCAAGATCTTCCCCTTGAGGGGGAGGATGGCCTGATAACGTCTGTCCCTCCCTTGTTTCGCAGAACCCCCTGCCGAGTCCCCCTCCACGATGTAGAGTTCCCTCTTCTCCGGGTCCTTCTCCTGACAATCTGCCAGCTTCCCCGGCAAAAGGCTCTGATCCAGCCCTCCTTTCTTTCGCGCCAACTCCTTTGCCTTTCTCGCTGCAATCCTGGCCCGGGCGGCCTCTATCACCTTGGCCACGATCCTCTTCGCGACCTGAGGGTTCTCCTCCAAGAACCTCCCCAGCTTCTCGTTCACCAGGGCCTCTACATATCCTTTGACCTCGCTATTTCCCAGCTTTGTCTTGGTCTGTCCCTCAAACTGAGGCTGAGGGAGCCTCACGCTTAAGACCGCTGTCAAACCCTCCCTTATGTCATCACCCACAAGGCCCTCTTTAACTTCCTTTAAGAGACCACTTTGTGCGGCATAAGAGTGGATCGTCCGGGTAAGGGCAGATTTAAGGCCGCTTAGGTGAGTACCCCCTTCACTGGTCTTTATACAATTGGCAAAGGTGACGATGTTTTCATTATAGCCGTCATTGTACTGGATCGCTACCTCTATATAACAGTTCTCCCTCCACCCTTCAAAATATATGGGAGTATGCAGAGGTGTCTTGTTCTTGTTGAGGTAAATGACAAAGGAAACGATCCCCCCTTCATAGAGAAAGCTCTCCTCCTTCTCCGTCCTCTCATCCTTTATGTTAATCTTGACCCCTTTGTTCAGGAAAGCGAGCTCGCGAAGCCTGTGGTTCAAAAGATCATAATCGAACTCGAGGTTCCCGAAAATTGCTGGATCGGGTTTGAAGCGGATATAGGTTCCCGTCTTTTCGGTCTTTCCCACCACCTCTAAGGCCGTAACCTTTCTTCCCCTCTCATACCTTTGAGAGTATCTCTTGCCCCCCCTCTTCACCTCCACCTCTAAGTACTCTGAGAGGGCGTTCACCACGGAGAGGCCCACACCATGAAGACCTCCTGATATCTTGTAAGACCTGGTATCAAACTTTCCCCCAGCGTGAAGCTTTGTGAGGACCACTTCCAGTGCCGACTTTCCCTCCTGGGGGTGAAGGTCTACGGGGATGCCCCTCCCATTGTCTTCAACGCTCACGCTGTTGTCCAAGTGAATGGTCACCTTTATCTCATCACAGCAACCCACAAGGGCCTCATCGATGCTGTTATCGACCAGCTCCTCGACCAGATGGTGCATGCCCTCAAGGCCGGTATTACCTATGTACATAGCCGGCCTTTTTCTTACCGCCGTAAGCCCATCAAGAACCTTTATCTGACTGGCATCGTAAGGCATTTTCCTCACACCTGCATCCGCATGGGCATAATCACATAAAGGTGATCCTGATCTGCCAAAGGACGCATAAGAGCTGCACTCTCTTCATCTCTAAGCTCTATCCTCACCTCATCTCCTTCCATTACATTCAATGCCTCCAAGAGATATCGGGCATTGAAGTTTATTTCCAGGGGTTCTCCTTCATACTGGACGGGAAGGTTCTCGATCATCTGCCCTGTGTCTGCCCCTCCTGCCCTTATCACCATCTCCCTTTCCTTTATCGAAAAGTGAACCCCTTCTCCCCTTTCACTCGCTATCACATGAGCCCTCCTCAGGGCGCTTATAAGGTCCCTTCTCAAGGCGGTCAGTATCTTGTCATTTATGGAAGGTATCACATGTTTATAATCGGGGAATTCGCCTTCCAGCAGCCTTATAACGAGGGAAAAGTCCTCACCGGAGAACTCTATCTTATTTGCCTTCAGTTGGATCCTCACGCTCCCTTCGGATGCTATCCTCCTCAGTTCTGTCAGCCCTCTTCTGGGTATTATTACGCCTCCGCTCAGCCCACCTTCTTCCATCTTTCTGTCTATAAGGGAAAGCCGGTGCCCGTCAGTCGCCACAAAGCGAAGATATCGCTCCCCGTCCTTCTCCACCGCTTCCATGTATACCCCGTTCAGGTTAAAGCGCGATTCCTGAAGGGAGGCCGCAAAGATTGTTTTCTCTATCATGGATTTGATTTCGGGCAAGGAAAAATTGAAACTTTCTCCCCTTTCTTCGTCGTCAATCTTGGGGAAATCCTTCGGATCTATTCCCGGAAGCTCCAGGTTTATGCCTTCCAATCTTATGTTCGACCAGAAGTTCTCCTTTCCTTCAATTCTTATTTCTTTTTGAGCCGGGAGTTCCCTTACCAAATCATAAAGTTTTTTTGCAGGAATGCATAAGCTTCCTTCCTCAATAATTTCTGCGTCCTTTAACTTCTTCGTGAAGGCTATCTCTAGGTCTGTGGCTTGGAGGGAAAGGATCTCCTCAGCTTTGAGAAGAACATGAGATAGGACAGGGAAGGTACTTCTCTTTTCTACAATTCCCTGTATGTTGGAAAGCACCTGTTGAAACAGTTCTTTTTTAACTACTATTTTCATAGTCAAAATACAACCTCCTTGAGATGTGAAAAAACTGTTTAAGTATTTTAAATCACTTCCCTTTCTTTGTCGAAAGGGAAAGAAAAGATTTCAACATGATCAAGAGATGATCTTTTGCTTAATATCTTCAAGAAATCTTTGAAAAGCGGGATCTTTCTCAATTTTTTCTTCTACCTTTTTGATGGCGTAAATCACTGTAGAATGATCTTTTCCACCGAATTTTTCCCCGATTTCCACAAGGGAGGCATCTGTTAGCTCTTTGGATAGGTACATGGCCACCTGCCTTGGGATGACCAGTTGTCTCAACCTCTTCTTTGATTTCAATTCCCTAACTTTTATATTGAAGTAATCTGCCACAATTTCCTGAACCCTTTCAATTTTGATCCTTTCCCTTTCTGGTATGATGTGTTTGAGGACCTCCTTTGCCATCTCCAACGTTATTTCCTTTTTTGTGAGGGAAGCAAAGGCCCCCAGACGGATAAGGCATCCTTCCAAGACCCTTATGTTGGAGTCTATCCGTGAGGCAAGATAAAAGGCCACATCGTTTGGCAGGGAGATGTTCTCCAACTCCGCTTTCTTTTTCAGGATGGCGACCTTTGTCTCGATGTCTGGGGGCTGAATATCCGCAATCAACCCCCATTCAAACCTCGATCTCAGTCGCTCCTCAATGGGGGAGATTTCGCGGGGAAAACGATCACTGGTAAGCACTATCTGTTTCTTATTTTCGTATAAAGAGTTAAAGGTATGGAAGAATTCTATTTGCGTGCGCTCTTTTCCCGCCAAAAATTGAATGTCATCAATGAGTAGGACGTCTATATTTCTGAACTTTTTCCGAAACTGATCAGTCCTCTCATAACGTATCGAATTTATCAATTCGTTAGTGAACTCTTCAGCCGAGAGATAGCAGACCTTCATTGGGTCTTTTATGGTCCTGTTTTTAATTATCCTGTGCCCTATAGCATTTAACAAATGCGTCTTCCCCAATCCAACACCACCGTAAATGAAGAGAGGATTATATCTTTGACCCGGGGAATCAGCTACTGCCATCGCCACCGCATGGGCGAACTGATTACCTGAACCGACGACGAAGTTCTCAAAGGTATAACGTGGGTTAAAATTTCTTAAAGCCTGCCTTATTCTCTCGTCTTCTTCTGCCTCTTCTTCCTCCTCTCTGAGACATCTCAAATAATCTCTTTTTTCTTTCCTTATCTTTAAGGTCAAAAGGATCTGGTCGCCAAAGACATCACTGACCGCATCGGATAATATCTCCCAGTAATTTTCCTTAATCCAGTCGAGAAAGAAGTTATTGGGCACTTCGAGGATCAAACGGTCATCCTTTCCCTTTTTGGGCACGATGGGTTTTATCCACGTCTCAAAACTGTTATGACTGATACGTTCCTTTAATCTGTCTAATACTTGATTCCAGAGACCTTCGATCATTTGAGAAGCTAAGTTATAGGTTAAGGAAAGACACCTGAAAGGACCCTCGCTTCCTCAAAGGTAACAGAAAAAATCAGAATGGTCAAGGAACTGTCGGGGTTCGGTACATGTGAGACAGTTTAGCGTCAAATGAGACCGCCTCCCTGTGGTTC
>Ga0180301_10005067_pt1 | contig 10122 bp, 11 predicted proteins | sample GuaBasSediGuay16_FD_121797 | JGI IMG/M metagenome (GOLD analysis project Ga0180301, IMG submission 121797) | Subseafloor sediment microbial communities from Guaymas Basin, Gulf of California, Mexico - Guay16, Core 4569-2, 12-15 cm | ecosystem: Environmental > Aquatic > Marine > Hydrothermal... | reverse complement strand
GGATTAACTCCACTCATATTTTAATGTTTCAAAGTTATTTTCTTTTAAATATTTATTAAAGTCCCTGATAAAATCAGGCACTTCTTCATTAAAAAATCTCACCATATCTAAGTCCATTGTCTGATATGGAAAATTAAAATCATTATACAGATAATGATCCTGATCTACATCATCAAAGTCATCAGGTATTACAAAAAAATCATAATTATCAGGATCTTGTAATACCAATCTTATCGACCAATTTAACCTATGTTTGAACGTAAAAAATTGAATATGAGATTTAGTTGAATAAAAATCTTTGGCAATTGCATAAGAATTGCCAATTTTTTCAACATGATCTAAAATAATACTTTCAAATTTGTTAATTTTTTCAATAAGTTTTTTCATTTTTTGCCTCCATTTTTAATTTTTTTTAAACAAAAAAAGCAGGAACTTTATAGCTCCTGCTTATAAAATTTTTTCAGGCACTGCCTGAATTAATATTTAATTTTTTAGATATGGGGTTAAATTAACCCCATATCTTTTAATGTTTTTTTCTTCCATTTATTATAATAAGCCTCAATATCTTTGAGGCTTATATTTTTATTGATCTTTGAGACTATGACATTGATGTCATAGTCTTTTTTATTGGTGCTTTCAGTTGGAAAGTCTTTTTCAACTGTTAATATAAATTGTATATCACTATATTCGACTTGCTTATCTGAAAGCAAGTCATAGATACAGCTACCTTGTTGTAGCTGTATCATTTTATGATTTTTTAATACTATGAATATACTATATTCATAGTACTTACCATATTCGTCAAGCAATTCAGGTACTTCAAAGAATAGTGGTATTACCATTCTTTGCACTGAAAAAAAAGAATTACGATTTACTAAATATCGTAATTCCTCTTCATCAAAAATATTTAAATTTTTTAAAAAATCAAACTCATCACAAATGAGTCTGATTTTTTTAATTTCATCTAATCTCATTTTTTCCTCCTTTTTTAAAAAATTTTCTATCAATATATAAAGCAAATTTCATACCAATTGTTAAACATTTATTTTTATTAAAGATTTTTATTTTTTGTAAAGAATAGATATCTAATAAATTGTTAAACTTTTAACACTAAATTTTTAAAAGCTTGAAAGTTATTGTTAAACAACAAATTTGAGATTGTTAAACTTTTAACACTAATGTTAAACATTTGACAATGATCTAAGATTGAATATCTAGTTTTTTGAGGTTGAATATCTATTCTTTGAGATTGAGTATCTATTCCAAATTTGTGTACTACAGTCACTTTTTAAGATTGGGTATCTAGCATAACTTTGTTAAAAATCGTAAAGATCGTAAAGATAAAATGGAGTGTATACCTTGTAAAATCGGTAAAAAGTGGGTTGAATAATTAATAATTTGTCATTAGAAAAAATTATTAGATATTAAAAAATCGTAATGAATATCTAGATAAGGTATTATATACGCTGTTTAAAAAAGTTTTATTTTAGTGGTGTATAATATATAGTACCTTGTAATATATAGTAGTAATGTTAAACAAATAAAAAAGGGGGTAGAGTATGGAGCAGGTAACAGAAAAAGAAAAAACTTTTTTTTGGCAAGGATAAAAATCAAATCTCTAGTAACCATGCACTTTAAGAGCCGATTTTTTTAACATCTAATAAAAAAGTGCAATGACAAATTACTAGATACTCAATCTACATTCAATCTATACCAGTTATTCAACCCTTTTTATTTGCCTTATTATTCATTCCATTCCATTTTTTCATTTTTACGATTTTAATCATTGAACGATAAACCATTTCATAAACAACCAAAGCAGGGGTAGGGGTACTTTCAAGGCTTAAGTCACAAGGAAACCCTCAATATGCATGCGGGCGGGAGATTGAGACTTCCATATTCTCTAAAATTTTTTCAAATCCCTTCCCACGTATCCAATCCGATATACTCATCTTACATATCCAATCCCTCCCCCATCCCATATATCCAATCCGCAATATTCTCAAAACCCGCATCAAATTTAGATTTTTTAAATTTAGCCTCAAATAGCCACTCAGATAAGCCTCTCACACTTCCCCCTTAAAAATATATATACCTAACCTCATATCGTTATTTCCGCATCATTCATAACGGAAATTTATCAATTTTTTCACTAACGATAACCCTCAAATTTTCTTTTTCAAAATTTTTTCAAATTTCATCCCAGTTATCCAATCCACTTTTTTCAAAATTTTTCCAAATTTCATCCCAGTTACCCAATCCTTTTATACCAGTTATCCAATCTAATTTTACGGTAATTTCTTACCCTTGACAATTTAACATATATATGGTATAATATACCGGGGAATAAGTGTATTATGAAGCAATATGAATTAAAAAAATTATTTCATCGTGAAATAGACCCGGAAGACCCTGCTTTGCAGAAGATGGCGAATGATATTCTTAAAGTAACGCAGGAAGAAGTTCTTGAGAACCTTAAACCTTCCTATCAGCTTTCCGATTTGCCAGTAGTTTTAGGGATATCCCGGTTAAGATATGAACGGTGGGTAACTCATAACGATTTTTGGAGAAAGTGGCATGTTGCTTTTTGTTCTATAGTAGCCTCGATGGCGGAGCGAAATATAGTTAAGATAGCATTACAACCAGCACATAAAAAATCGTTTGAAGCATCAAAAGAAGTAATAAAAATGTATGATCCTGAGCGTTCAGGAGACTATCAGTTAGAAAAATTAAAACATGAATTAAAAAATCAAGGTGAATCTCAGATACTTTTTGATTTAAAAGAGGCTTTAAAAGAGACATATTATGCTGAATATGATGCTTTTCCTCTTTGGTGTCGGAATTGTTTATCGGTACAAACAAAAACAGGTAAGTTCATACGGTTTAAATTAAATGAACCACAACAGGTATTGTGGCAGGCTGTTCATGATTTAATTAAGCGAAAGCTTCCGGTACGTATATTGATACTAAAAGCTAGGCAGGAAGGGATAAGTACGTTCATTATTGCTTTAGGTTTATATTTTATATGTAAAAATCCGCATACAAAAGGTTTATTATTAGCACACGATAAGACATCGTCGATAGAGTTATTCGATAAGATAGACGTTTTTTATAATACGTGGACAGATAAATACAGAATAATCAGACCAGAGAGAGCCAGAAGCAGTGAGACATTGATTGAGCTGAATAATCAACAAGGTACAGGACATAATAGTAAATTTCTTGTTTCGAATGCAAAGCAGGCAGAGAAACGATCGCAAACATACCAGTTTATACATCTTTCAGAACGAGCCTTTTATCCGTTACGAGTGATTGAAGATTTAGATGTGTCATTATTTCAGTCAATTTTGTCAGCGCCTGAGACATTTATTTTTGAAGAGACTACGGCTAATGGTGTGGGAGAGCCTTTTTATGAGAGATGGCAACAGGCTAAACAAGGAGAGATAGATTATGTGCCGGTATTTATTCCATGGTATCAGTTAAGTGAATATTCTAAACCATTTATTAGTAATCAACAGAAAATACAGTTTATAGAGAGCCTTGATAAAAATCCTCGGTATAATTCTCCAGATGACTTGAGTGAGACAGAGCAGATGAAACGATACAATCTAACATATGAGCAATTACATTGGAGAAGATATACTATCGATAACCAATTAAAAGGAAGGATAAAAAAGTTTAATCAGGAATATCCACATTGTGATGAAGTAGCTTTTATTAATTCTGATGTTTGTTTTTTCGATACTTTTGTCATTACTAGATTGGAGAAAAAATATTTACGTGATACTGGTAAACGATATACTTTAGAGATGCTTTTTGAAGATCAGGTAAGAGAGGAAAATATTAAAAATGTTAAAATTAAGGAAGATGTTGCAGGTTTGTGGTATATTTATCGAGTGCCTGAAAAGGGGCGGAAAATACGTATTTGTGTAGATTGTGCAGAAGGGCTTGATCCTGATATACTTGTAAAAGATACCAAACATGATTATGATTATACGGTTATTGATGTATATGATGAAGAGGCTAGAGAGCAATGCATGGTGTGGAGAGGATATGCTAAACCATCTTATGCTGCGAAAATAGTAAGGGCGGTGAATTGGTTACTTGGAGCATACGATAATGTAATTGTTGTGGTTGAGAGAAATAATCATGGACATGCTTTGATTAATGAATTGAGAAGACATGAGGATGAGATAAATCTGTATGTTGAAAAACGAGGAGACATGGTAGATAAGAAAGGACAGCTGGAAAGAGCTAAATACGGTTTCTTTTCTAGTGGTAAAAGTAAAGCGGCTTTGATTGATTCTCTTGATATAGCTTTATGTAATTCAGATAATCCTGATAGATGTATAATATTACATTATCCTGAAACATATAAAGAGCTGAAAACATTTAAACGTAAAACAAATGGTAAGCTTGAAGGAGAACCACATGATGATACGGTTATAACTGCTGCTTTATTTACTAAAACAACAGAGAATGTTAATCAATTTGTAGAGACTATGTTTGATGAAGAGGTAACTGAAGCAGAGCAAACAATAATAGATGTGGTTTTGGATAGTAATAATGATGAGGAGGATTATATTTAAGATGCCTTTGTATGATTATTTTTGTAGTCATTGCGAAAAAAAGTTTGAGGCGTTTGTGCCGATGGATAAACGAGACATTGCTAAATGTCCCGTGTGTGATATGGTTTGTATCAGAGATAAAGTATCTTCTATGAAAGGAGCTAACTTTGAACATTTCTGGTTTGTTCCCGGGATGGATCCGGGATTAAGACGATATATTAAAAGCAAAAAACATAGAAAACAGGTATGTAAGGAAATGAATGTTGTGCCGATAGGATAAAATTATGGTATATGAAAATAAAGAATTAACGGCTTATTTGTCAGATTTATATGAAGAGGCTAGACGTAGTAAAGCACCTTATATGGATAAATGGTGGGTATTTAGACAGGCGGTGGCTGGAAATCAATGGGAGAAAAAAGCAAGACCGAAAAGTTTTGTTGGGGTATTAAATTATTGTCGACCTACTGCTATAGGATCATATGCTAATCTTTTAACAGGAGATTTGATATTAAAAATTATACCTAGACGTGGATTATTTCCTGATGCGGCAATACGAGCAGATTATATGAATTTGTTTTTACATGGTGAATTAGATACAATTAATTGGAAACGTCAAAAATCTTTTGGGAGTTGGGATATACAATATACGGGAAATGCTTTTTATAAAGTTATTTTTGATCCAAGACAGATAGTTCCACTTGCTGAACCTATATATGATCCTGATACAAAACGTATGATTACTTCATTTCCACTTGGTAGACTGCAAATAAAAGCTATACCACCAGAAATGATTTATGTTGATCCTTATGCTACACGTGAAGGGTTAAGTACAGCATCTTATGTAATTGAACGACATATGTTTCGATTGAGTACTATAATACGTATGTTTGATATACGAGATGAAAAGATAATTAGATTATTAAAGACATTGGCTGGATGGAGAATGTCAGATAATGCACCTTTTTGGGAATCTTATACTTCTCCTCCGACAACACAAGTGCCTTATAGATTTGGTAGTGGTATGAGAAAGGTATACCCAGGGACAGCAGAAGATAAATTATTGACGGTATATGAGATATATTTTAAAGATGAAAATGAGATAAAATATGATATAAATGTTGTTTTAAAAGATAAATATAAAAAACTTAAAGGAACTTCTAAAAAATATCCTCATGGTAGGAGAATTTTATGGATTGATAAATTAATTTTATTAGATGAGCCGAATGCTTATGCTTATGACGAAATTCCAAATGTAGCTTATCCTTATCCTTATGTACATCATATTTATTTGCCTAATGAGTTGCCAAATGTATTTTGGGGAACGGGATTAATTGAACAAGCGTTACCTGTTAATTTAGATATTAATTATATATACAGCAGGATAATTAAACAGCTTGCTTTGATGGCAAATCCCGGTATATGGGCAGAGCTTGGAGCGATTAAACAGTATACAAAGTTTACGAATGAAGATGGGGGTATTACTTTATTTCCTGATGGTGCGTTAACTACGGGTAAAATTCAGAGACTTGAAGGTTTAGGTGTAGATGCTAGTGCTTTAAATATTTTATTTGTCCTTCAAAAGATTATGGAGATTATGACTGGGAGAACAGAAGTTACTGAAGGTAGACGTCCTAAAGGAGTTAGTACAGCTACAGGATTAATTGCTTTACAACAGGCGGCAAATATTAGAATGCTTCCTATTTATGAAGCATGTGATAGAGCTTATGAGCAGGTAGGACATATGGCTATATATAATTTTGGAGAATTTTATGCTAAATCAGGAATTCCTAGACTTTTAACTTTACAAAAAGATAGAGAATTGGTAGAATTAGCAATAAAATTTTTTGAAGAAGATAAATATGCATGGACAGTAAATGTATCTTCGATGGAGAAGAAAACGTTAACTCCTGAAGAGCGTAATTGGTTGACTACTTTGTTTTCGATGGGAGCGATAGATCGTAAGAAATTATTAGAAAGAAGTGGAATTGATGGTGTGTCTGAAATGTTACAGGAACTTGAAGAAAGAGAAAGACAGCAAGCGATGATGCAACAACAACTTTTAGAACAACAATCAGCTAGTCAAGCAAAACAAAGTATATTAGCTAATGAACAAGCACATATGCATAGAATGAGAGAAAAAGCTTTAGAGCAACAAGGAAAAGAACGTCTTGAATCTATGAAAAGTAAAGTACAAAGAAAGTTTAAAGAGGAGGAAGTTTGATGGGAGAAATTACTAATTTATTTGATGATTTAATAGAGGAAAAAGAGATGACTTCTGAAGAAGTTATTGAATTATTACGTAAAGAAAATGTTGCATTGTGTGAAGAAATTAGAAAGTATAAGGAAAAGCTTAAAAAATTACAAAAACAAAAAAGTAAAAAGAAAAAAGAAGTGTTCGATTTATTAAAAGATTCGTTTTTAATTTCAGGTAAGACAGTTGTAGGTTTAGATACTGGTTTTTATGCACATGTTAATCAGTGGATTAATATTCAAATTAAGGTTGAAGTACAAGATTTATTAAATGGAAAATTGCTGGTAAGATGCTTAAAGGCTAAATGTCTTAAGCAATTTTAATATTATTTTATAGCCTCACTACAAAGTGAGCAACTATAAAGAAAGGATGGAAAAATGGCAAAGAATAAAGAAACTAATAATGAACAGTCAAAATTTGATGGTTATGCTACTACAGAAGGAGCACCTACTTATGAGGAATTTTATTTTGGTGGGGAAAATTCTTCTGATGCTTCGTCAGAGGCTTCTAAGGGCACTTCTGCTTCTACGATAGAAGATCAAGAATCCCTTGTAGCTTCTGAAGATGAACCTTTAGGACTGTTTGATAATACTTATGAAGAAACAGAAGAAGGGGAAGAGACAGATAAAGCTGGAGATACTTCAGAATCAGAAAAAATAGTTATTGATGGTAAAGAATATACTTTAGATGAGATTAAAGCATGGAAAACTGATTCAGACAATAAGACGAATTGGCAGAAGAGTAATACTCAAAAAGCTCAACAGTTAGCACAGAAGGCTGAAGAGCTTAAACTTATTGAGAGTAAAATAAATGAATTGTTTAAAGATGAACCCGGTAAGCGAGATGCACTATTACAAATAGCGAGGGCTGATAAGCCTATAACAGATTTTTCAGTATTTAATAAACCAATTCCTGATTCTTTATTGAAAGATGAATCTCTTTCTCCTCAAGAAAAAAGAATGGCTTCTGTAATAACAGCATTATCTGAAGAAATTAGAACTCTTAAATCAGCTATACAAGAAAGTAAGATAGAAGATGAATTACGTCAACATCTTACAGATGCGGGTATAAAACGGTCTGATTTTGATGAATGGCTTAAAAAGGGAAATGCAGGAAGATTTACATCAATAAAAGATTATGTAATGGGATTTTCACATGAGAACCCTGATAAAATTTCTCGTGAAGGAGAAACAGCTAGATATTTAAGTCAACTTGGAGTTATTCCTATTAAACCTACTAAAAAATTAACTCAAAAAGAAATTGATAAAATGAGTACGTTAGATGTATTTAGAGCAATAAAATCAGGGCAATTAACGATTAAGACTTAGTAGCTGAATATCCTTTCACGAAATAAAAGAAAGGAGTGAAATTTATGTCGATTGGTACTGTTGTAGACGGACAACGAAGAATAACTTTAAATGATCTTAATATATTATCAAGAGTAAAAAGATTGGGTGTTCCCTCAGTTCAAGAAGCTTTTGATAAGCGTCCTTTATTGAAAATTTTGAATGCTAAAAGTCAAATTACTGTGAAGGGAGCTACGGGAATACAAAAGACTGTAATTTATAATAATACCCCTCAAGGAGAACATTATTCTAAGAAGACTACATTTAAATATCCTACTACTGAAGATACTTTTCCAGCTTTTTATAATTGGTGTTTCTATTATGAGCCCTTAGCAGTGTTTAAACAAGATTTGTTTAAAATGGGTGATGAGGCACTTATTAATTTTTTGGAAATGAAATCTAAGCTTTGTTATCAAAGAGCTTTAGATGGAATATATAAGGAGTTGTTTTCGAGTGATTCTGAGGCTACAGCATTAGCAAATTTAAAGCCAGTGGGAATTAAATTAATGCTTACTAAAGATAGGGTTTTAGGATATCAAGATAGTGATACTGGGAACGGTGTAAATCAACTTATTGCTAATGTTTGGAATCCTCAAACAATGGATTTAAAAGGAAATGATGGTGGAAATGAGATTGCTTTTACTTTACCTTTATTAGCGGCATTTGTAGAATCTTGTGAATGGGGAATTAATAACAGGAAACCTGATGTAGGTTTATTTAGTAAACATATGTTGAGAAAATTTATGGCTTTATTAGATGATAAGTTTAGATATGGAGCGGATGATAAAAGTTTATATTATGGTCTAGATGCCATATATGTTTGGGGTGTGCCTTTTGTTAAAGAGAAGAATTTAATTTCAATTGCTGATGAAGGGGCTGATTATGAGACTGCTACTAGGTCAGAAATAGTTTTATTGGATACTTCTTCGATAGAGCTTATTTTTCATCCTGAAAGAAACTTTTATCAGGAAGAGTGGATAGATGGGACTAAATATGATAATCAGGACACATTCAGGACTAAAGTTTTAGTAGCTTATATGTTGGCTTATGATCATCCAAGAACTAACGGTAGGATGTATAATATTAAACCTAGTATAGTATAAAGGGGGGATATTGAATGAATTTGATATCTGATTCGACCTTAGGCGGAAGAGTAGTATTATTAAATGATAGAGAAAAAGCAATGTTTTGTTATGTAGATATTTCAGATTTTAGTAATTCTTTAGCTGTAGGACAGCCTGTTATTATTAGGGCAGATGGTACATATAATGCTAAAGCAGTTAAACCTGAAACATCTAGTAGATTTGAAGATATAGGAGTTTTTACAGGATTTCCAAAGGGGCAAATGACTGGTACTAAAGCAGCCGCTACAGCAGATGGTTATTATTTATTTTATATTGTTGGAAAATATCAAGCTTTAATAGATACTTCTGCAGGAGCTTTAACTGTTGGACAACCTTTGAAGATTACTAATGGTGGAACTGCTTTTGTTACTGTTACTTCAGGAAAAGCTAGTGATGTTGGTGCTATAGCTATACTTAGTGAAGAGGCAGAGCAAGATACTGCTAAGGCGAATTTAAAAGACGTAATCCTCAGTCCTTTAGGTGCAAAGGGACAAATAGCTTAAAATATTGTGGGGGAGTTTTACTCCCCTATTTTTTAAACATGAAGTGGATTAAAGAAGTTTATAATAATATATCAACAGATAGAGTATTTCGGAATAATCCTGATAGGCGTATAGGATGGTCTAATATTTTTATGGCTGAAGATTCTGAGTTTGCACATAAAAATAGAGTAGTAGAAAATTTTTTAGATACATTAGAAAATACTTTAGAAGTGGAAGTGCCTGAAATTTCGTTAACTCAGATTGAAAGTTTACAGACATATAATGGGATAGTAGGAGAAATTTATTTTATTGGAGTAGAAATAAAATTTGCAGATACTGTAGTAGAAGAG
>Ga0180301_10005066_pt1 | contig 10122 bp, 7 predicted proteins | sample GuaBasSediGuay16_FD_121797 | JGI IMG/M metagenome (GOLD analysis project Ga0180301, IMG submission 121797) | Subseafloor sediment microbial communities from Guaymas Basin, Gulf of California, Mexico - Guay16, Core 4569-2, 12-15 cm | ecosystem: Environmental > Aquatic > Marine > Hydrothermal... | reverse complement strand
GTCCTTCGCGCCGTGACGGTAGTTGCTCCAGCCGGTGATACCATTCTCAAAGTTACACGAAAATATCACGTTTGGGTTGGTTTCAATCCCTTTGTCACCGCAATACTCTGCTGCCAGGCCCAATTTGACCTTGCTCTCATCGCAGAGACCGTCAGGAGATATCGCCAGACACAAAATAAAAAATAGTAATACCGTTAAAAATCTCCCTGTTTTTTCGCAGCACATTTCTCAACTCCTACAATTGAACATTCAGACTGACATCTCTTTTTTTTACACAGGTAAAAAAGCATTCCTTTTCAATGTATCAAACCAACAATCCTACCAAATCCACCTTGAAATATCAATAATAACGCTCCTCAGCCTTTACCGGAACTTCTCTTATCGCTTACTAAGAAGAATTGTGAGTTTATCCTGAACAAAGCCCGCACTGTGTGCCGAAGAATCTATCAAATCAATTCTCCGCTTGTACTGCCTTTACTTCGGAATGTTCCTGTTTTCTACAGATCCCCGCACCTGCAAAAAAATTATAACACTCACATTTACCTAAAACAGCTATTATTTCTTGTAAAGATGGTCAAGTATCTTTTTGGACAGAGTCATCGTAAACTCCCCGCCTGTATCTTCTTCACCGCCAATTTTATAAGCTATACCTTCATATAAACCTTCCCCGTCTTTTTCACTGCCCACAATAAACTTGCCATAGCTGTTATACCTGACATAAAAAGCTGCAATTCCCTCTTTGTTGGTCTTCTCGGTATACAGCCGCCCAACCTTTTTATACCAGTGTTCGACCGCTATACCTTCGATGGGCTCCCCTGCACTATCAACTACTTTCACAAAAACCCTTGGGGCGACTATAAGCTCCCCCACACCCAAATCAAGCGTCTGGCCCTGTTTGAGCTTGGGAATCTCACCGGAAAAGTAGGTGTCCCATTTAACATCAGTATTGAAACATTTATCAATTCGCAGCTTCAAATCCATTCCGGCCGGTACATTAATTATACATCCTCTTTTCGAATACATTTCTTCCTGGTATGTAAAATCGCAAAAAACTCCTGTGTAGAGTTCATAAAAACTTGGCACCCTGTTCGGGTCCTCCCGCGGCTCCTCGAAGGGTTCGTTAAGCCAAACTATATCCTCGTTTGGGTCGAATGTATCTGCTGTCCCCGTCCAGGTGGGCTCGTAAGTTCGGTAAACCCTTACCGGTATCCCAAAAAAAGAAAATGTGTTCGTGGCCAAAGCATCATAAAGCATATAAAACAGGATTGCTTTTATATTCATCCCGGCTTCAATATCCGACGGCTCCCATTCAATATCCTCGTTTGAATCTGCGGTATCTAACTCTTCCGGCCAGCCGCTTTCTCCATACCATACCGCAGCCCCAGGCCTGCCCGCCCACTCGGGAAGATTGTTTACATCGATTATCCACGAAGCGAAGACGTTAAAACCTCTCCTTTTCGGAACCAGGTCCACTAACACTTTTGCCGATGGAAACAATGGTATCACAGGCAATGTATAATGATTCTCCGAGTCCGGCGATAAGAACTGCCTCAGCAGCTCGACACCAAGGTAATCCTCTTCAAAGACTAAAAATGAATAAAATGTGCCGCCGGCTTCAACGCGCATCTCGAATTTTCCCTCCGAATTCGTCCGCACTCCTTTTGAAAAATCACAGAACCGTCCCACTGGTAAAAGGATTCCGTATTCTTCGGGAAAATCCTTTTCATCAGCATGCGTTGCAAAGCCATCTTCATCAATCTCTCCACCAATTTGGAATTTGTCGAATAATTTTTTATCGACAGAAAAAGCGTCACCAAGACTGTGCAGTCGTCCCCATTGTTCCGTTGTGATATATGAGAAGTTTTTACCGTATCCCCCTACGTATCCTTTCTTTGCTATCACAAAAGCCCCTTTTATCGGCTCTTTCGTAATACCATTAACTACCTTCCCAGAATATACTATCTCATCCTTAAACTCGAAAACCAGCTCTTCCGGACTGTCTTTTGTTACCTCCAAACGCTTGAATTCAAAATCGCCGTATGATTCTGCCTTATAAAAGCCGGCCGGATAATATCCCCCCTCAATCCAGTCCTTGTATTCGTATATCACGCTCCCGCCCTCCTCTCGGTAAACAACCACACTTATATGCTTAAGCCTCTCGAAATCACTAATCGGCCCGTCTTTATCACGGAATACAAAAGTATGATAGTACCCGTAATCATTCAGTTTAATCGTATGTTCCGAACCGTTTGTTATCTTTCCGTCATACCGCATCAGCCCGAGTTCTCTGGGAGCTTCGGCCTCTATAAAATATTCCGATTTCAAGGGAATATATTCATTATTCTCCGTTGGCAGGTAGAGTTCGAAAAAGCCTTCTTCATCCGTTAAAATCTCGTATCTGCCCCTATCGCCACCAGCCCAAATCATCTCTCCATCCGGCCGACGGACTGCATTGCATTCGATAGAAACACCGCTGATAGGTTGATTTGAATCATCAACGACAACACCGAAAATAGATGCCTCATATCCTTTCGTCCCCTCGCTCATCCAGGGTATCCTGAGAGTTGCTGAACTCTTACTGAAAAATAATCTATAGAAATCCAGTGCATCTGAATCTGCCTCGAAGTAACCATAATTTCCCGGCCGGGAAACCTGAACATAAAAGCGGTCTAATTCTCCGTTTGTAGAAGGTCCCTTGAAAACTCCCGTTTCATCCAGTTCCACTTCTCTGACTAAAATTCGACTCTCGTTACCCAGCTCTTTGGAATAAAGATATATCTTTACAATACCCCCCGAAAGGGGTTTCCCGAATGCATCTTGAAAATTTATTGTGTAAGGAAATGAACCCCCGCCGGATAACTTGAATGTAAGCCCTTTCTTATACCTGCCCGCATATATATATTTAGAAATGTATTGTATGACATACTCATCTTCCTGACTCTCTTTAAGTGCTACAACAAATGCGTCTTCACTCACATCGTCAAAATCCAGGATAATCTGATTTCCTTCTAATCGTACATACCTCTCTTTATATTCTGTCCTGTCCTCTTCCCAGTTGTCATAAATCCTCACAACTGCCTCTCTGCCGTCCAGTAATTCATTTCTCTTTTTTGTTAGTGAATCTCTTAATTTCTTGCTTTCTCTTCTCATTGCTTCGAAATCTTCAGGAAACCCACGCGCGATCTCCGCTATTTGTTTTGCTGCTGTTTTAACATGGACTTCTGTACCCCAGACGGAAAAAGATATCCTCGAAAAAAGCGTGGTAGTTAACGCTAAGAGTATAAATATTTTTTTCATAGTCTCTCGCCTTTCTTCCTTTCAGGAGTCCTTATATGTTGCCCTTCTGCTCTCAAACTCATCATAGCAAGGTAATCAAATCCTCACTAAATTGACTCCTCAAGTTGCTGGGTTTATTATACCAAAAATATAAAATTCTTCAATCCTTTTTTCAGGATAATATCTATCGCCTTATCTCTGCTCATAAGCAGCTTACCCACCTCCCCCATTTTAACAAGCCTCAATCATAAGCTGCTATCGTCTCACCGGAAAAATGCCCGATTTTGAAAACACAATTCTTTTTTTGCTTCTTTTTGTCGCAAGACCTCAGATTCACTTGCAGTGCACATAGTGAAGCAGTACTTCGTTGGAAGAATGAAGCCTTCGGCAAGCTTCTCTGGCGATATTCAGTATCAGTATACTGAACAGTTCAAGGTTCGATTTGTAAATAGAAAGCAGGGCTTCTCTTGACAGGACTATAAGGTTGGTATCCTCCGCGGCTATGGCCGATGCCGCGTGCCGCTGTATACCTATTACAGAAGATTCACCAAAGCACCGACCCTCATCAAAGGCTATGAGTTCCAGCGGTGTTCCCTGCTTATCGGCCACAAGTGTGACTTTTCCAGACTGGACTATGTAAATATGACTTGGTTCCTGGCCTTCTTCGAATATGGTTTCGCCGGCACTATAGAAGACTTTTTTGAGTAATTGAAAAAGAGATTGGAGTTGGTTGTCCGAAAGTCCGGCAAAAATGGAAATCTTGTTGAGAATTCGCATGACATTGTCAAAATCCAGAAGCGGTTGATATTTCTTTTGGTCAGTCATATTCGTCAACTCCCGTCTCAACAATTTATCCAGGATTCCTGATTATAATGAATTTACATGAGATACTCAATCGAAGTTTTCCCATAGGAGACTCTATCTTTCCTTAGCAATCTACTCCCCTTCGGTTTAGAACATATCCCCCCTTTGAATTATATTTTCAAATGTTTTTTAAGTTGGGTAAGGTCTTCTATAATTTTTTCTTGGCTGGTTCTCATTTGTACCAGGGCAATATCTATCGACTTACCTTACCCTTCAAATGCGCATCCAATCCAAACTACTCATTTTAACATTTTACTCACCATCCACCAACTACGACCTGCGCCAAACCCGCAACACACCAGGAAAATGCCCGATTTTGAAAACACACTGCAAATTGCACATCTTTTTGCATCATTTTTTTCAATTTTTCTTCATTTTTTCCTTTTTTCTTATCTTTCAGAAACTTTTTGTAACTTTTTTTTCAATTTTTCGGCGTTTTTAAAATACCCACCCTTGTTTTTAGCTCAATATCAAGGGTACTCCAAATTCCCCATTCAAAACCACCCCCATTTTCAGCCCAAAAACAAGGGTTATAAAAATCCACCACCCCTATTTTCAACGCAAAATCAAGGCTATATAAAAAAGCCAACGTTTATTATACCCAAAAAACTCCCACATCGCTCTCCCATATGCCTTTATCTATTAAGGACTTACATAATTTTCAGCTTTCTAAAATAAACGTTACCGGCCCGTCATTAACACTACTAACATGCATATGTTCACCAAAAACCCCCATAGAAACCCTAACCCCTTGTTCCACAACAACTTGCGCCACTCGCTCATACAACCTCTCCGCCATCTCAGGCGCCCCAGCCTCATCAAACCCAGGCCGACGCCCCTTCCGACAATCCCCCTGTAGCGTAAAGTTGCTGATTATCAATAATTCCCCTCCAATATTATCCAAACTAAGATTCATTTTCCCGGCCTCATCCCCAAAAATACGCAAATTAACCAACTTTTTAGCTATAAAATCAGCATCTTCTTCTGTATCTGTCTTACCAACTCCAAGATAAACCAACAAGCCGCCATCTATTGTTGCGACTTGCTCACCATTGACATCAACTTTTGCCTGCTCAACTCGCTGGATAACCGCCTTCATAGATATACTCTTTTATCATATCCTTAATTATGTTAAAGTGTCGATTTTGTTAAAGTACCGATTTTAATAAGCAGTCCTAACTCTTATAATAACAGATGGTTGCGATAGATTAAACATAGTTGATTCTACGGATTGGTCGTCGGGTATTCAGTGGTCTGCTGCGACCTTCTCTTTTCGTTCCGTTCCTGAATCCTCCTGTCTCGTTCTGCTTTTCTTCGTTCTTCCCAGGCCCTTCTTCTTTCTTCCCTGCTCATTCCGTCTAAGTCACTATCTCTGCCACGGCTGCCCCTCACAGGCTCTATACCCTCAACTCGCTCTGAACGTTCTGTTATCCTTCGTCGGCGAGTATCTGTATTTTCTATATCTTTGGTATATTGTGTAAACCTTTCACTCCGCAGTATTAACAGCCGGTTGATAGCATCAGCCGTCTTTCCACAACCTTCTTTTCGAGCAATTTTTCGAAGAAATTTCAATTCGTTTTCAATCTGCTTATTCACTGCTTTTGCCAAATCAAGCTTGTTATCGCCATTATTCTCCGACCATTCCTGTACTTCATCCTTACTGAGGCGGTCCAGCCGGCTCAAATTTCTTTCAAGTTCTCCATCTTTCTTTGTTTTTGTCTCATTTGGGTCAGCCTTCGCGTTTGGGTCCATAGCCAAAGTTGGTTTTGACGAAGCGTTTTGCATTGAGTCTATAAGGTGCATCATCATTTTTGATTCCGATTCAGTTCGCGACTTTTGATTTTCAGCACCTTCCGAACTGCAAAAAAGGCACAAAACAGATGTTGAAAAAATTATTGTTGATGTTACAAAGCGGTTCATAAAAATATCTCCAGTTCTTTTAATGATGTTAACACAAATAAGGTATTTTTCTTAAAATAACAGCATATATACTTCTATTTTGGCTGCGTTGTTTTACGTCATGCCAAAAAATCTTATCTCTTACAGCAAGTCTTTTTAAACCGTTTCTGTTTCTGTCAGGCCGATATCCTCGGCGATTCTGTCAAACTCATCCAGCGAATAAAACTCTATGATTATTTTACCTCTCTGACCATTTTTGCGAGTTTCAATAGCAACTTTTGTTCCGAGCTGTCTGGTAAGCTTGTCTTCTAAGTCAAGTATATGCGGAGGTTTAGGAAGCTTTACCTTCTCAGTTTTGCTGCTGCCGGTCATATATTTTCGTACCAGCCCTTCTACCTCGCGGACACTTAGACGACCAGCCATTGCCCTATTAGCCAACTTCCGACGAAGTTCGTCAGTCGGCAGGGAAAGTATGGCCCTGGCATGCCCCATTGTAAGCTGCCTGTTAATTAACATCTGTTTAATCTCTTCAGGTAAGTCCAGTAATCGCAAGTAGTTAGCTATAGCCGACCTGTCTTCAGACAGTCTCTCTGCAGCTGTAGCCTGAGTCAGGGAAAAGGTCTTAATATAGTTTTGATAAGCCTTTGCTCTCTCGATTGGATTTAAGCTTGTACGATGAATGTTCTCTATTAAGGCCAATTCGAGCATTTTTTCATCGTTTGCTTCGCGAACCAAGGCCGGGATTGTTTCCAAACCAGCCATTTCTGCAGCCCTGAATCGTCGCTCGCCGGCAATAAGTTCGAATCCGGATTCAGCTAAACGTACGATAATTGGTTGAATTACGCCGTTTGTCCTGATTGATTCTGCCAAATCCCCCAGTTCCTGTTCATCCCATATCATCCTCGGCTGATATGGATTAGGCTTAATAGAGTCAATCCTGATTTCTCGTAACGAGCTGTGTAACTCCTTATCTGGTGGTAATTTAGCAGTGATAGCGGTGATAGGTATTGCCTGGTTTTCACCATCAGTATTTGACATTATCGGACCCAGCAGAGATGCCAAACCCCTGCCGAGATGTTTTGGCTTTTCCTTTTTTTTGTTGGCCATTTTAATGCTCCTTCATGACTTAATGTACAATAAGCTGGCCCTCTTTTTTTTAATTTGAAGTATCCTTGGGCCTAATAAATATGTCGGAATATTTAAACAAGATTATGCAATATTGCCAGCAAAAAAATGTTTTTTATAAAAAAATGTTTCACGTGAAACACTCTTGTAATGAGAACAAACCATAAATCAAAGAAAGTCCCAACATCGATACATCTAAAATATCTTATCATCAAAAAGCCGCGGTTAGGTTCATATCTTCACTTTGATATGTTATCAGATTGGAAACTATCATAAAAAAAGCCGTGAAATATGATTAAATATAAAAACCAGAAACATGAACGCACAAAACCTATCATTGTTATTAAATTTTAGAGATCTGATCGGCAGGGTGGGCAATGGTGGTTATATTCAGAAAAATGTTTCACGTGAAACATTGCAAAAGATTTCTTCGCAATAGTTTTCGTTTTGCAATCGTTAATATGTGAGGATTGAGTTTCCTTCGAACGAAATATGGTAGAGTGAAAAGCAAATTGCTGTCGGCCATAAAGCATATCTGTGTATTATGAGCAAAACCTAAATCTAAGGAAAAAAGTTATTACTTCGAATCTCATATTATATTAAAAGACAATGTGTTTGTTGATAATACATCTAATATTTATTACTCCAAACCTTCCGGCAAAAAAAGTCTCTAACATGCCAACTGAATATAGCCAAATTGGTATTTTTGAAGCAGGCTGGAACAAAGCTGATAACGGCAGGGCGGTTGTGTAATTTTGTTAAACGAGTTTATATAAGAGAGCAAAACAGAAAATGGGACATATTGAACACGATTTGTTTTGTACAAAATCGTTCGATTGACAAGCAGTTTGTTTGCCTGTAATGTACCGTTAAATCTCAAAAGCATCATTTTATCACTGATGAGGTGTGTAACTTATGAAAACAGATGTTAAGCCCGTGGCTGCTAAGCTGTATTTTATCCCTGTAAAAATGAGAATCCCTTTGAAATTCGGATTTGAGACCTGCACGGAATCAGTGTGTTTACGAGTGTGCATGACTGTAGAAAACGCAAAAGGGCAAAGAGCCGAGGGCTGGGGTGAAACACCGCTGGCTGTAACCTGGGTATGGCCGGGTAATATGGAATATCAAAAGAGATCCGAAATGATGCAGCTTTTTTCAAAAATGCTTGCTCAAGCCTGGGCTGAATTTGATGAAATGGGTCACCCCATAGAAGTTGGAAGTGAATTTACAAATTCGGTATTGCCGGAACTCTTAAAGAAAATTAATCTTTCAAGAGACGATGAAGCTGAGCCTATGCCATGGCTGGCCGGCCTGGTTTGCTGTTCAGCATTTGATATCGCTTTGCATGATGCCTACGGCCAACTGCTGGGAAGGGATGTTTACTCAACTTACAATGCTGAATTTATGAATTATGATTTGTCTCACTTCATAAACCCTGCTGATGATACTGATATCAGCTTTAAGGGCAGTTTTCCCTCGGATTTTATAAACTATCCAGAATACAAAATGCTATGGGCGTGGCACCTTGTAGGAGGTACTGATTTACTGGATAAATCAGAGCTGACCGGCAATGAGCCGGACGATGGCTTCCCTGTACTGCTGCCGGACTGGATTAAGCGAGACGGGCTAAAATGTCTGAAGGTCAAACTGCTTGGAAATGACCCAAATTGGGATTATAACCGGCTGGTAAAAATCGGCAATATTGCTATTGATAACGAGGTTTTCTGGCTCACAAGCGACTTTAACTGCACTGTTTCTGAGCCTGCTTATGTAAATGAAATACTGGACAGGCTAATGGCTGAACACCCCCGGATTTACCAGATGATTCTTTATGTTGAACAGCCATTCCTTTATGACCTTGAAAAAAATCGTATAGATGTTCACAGCGTCTCAGCTCGCAAACCCCTGTTTATGGATGAAAGTGCCCACAACTGGCAGCTTGTCAGGCTCGGCCGCTCTCTTGGCTGGACCGGCGTTGCGCTAAAAACGTGTAAGACACAAACAGGCGCTTTATTGATGCTTTGCTGGGCCAGGGCGCACGGAATGACGCTGATGGTTCAGGATTTGACTAATCCGATGCTGGCCCAGATTCCCCACCTGCGTCTGGCCGCCCACTCAGGGACGATTATGGGGGTGGAAACCAACTCAATGCAGTTTTATCCCGCCGCCTCTCGGCCGGAAGAAGCCGTTCACCCCGGACTTTATAAAAGGCGACAGGGACAGGTTGACCTTTCCAGCTTAAGCGGCCCGGGTTTCGGCTATAGAATAAACGAAATCAAAAGAGAGTTGCCCGAAGCTGCAGCAAGTTTTGGTAAGTAATTCTTCTTATCTGCAAAGGTATTGGCTGGCAAAACGCCGGGCTGCTGAGTAAAGCAGGGGGCGACAGTTTTCAAGGGCATAATCAAGCGCAATGTCGTCGGTTCTGCAGCTAACAGCAATTGTAATTCCGAGCTTTTGATACTCTTTCTGAGAAACGTTGACCCGTCCGGCAATGACGGCGATTTTAGCATTTGACCCCTGTGCCAGTGCTGATATCCCGAAAACTACCTTGCCGTAGAGAGACTGTCTATCGAAAGAACCTTCTCCGGTAATAATCCAGTCAGCCGACTTCAGTTCAGTACCAAGGTTATTATAGGACATTACCGTCTCTATGCCAGAGACTAGGCTGGCGTTCATAAAAGCTATCGCGCCGGCTGCAAGTCCGCCGGCGGCGCCAGCGCCCGGAGGATTTTTGATATCGCACCCGAACTGCTGATCAACTATATCAGCCAGATGCGCAAGGCCTTTTTCCAGTTGTTCAACCATTTCTGGTGTAGCGCCTTTTTGTGGGCCGTAAACTTTAGCCGCACCTCGCTTGCCGCAAAGAGGATTATCGACATCGCAGAGGACTTCTACAGGTGGGAGATTGAGGTTTTCGGGCTTGACTATTTTTTCGATTTGCTCAAGGGCCATTCCACC
>Ga0180301_10005065_pt1 | contig 10122 bp, 7 predicted proteins | sample GuaBasSediGuay16_FD_121797 | JGI IMG/M metagenome (GOLD analysis project Ga0180301, IMG submission 121797) | Subseafloor sediment microbial communities from Guaymas Basin, Gulf of California, Mexico - Guay16, Core 4569-2, 12-15 cm | ecosystem: Environmental > Aquatic > Marine > Hydrothermal... | reverse complement strand
ACCTGTTCTCGGTATATGTAACGGGTTTCAAGTACTTGTAGAGGCAGGTCTGCTACCAGGAGCTTTGCTACCTAATGAGAGTGGTAAGTTCATTTGTAGGTGGGTTAGAGTAAGAGTTGAAAGACCTAAGGGTCCATGGTTAAGGCTCGTTAACGATGGTGATGTACTCGATATGCCAATAGCTCATGCTGAAGGTAGGTACTACGTTGATGATGATACCTATAACTCACTCGTAGTTAAATCGCCCTTACTTAGGTACGTTAATGGATATAATTTTAATGGGAGTTCATACGACATAGCAGGTATAGCTACACCTGATGGCTTAGTCCTAGGATTAATGCCTCATCCCGAGCGTGCATCTGAGGATGTTATAGCTCCCAGAGGATTCAAGGCTGGCGGTAAGGTAATCTTCGAGAGCTTAGCTAAATCGCTTAAAGAGGGTTGGTGACATGCCTTTATCAAGTGAAGAGATCGAAGCTATAAAGAAGATACTTGGTAGGGACCCGAAACCTGAAGAATTAGCTATGTTTGAGGCTCAATGGAGTGAGCACTGCTCATATAAGAGTAGTAGGAAGTTACTTAAGCTATTACCGACTAAGAAAGATTACGTAATTCTTGGTCCAGGTAGGGATGCTCCAGCAGTTGAGGTATTTCCTGGCATCTCCGTTGTATTTAAGATTGAAAGTCATAATCATCCTTCAGCTATTGATCCGTACAATGGTGCAGCAACAGGTATCGGAGGTATTGTGAGAGACATACTAACCTTAGGAGCTAAACCCATAGCATTACTGGACCTGCTCTACTTAGGTAATCCGAACAATCCGCATGCTAATTGGCTAATAAGAGGTATAGTCAAGGGTATAAGTGATTATGGTAATAGAATCGGGGTACCTACAGTTGCTGGTGATACATGGTTTGACGACACATTTAACAAGCAACCACTAGTAAATGTGGCATGCGTTGGTATAGCAAGTAACAATAAGTTAGTACTTGAAGGCCCTAAACCCGGGGATGCCATAGTAATAATAGGTAATGCGACAGGTAGAGACGGTATTTTAGGTAGTAGTTTCGCATCAAAGCCACTCTCTGAAGATACAGATAAGGAAATTGGAGCTGTCCAAGTAGGTGATCCACTAACTGAGAAAGCACTTATAGATGTTATTCAAGAGCTGATTTCAAAGTCGCTTATTAGATACATTAAGGATCTAGGTGGTGGAGGTCTAACTACAGCTGTATCTGAGAGTGCCGCTGATTATGGGTTAGGAGCTACTCTTCATCTCGATAAATTACACTTAAGAGAGCAACTAACGCCGCTAGAGATGCTTATCTCGGAAAGTCAAGAGAGAATGTTATTAGCCGTTGAGCCCAAGAAATTAAGTGAGGTTATTAATATTCTTAACAAGTACGACCTTGCATATAGCGTTATAGGTTATTTTGATGATAGCGATAGGGTAAGAGTTTACTATAAAGGTGAGTTAGTAGCTGATGTACCTGCTAAGGAGCTAGCTAGACCTCAAGCCTTAAGAAGAGACTCAAGACCTCCTCAAGAGGCTCTTAAAGGTTTATCACCCATAGTGAGATTACCCGAGGTCAATATTGAGGATGCAGTGGTTAAGTTAATATCATCACCTAACATCGCATCAAAGAGGTGGATTTATGAGCAATACGATCATGAAGTAGGTATTAGAACAGTCATTAAGCCCGGTCATGGAGATGCAGCAGTTTTAAGGATACTTGACGGTTCTAATAGAGGTATTGCTGTAAAAGGTGATGCAAATCCTAGATATACATCCCTAGACCCATTCAATGGGGCAGCAAACTCTGTTGCTGAATGCTTTAGAAACTTAGTATCAGTCAATTCTACACCATTGGCCATAGTTGATGAACTCAATGCTGGAAATCCTGAGAAGCCTGAACAGTTCTGGTACTTTGAGGAAATGGTTAAGGGTATTGCATGGATGTCTAGTGAATTAGGGTTACCAGTAGTTGGTGGTAAGGTAAGTTTCTATAACGAAGATGAGAGGGGACGTCAAATCAAGCCTACAGCTACGATTGTAGGTATTGGCAGAGTTGATGACGTATCTAAATCTACGGGTCTTGCGCTTAATGAATCTGGTAACTATATAGCTGTAGTAGGAGTTACATACCCCGAACTAGGCGGGAGTGAGTATCTCTATAGAGTTCATGGCTTAGAGCTAGGTGAGATACCTAGACCTAGACCTGCTAGTGAGTTAAGGCATGCTGAATTCATTAGACACTTAATAAATGAAGGTATCGCCGTATCAGTTCATGACATTAGCGTCGGAGGATTAGTTATAGCCGCTATTGAAATGGCCGTAGCTGGAGGTTTAGGTATAGAGCTACACGTTGATAGAATACCTACCAGGGGTACTGAACGTATTGATGAAGTACTGTTTTCAGAGACGCAAGCAAGGTATATTGTTGAGATTAAGGCTGGCAAGGTCATAGAATTTAATGAGTTAACTAGAAAGTATGGTATTGAAAGCAATGTCATAGGTAAGGTTCTAGGTAAGGAAGTTATAGTAACAACTAGCTGTGAGAAAACCATTACCTCACTCAACCTTCCTGACATAGCTGATCTATACAATAATAGTCTTAAGAAGCTCATGGAGTGGTGATTAAAATGTGCGGTATAGCTGCATATGTAGGTAGTAGCGATGTTAGCGACATAGTACTTGAATTGTTGATTGAACTTCAGCATAGAGGTCAGGAATCTGCAGGTATTGCCCTAGTAACTTATCAAGGATATATGAATGTTGTCAGAGGTAAAGGTTTAGTATTTGATGTTTTAACACCTGATACCTTAGAGAGACTTAAGAATAAGGGTAACATATTTGCAGGAATTGGTCATGTAAGATACTCAACTAGCGGCGGTTTTCTCGATTCAATACCCCAACCATTCGTTGTTGGTGATGGATTTAAGATAGCGATAGCATTCAATGGTACTATAGCTAATTACTTACAATTAGCTAGGAGTTTAGGTTTAAGGAAAGCATTAAATGATACACATGTCTTAGCTGAAACAATCTATAGACTTACAAAGGAATACCACGGAGATGTTGTTGAAGCGTTACGTGAACTCCCTAATTATGTGATAGGTAGCTATAGTATGGTAGTATTAACAACAGAGCCTAGACTTATAATAGCACGTGATCCTAGAGGTTTTAGACCTCTTGCATACGTATTTAATGATGCACTATACGTAGCATCTGAGACTGCTGCTCTCAACGTTGTCGCAGGTGATGTGTGGAGGGAGGTTAGTCCTGGTGAAATAATATCATTTGATGGTTTTTCTCTGGAGAGGAGTAAGGTTAGAGCATCAGTAACGCCAACCCCATGTATATTTGAGTATGTCTACTTTGCTAGACCTGATACAGTATTTAATGGTGTGTCAGTTTATGAAGCACGTATCAGAATGGGTATTGAGTTAGCTAAGACTTCATCGGTTGTTGCAGATGTAGTAGTTCCTGTACCTGAAAGTGGGAGATATGCTGCTATGGGGTATAGCAGAGCTTCGGGAATTCCCTTAGAGGAGGGTCTCTTCGTTAATAGATATCTCGGTAGAGGCTTCATAATGCCGCCAACAATACGTAGGAAAGTATCTGAGTTGAAGTATGGTATCGTTAAAAGGGTTGTTGAAGATAGGAGAGTTGTTCTTGTGGATGATTCGATAGTTCGTGGAACAACCATGAAGAACCTCATACTTAAGCTTAGAAACTCAGGTGCTAAGGAAGTTCATGTAAGAATAGCTAGTCCACCATTTAAGTATCCCTGCTTCATGGGCATAGACATAGCTTCTAGAATGGAACTTCTCATCAATAGGTCTAGGAGCATTAATGAAATCGCTAAGTACATGGGAGCTGATAGTTTAGGTTATAATACGTTAGGAGGTTTAATGAGGGCTGTAGGTTTAGCAAGTGTTTGTCATGCATGCTTTTCAGGTCTATATCCATTTCCCGGACTTAATGCTGAGAAGCTTGAAAGAATTTTTTCAAGGTGATAGTTATGGGTGGTCTCCTAGCTCTATATGCGTTTGATGACCTATGGAACCTATCTAATCACATATACTATGGATTAACGGCTTTAGACCATAGAGGCTCAGAAAAATATGTAGCTTGCACCATAGGTAATGGTAAAGTTAAATGCTATAAAGGTAGTAAAGAAAGAATCTCCAAAGAAATTACAACACCTCTAGCAATTGCTGCAACATGCAGTAATGAGGATATGGATATCTACCTAGGTACCTATTCAACTAATGACTTAGAATTCGTCATGATAGGGGATAGATACTCTAAAATAATAGACATAGTAGGTGAGAAGGTTGCCTCAAGATTAAGCTCATCAAATACATCAATAGCTAATAAAGTATTGACAGCATTTAAGGAAGTGCTTGATGAGTTTAAAGGTAGGGATATACCATCATTCTTAGCTATCACGAATAGAGGTGAGATTCTAGCTTATAGGAGTAGCAAGGGTTTAACCCCCCTAACTCTTGGAGGCTATGGCTTTGATTTAGCATTAATATCTTCTGAGTCAAGAGCTATAGATATACTCGGTGGTGAGGTAAGAAAATGGTTAAGACCTAATGAGTTACTATATTTATCAAAATATGCTGTAGAGAATGTGCGGGTTAATAGTAATGGTGTAGAGCATTTATGTGCATTTGAGCTTCTATACATGGCTAGACATGACTCAATAGTTGATGGTGTAAGTGTCTATGAGTTTAGGAAGTTTTTAGGACGTACACTAGCTAGGCATCTAGATGCCGATGTAGATATAGTTGTTGGTGTTCCTGAAACTGCAATACCTTATGCTGTAGGTCTTGCACAAGCAATTAACAAGCCATTTGAGATAGGGTTTGTAGGTACAGGTAGGCATATGAGGTCAGCTTTAAGGATAGATCCTCTTCAGAAGCTCATAGCAATACATCTTAAGATGAACCCCGTTGTCCATGTACTTGAAGGTAAGAAAGTCGCTTTAGTTGATGATAGCATGGTTACTGGAGCTACAATGAAGACTGTTAGTCAAATATTAAGATATAGAGTCGGTGTTAAGGAATTACATGTAGTTATAGCTAGTCCACCTCTAGTAAAGAGTTGTCCTTACAGGCTCATGCCAATAGATATTAAGAGCCTCCTAGCAGCTAATTTAGATACTGAAAATGCTGTAAAGTATCTTGAGGTAGACTCACTAACTTGGATTAAACCAGAGGTAATGAGTGAGGTTGCTAGATCATTTAACATAAGGCTTTGCGGGAAGTGCTTTGGTGTGGATTTTGTTGGGTGAGTTGCAATGAAGGTGTTACTCGTAGGGTCAGGTGGTAGGGAGCACGCAATTGCGTTAATGATCTCTAGAAGTACTTACGATCCTAATCTCTATGTGGTATCAGATCATAATAATCCAGGACTATTAAGGGTGGCTAAGAGTACTGGTGGTAAGCTGTATAGGGCTAAGACTACGAATCCGCAAGAAGTACTTAAGGTTGCGGAAGAAGTATCTCCCGATGTAATAGTCATAGGTCCTGAGGAACCTCAATTTACTGGAGTTCCTGACTTACTACGTGATAAGGGTTTCAGTGTATTTGGTGCTAGTTCTAGATGTGCTGAGATAGAGAGGAGTAAGGTATTTGCTAGAACTCTTATGTGGAAGTATTCCATACCTGGTAGGTTATACTTCAGAGCTTTCTCATCTCTTGAGGAGGCACGTAGGTTTGTTGAGTACGCTGGTGACGTAGTTGTGAAGCCTGCAAGACAGGTTGGTGGTAAGGGTGTTAAGGTATTACGTGAGAATCAAGCGTACTTACTGGAGGAGTATCGTGATGTTAAGAAGGACTTCGTCGTGAAGCTCTTTAAAGAGATGGCTAAGTATGTTGATATAGATGCTAAGGTGCTCATAGAGCAGAGAGTTGAAGGTGTTGAGTACACAGCAATGACTGTAACTGATGGTAGTTACGTACTAGCTCTCCCATTAGTTCAGGATCATCCGCATGTTTATGAGTATGATATAGGTCCTGAGACTGGAGGTATGGGTAGTATATCTGGTCCTGGTTGGGTCTTACCATTCATAGAAGTTGATGAGTTTAAGAGGACTATCGAAATAATCGATAATATTGTTAAGGCTTTGCAAACTGAGGTAAAGGATAGATATGTAGGTGCTTTAGCAGGTCAAATGATGCTTACAGCATTGTGGGGTCCTACAGTTATTGAGTTTTACAGTAGGTTTGGCGATCCTGAGATATCCAATATGGTTCCAGTAATCACTAGTGACTTCTTAGAAATGATTGAAAGAACCATTGATGGTAGATTAGCAGGGTATAAGCTTGAGATTAGGGATGACGTAGCGGTAGTAGTTAAAGCAGTAGCCCCAGCTGGTTACCCCTTAAATAAGAAAGTAGCAGCTAATCATCCGATTAATGTTGATGAAGGTAGGATTAAGGAACTTGGCTGTACATTACTCTACGCTAGTGTTGAGGAGCTTGGAGATGGTACGTTACGTACTCATGGATCTAGAGCATTCGAAATCGTATGCTATGATGAAAGTCACGAGAAAGCCTCTAAAAAGGCTGAACTAGCTATATCCTATATTAAATCCTTAGATAGTTGGCCATTAATACATAGGAGTGATATAGGATCCATCGAACTCCTTAAGCAGAGACATCACTTGGCTATGCGTATTAGAAGAACTTATAAGGCTAGAGCACGTAGGGGACTATTAGGTACTTCAATCGTATGGGTTCCGGGTAAGGGCATATTCTTTGATCCTTTCGCTTCACCTGTAATGACTAGGTGATATATATATGAAAAAGAGAGAGTGTTTGTCAACACCCATGTTTGAAGGGTCAATAAAGATCTTACTACTTGGTGGTGGTGAGTTAGGTAAGGAGGTAGCTATAGAGGCTCAAAGACTAGGCGTTGAGGTTACCGTTGTTGATAGGTATGATTGGGCTCCAGCAATGCATGTTGCTCATAGGAGATATGTGGTTAATTTAGGTGATGCTGGAGCTTTAAAAGCCATAATTAGGAGGGAGAAGCCTGACGTCATAATACCTGAGATTGAAGCAATAGCTGTTGAAGCTCTTAAGGAGTTAGAGAGTGAGGGTTACCTAGTTATACCTAATGCTAAAGCTGTTGAGATTTCAATGAATAGAATAAAACTTAGGAGATTCGCTGCTGAAGAACTTGACCTACCGACAACACGGTATGCCTTTGCTGAAAATCCTGATGAAGCTGTTGATGCATGCGATAAAGTTGGATATCCATGCTTGATAAAGCCTGAAATGAGTAGTTCAGGTCATGGACATGTAAGAATCAAGGAGCCATCACCTAGTAAGGTTAGAGAGGCATATAATTACGCAATAAGACATGCACGCGGTAATAGTAAGAGAGTTATCGTCGAGGAATTCGTAAACTTAGAGACTGAATTCACAGCACTCTCATACAGATACGTTGGTGATAACGGTATTAAAACCAATGTATGTGAACCTGTTGAACACTGGAGGTATGGTGAGTACCATTACATAGAGTCATGGCAACCATCTACTAAGCCTGCACCAGTAATTGATAAGGTAAAAGAGATAGGTATTAAAGTTGCTGAAGGTCTTGGAGGTCTAGGCATATTTGGTGTTGAAGTGTTCTTGACTAAGGATGGTAGAGTACTGTTTAGTGAGGTAGCACCTAGACCTCACGATACAGGTATGGTCACTATGGTTACTCAAGAACTTAGTGAATTTGCCATACATGTTAGAGCTGTCTTGGGGTTACCCATACCTAAACCAAAGGTAATATCACCTGGTGCTAGCTTAGCAATATATGTTGAGAAGGAAGGAGTATGGGCACCTAAATTCTGTGGCGTCTATGATGCTTTAAGGATACCTGGTGTAGATCTTAGAGTCTTCGGAAAGCCTTTCACTTATGCTGGACGTAGAATGATGGTACTTTTAGCACGTGGTTTATCCGTTAACGAAGCAAGACGTAAGGTATGGGAGGCATCTAAGTATATAAAGATGTGTTAAGGTGAGGGCTATGAGTAAGTGTAAAGGTAAAGTGGCAATAATTGTTGGTAGTAAGAGAGACTTAGAGTATGCTGAGAGAGCAGCTAAAGTGCTTTCAGAACATGGCGTGGGCTACGATATCAGAGTTTTAAGTGCTCATAGAAACCCAAAGGAACTTGAGGAATACATAGCTAAGAGTGATGCAGATATATTTATAGCAATGGCAGGTCTAGCAGCACACTTACCGGGCTTCATAGCCTCTAGGTCTGAGAAGCCTGTGATTGGTGTACCATTAAATGTTGCTTTAGGAGGTCTTGACTCATTATTAAGTATTGCACAAATGCCCAAGGGAGTTCCGGTAGCTACTGTTGGGATAAATAATCCTGAAAACGCCGCTTACCTAGCTATAAGGATCTTGAAGTTATGCATGAAGATGTGCGGTGAGACTTGTGAGTGAGGTTTGGACATATAAAAAAGCAGGTATTGACTTATCTAAGCATAAGCTAATGCATGAAAAAGCAATTAACGCTATTAAGGAATTGGCTAAGAAGTTAAGTATTAATGTTAAAGATCTAAGTGGTTACGCATCTTCAATAGTGTATAAGGATAGGGAGATAGTTCTCCATGTGGATGGTGTTGGAACTAAGACATTGGTTCTTCAGAGGTTGAATAAGCTTGAAGTTATAGGTTGGGACTGTGTAGCTATGAATGTTAATGATGTTGTATGCGTTGGTGCTAAACCATTAGCTTTACTCGACTACATAGTACTTCCTGAGAGTAATGAGGAAATATTCGACAGAGTAATTAATGGTATTATTGAGGCCTCTAGGGTAAGTAATGTAGCTATAGTAGGCGGTGAAACAGCCATCATGCCAGATTTAGTCAATGGTGTTGATGCTGCATGCTTTGTTATGGCCGAAAGACTCTATGATATACCTAGAAAAGATTTGGATGGACATGTAGTCATAGGTATAGAGAGTTGGGGCCTTCATGCTAACGGATACACACTACTTAGGAAGATCATTGAGAGTAAACTAGGTAGTTATAGTATGAAATTGGAAGGCATAGATATTGGTGAGGAGGTAAGTAAACCAACAGCTATATACTCTAACTTAATACTTGATGGATTAAGCAGGGGATTAATATCATCAGCAACACACATAACTGGTGGTGCGTTCACGAAGTTAAAGAGGATACTTAACAGCTCCTTCGACATAATCTTAAAGATGCCTGAGCCGAAGCCTATATTCAAATTAATAGCTAAACTAGGTAACGTACCGCCGACTGAGATGTATAGGGTCTTCAACATGGGTGTAGGAATGGTTATTACAGCACCTAAGGATTGTGTTGAGGAGTTTATGAACTTAACCTCAAAATACGGTTTTAAATCATGGGTTCTAGGTGATATACGTTCAGGTAAAGGTAAGATATATATCAAAACATTTATGGGTGATGTAATTGAGTACTAAATCAATTAAGGAATTAATCAGTAGTTATCCAAGAGATGTTAAAAACATATCGATCGCGGCAATAGCTAGTCACTCAGCTCTAGACGTATTTGATGGTGCTAAAGATGAAGGTTTTAGAACCATCGCGATATGCCAGAAGGGTAGAGAGAAACCTTACTTAAGATTTGATAGGGTTGTTGATATACCAATAATACTTGAGAGATTTGCTGATGTCTTAAGGAGTGATGTCATAGATAAGTTGAAAGAGCTTAATGCTATATTCGTACCTAACAGAAGCTTCTCTGTTTATGTTGGTTATGATAATATAGAGAACAGGTTCCCAATACCTATATTTGGTAATAGATACTTACTAAGGTACGAGGAAAGGACTGGTGATAAAAACTATTATAGATTACTTGATGAGGCAGGGATTAGGAGACCTAAGACATTTACTAACCCTGACGAAATTGATAGACCGGTCATGGTCAAGATGCCTCATGCTAGGAAGAGAGTTGAGAGGGGATTCTTTATTGCTGTAGATCGTGATGACTTTTGGAGGAAGTTTAGAGACTTAGTTAATAAGGGTATAGTTCGTGAGGATGACTTACCTAAAGCCTCAATAGAGGAGTTAATTGTGGGTGCTCACTTCAATGTTAACTACTT
>Ga0180301_10005064_pt1 | contig 10125 bp, 11 predicted proteins | sample GuaBasSediGuay16_FD_121797 | JGI IMG/M metagenome (GOLD analysis project Ga0180301, IMG submission 121797) | Subseafloor sediment microbial communities from Guaymas Basin, Gulf of California, Mexico - Guay16, Core 4569-2, 12-15 cm | ecosystem: Environmental > Aquatic > Marine > Hydrothermal... | reverse complement strand
TGTTGATAATCTTGCTAATATTAATTTCTTCTTCTCGGATATTGGCTTTATTACACCTATGAAGTCATTACTTACATGAATACCTACAGTTAATAGTATTGTATCTACTGTAGACATTATAGCTGCATAAACTGCACCTATAATTATCATACTTAAGCCAACTGGTAATAGGTTCTTTACCGCATATGGAAAAGCCATCTCCGGATCAATTCCAGGGGCTAGTACCCTAACTCCAACACCGCCTATCATTATTGCTATGTAGAATATTGCAGTAAGTACTCCACCAATACCTATTATAGATTTTACTCTTTTCTTATCTGGAGCCATATAGAACATTCTATGGTAATAAGCTTGACTAGCTGTTGCCAAAGATCCAAGTATGAAGAAGTGAGCTATTGTTACTGGTGGAAAGACTCCTCCAGCTGTAATATCGAGTAGTGCAGGATTGATTTCAGCTAATCTTGCATTCATATTTGTGAAGCCACCACATAATGCTACAATTACTGGTGCCATGATCACAACTCCTACCCACATTATTAGTGCTTGATATATGTCTGTGTATAGAACGCTCCAAGCTCCACCAAGAGCTACATAGATTGTTACTACTAATCCAACAATTAATGTAGCCCAGAAGTAAGGTAGTCCTAGGATTACTTCACTAACTCTACCTATACCCATGTATTGTATAACCATATATACTGTTAATAGCCATATGTAGTTTATAGCAATCCAGAATCTAAGTAATTTATCACTATAGTATCTCTCAGCAAAGAAGTCTGCTGTAGTATGACCAACAACTTTCTTTCTAAAGTGTTCAGAGAGTATGTGCAGTAATAACCATCCAAACGCCATACCTGATGTATAGAATGCTAAGAAGCTCCAACCATATTCATATTGATAACTCATTAATCCAACAACACTAGCAGCACTAATGTAACTAGCTGCAAAGTGCCATGATAAGTGGAATGAACTAGCTCTTCTTCCAGCGACTGTATAGTCCTCAAATTTCTTAGCTTTCCTACTAGCATAGTAACCTATGATCATTAGTAATATGAAGTATGCTATTAAGAATCCTACCCAACGAATATCTACTTCCATTACTTCTCACCTCCTTTTTCCTTTTCTTTTGTATATGTCATTATGAAGTCTATAAATGGTATTATTACAAATATTATGGTTAATATTATGAAGAACCATATAGTTATGGGTAATCCTAGTATGCTCATACACTTTCATCCCTTTAATACTTTTCAAGTAGTATTCCGTAGCCTTTTACACGTGTTTTTAGCCCTATTATCCTCAGCATATCCCAGAGTGTTGCTTGATTACTTGTAATGACAGGTATTCCAAAGTCTTCTTCAAAGGGGCTTATTAAGTGAGCTACCATGAAGTCTGTACAGCTGAAGAACATTACATCTGCTTCTGGTGAGTATATCTCCTTAGCTAATTTATACTTCACATTATCTGGTATTTCAGCTATGTCCTTTATGACTCCTAATCCTTTTATCTTAATTACATCGAATCCATGGCCTTCGAGAAATATTTTTAGTTTTTCATTTAGCCAATCTTCATATGGTGATCCAACTACTACTTTCTTAGCCTTGAGAACCTCTAATGCTCTAATTACAGCAGTAGATGTAGTTGTTGCTGGGATTTTAACTTGTTTTTGAATAATGCTTATTATCTCTTTATCGTAGCCAACACCTTTTATGAAGCTACCTCCAGTGCATCCAAATGCTATTACATCAACTTTAGCATCTGCTAATTCATCTACTGCTTTGGGTACGTATCGAGAGCAACCAGCTATTTGCTCAGGTGTATCTTCAGTTAATTTCATTCTTGCGAAGTGTATAGAGATATTTGGAGGAGCCATTCGATATAACTCATATTCCATAGCGGTATTAGCACTAGGGACTATAACTCCTAATTTAGCTTTGCGATACACAGAAGCCCACCTCACACTTCCTTCTCTAAAATTAAGTTTTTGCACTACCTTAGTTCATCACTACTTTTTGGATATCGAATAAGCTTTTCTCACAGAAAATTTCTCGGTTAATCCTACATTCCAAATTCAATAAATGTTAATGCAGGTTATGAAATTCAAAATAACTACCTCGGATTTCTAATTAGTGTTAATGAAAGAAAATTATATCATAACATTCTAGTTTGTATCATTACTAAGGTAATATGTCAAGAAAAAATTAGCATATGCTAACATTTCATACTTTAAATTGAGTTCTTTTTATCTATAAGAGTATTGAATTTGGAAATAGTTCTAAGTACTTTAGAGACGAAATTATTAATCATATGAATTTGTAAGGATTTAGAACCTAGTTGATTTGTAGAGAATATGAGACAAGGATATAAATTAATGTAAAAATAGCTGTTTTACTTAGTTAATTTATATACAACTACTGCTGAGACTGCTGCTATAGCTGTAATTATTAATGCTGTTAGTACTGTTGGTGTTGGTGATGGTGCTTTCTTTATTGGTTCAATTTCTCCACCTATTACTACATAATCTAGATCAACTTGTGCTTGTGTGAAGTTAATTAATGAAGCGACTAGTAGCGCTACTGATATTAGTACTATTAATGATAGGAGCTTGAGCTTCATAGTATGCACTCTCTGTCTATACTTTTAGAAAGTTAGGATATATATACTACACGTATAATTGCTATTGGAGTTGGTGTATCAGATATTGAAACAAAATAATATTGCTTACATTTTAGTAGCTATGATTATCATAATAACTCTGTACCTTACCTCAATAGCTTTAGGAATTACAACTACAATTGTTATGAATCGTTCTGTTTATGAACTTAACTATTCACTACTCATTTATTCACCATATAATTATGTAGTTATAGTAATTAGTGTACTTGCAATAGCTATTGTAGGAATTCTAAGGAGAAATAAAGTAATTCCATTACTACTAATGATATATGCAGTACTTTACTACATAGTAATGAATGATATACACCTAGTCATTTATTTAACCATAGCATTGAATATTGCATCAATAATAATTCTCTTTACTAAGGAGAGTAAGTCATTTATTAAAAATTCAATTCACTACCTAATACTTACACTCATAGCTATTGAGATAGTTACCATAGCATATGTACTATTCTCAAGTGGTAATTACTATTGGGAATTAACACCATTAATATTTGAAAGAAGTATATATGCTATACCAATTGCGATACTTCCATACATAGCATTAGCACTACTATTTAAGTGGATCATAGATCTAATTATGAAGAGAAGAAAGAGAAAGTATCTCATACACATTAACTCCATAGCTAAAAATTCTTTCATTGAAGAGAATGGATTAATAATTGCTATAGCAATTGCATTAATCCTAATAATGTCTCCATATCTACTCAATATAGGTAGACCTATAAAGCCAATATCTGAAGATACTGAAGCCTACGTACATTACCTCTCAAAGATAGAAGAGAAAGGATTTCCACCACTAATAACTACTAATCCAAATATTATAAGACATTGGAGATATGTTCTTCAAAGACCTCTACACTTCATAATACTATATGCAATCTATGAAGGAACGAAGATAAACCCTATAGTTCTACTTGATTATATTCATCACATAATATGTATACCGATCATTCTATTCCTAATATGGTTGATAACGAAGAACCTATTTAATCGAACAATAGCAGGATTAGCAGTACTACTCACATCTTGTAGTCCGTTAGTAATTAGTTTTAGAGTTGGCGGATTTCAAGCTAATGAAATGAATTTAGTTCTCTTATTAACGTATTTCCTAATACTTATAACTATGAAGAGATCTTGGTATATAATTAGTGCAATAGCTCTAGGTATAGTCTCATGGCTCATTCATCCTTGGACATCTGCTTTTTTCATTATATCATCAATACCTTTCATATTTATACTATATAGAAAGGATAAAAATAAAAGAAAATTATTAAATAGAGTTATTACAGTTGTACCATTAATCCTATTTCCCATAGCGGTTTTAATAGTTATGCAACATAAATCATTAGATATACTAGAAATACTTGGAGAAATTGTATTTCGAACGGAGTACGGAGCACTCATACGTTGGAGTAAGGAAAATATTATAAATATATTAATAAATGTATTAACTAAAATTCCCAGTGAAATGAGCATAGCCATTCGGTTTTATTGCTGGTCTGCACTCTCCATGCCATTCATATATATTCCATGCTTATTAACAATTTATGATCCATTGACATTATCTCTCTCGCCCATAGCCTTAGCATCAACTACATTATTTGGTAGAGCGACCTATATCTTCAGAATATTAATGCTGGTACCATATTCAATAACAGCTGCAATAGCTTATTCAAGAACTAATAAATATATTCAGTTACTAGCAATTCTAGCAAATTTAAATATGTCTCTACAGATAGTACTGAATGTTGTTGAGGTATAGAATTTAACTTTCAGATCTTTTACCATATTCTTTTATTCTCTTTTCAATTTCCATTAATCTTCTACGGAGTCTGTATTCCATTCTCTTAAAGTATAGTGAGAGTATAGCTAGAGCTAGTGATACAAATCCTCCAACACTCATTATTGCTGCTAAAATGCCTTTTACATAGTACTTAACTCCAGTTGTTAAGTATTGATAGAGAACCCAACCACTTAGAATTATACCTGGAACTAGTAATAAACTACCCATAAAGAATATTATAAATACTGGATTATATCTCCAAGTAAGTCTAATCATATCAATAGCTATTTTAATACCATGTAGAACTTTGAGTTTCTTTTTACCAACTCTCTTTCTATACTCTATAGGTACTTCGGTTACTACACCACTTGTACCAATGATATGAGCTACTATTTCTGATTCTATTGAGAATCCCTTAGTTTCAAATAATGCATCTCTTACACTCTCCAATCTCAGCATATACATACCACTAAGAACATCACGTAACTTTACACCAAATAATAAGTTAAAGAATGCTGTGAGAATCTTATTACCAATTCTATACATGAAGCTATATCCTTCACCATAAACTCTAGCACCTATGACCTCATCATAACCTTCAAGAATTTTTCTATATAGATCATCAATGTATTTAGCTGGATATGTATAATCACCATCAATTATTAAAACATAAGGAGTTTTAACATAGTTAATCCCTGTTGCAATAGCATTAGCTTTACCTTTGCCTCTTTGAAAAACTACAGTAACTCCCTTAGATTTAGCAATTTCAACGGTTCTGTCATTACTACCACCATCAACAACAATTATATTATTATAACCCATAGATTTAATTTCATCAATTACTAGACCTATACCCTCCTCTTCATTGAGCGTCGGTATGATAACTGTAACAGCATTTCTATCAATATCATCATTCTTTAAGTTTAGAATACTAGATCCCTCACTGATTTTAGAGAATTAATTCCTAATATATGAGCTAATCTACCTCAACTAATTCCTTGGAAAGTAAATTTTATAAGAGATAACAATAAATTAGTCAACTACTTCAAAATTGAAATTAATATTTAAGATTTAAATTTACTCACCTAGGACAGTGAGTTATTACGAGAAGTTAGAGATGCCTTAGCTCTATGTACTTTCTATATGATGCTACTATTGTCAGAACGAAAATATATATGGTTATTGATGTAATTATCGGTTCTAATCTTATTCCCCATGGTGTATAATTCAGTATTATACCTATTAGTGGTAGTATAGCTAGTGAGAGTCCTATTGATAATGCTAATCTTTCGATGGGTTTTAAGTCTCTTTCTCTTGGATAGAGTGTCTCTATTAGTACATATCCTGGGAGAAATAGTATAGTTATTAAGCCAAATATATATCTTAGATATCTAAGTAAAGAGATAATGTCTGAGAACGCTATTGATGCTAATGTCAGTACTAAGATTATAAGTATCGTCCAAGCCCATAAACTATAATCTAATCTCATAAAGTATTCTAAGAAATCTCTAGGGGGATTTGGATCTCTTAATCTTAATTTTCCATCTTGAATATTATCATAGATTCTCTTTAGAACTTTGTACTTAGCACCACCTCTTCTCTTTACGTATTCCGCCAGTACTACTCCTCTATTCTTCCTCATGGTATTGGCACCTCAAGGACTTTAACATAGAGTTGATTCCATATGCCTGAATATACCCAATTATCTTGATTAACATCATAGATCCATAGCTCAAAGATTAATGCTATTTCTTTCCCAACATAGCTCTTATTTACTGCAATTGGTACTTGAATTAGTAATGTTATATTTTCATTATGATCTAGTAGTTTTTCAAAGATCATAATCGCTGGTCGAGGACTTGGTGTTGTATTTGTTGGTAGTGTTTCATTAGTTCCTATTTTATACTTAACTTGAACAAGTACTGGATAACCCATGTAGTTATAAAGGAGAAGACATAGAGTTAGATTCTCACCTATGAAAACTTCTCCTGGATAATCACCTATTTTACATTCTTCATTTAATAATCCTATAGATATGAATGGTTCAACAATTCTTGGTTGAAGTACTTCAGCTACTGAGAAAATTGAGCCAATTACCATAATTGCTAATATAACAGCAAATACTTCATCATTAAGAATATTCATGACTCAACAATCCACCTCCTTCTAATTCTAAACCATATAGCTAAGTATATACGAGGGAATAGGAAGTAGAAGAGTATTGGTATGGATATTATAGATGCTGCTATACCATACTTAATAATGTTGTTTATGAGTATGATATTATTTGCTCTACTCTTAATTATCTTAACTTGAGTACTTATATCAATCAACATGGATTTAGCTTTAGTAAGTGATTCACTATCACCTTTATTAATGAGATCAAGAACCTTACTTAGTTCATGAACTAATTTAGATACATCAACACCTCTTTTAGCTAATGAAACAATATCTCTATAAACACTCATAAATTCATCCCTAAGGACATCAATGTTATCAGTGCATAGCGCTAAGTAAGGTGTGATGAGGATTGTGATTAGGAGTAAGGTTATGAAGATACTCAGTATTTTCTCCATATCTTTCAACCATTTGTTCATATTGCTTTACTTTATAAAATTATACTTTCTATAGTGCTCAAGTAGGTATATGGTTTACTACTAATCTCCAACATTGAAGGAAACGTATATCTGTGAAGTTATAAAGCTCAACTTCATAAGTAAATATTTAAAGCATTATTAAAGAGCCAATAGTGCCTCTATTTTCCTTAATTGTTTTGTTACTGGATCAATCTCAAGTCTTAGACCCTCTAATGCATCAACACCTAGTACTTCAGAATCTTTATCTTCTGCAAATACTACTATTCTTGTTGCTTTTTCACCAAGACACTCAATAACAACTTCACCAATATCTCTCTCAATAATTCTACCCTCAATAGTTCTAAATCTCCACTTAGTCATAGGCTTAATACCTAGTCTCTCTAGCTTACTACGCTTAATCCATGTATATGTAGAGCCAGTATCAACTAATAATTCAAGATCTAAGTACTTAGAGAGATCATGGGGATTATATATCCTCACCTTAGCAATAGTATGACCCATACCCCAACACCAGATTTATTCATATCTATCTAAAATCTAATATGAATTATAAGAATTACCTACAGATCTTAATATTAGGGGGACTTCCTAGCATACTTCCTAAAGAACTTAGTAACATTGATGATAAAGTGAAACATGACATTAATTTTATTATTCACGCGTAAAAATATCTATAAGACACTATCAAAATATTTATTGATATAATAATGCTTAATTCTATCTATTGAATCAACTCTAATTGATGAAGGAAGAGCTAATCTAAATTATACTTAACAAAAGTTGGAGTTAGGAAAAGGAAAGTATTTGACTTTATTGCTTACTTGATGCAATGAGTGGAATGAAATTATTATTTAACTATTATTAAAAGAATTGCAGAGCTATACTTAAGAAACTCTGTAAATATAGTTAATCTTGATGATATGGGTTAACCTGTAATGAGTAAGTTAACTTTTATAGAAGTGATACTGAGATTTACCGTGGTGCAATAATTGAGAACAGTCTTAAAGATTAGAAAGAAAGGTATTTTGATCCTGCCTAAGAAGTTGAGAGAAAAGATTGGTATTAATGAAGGAGATAATGTCATTGTAGAAGTAAGAGAAGATATGCTCATCATAAGACCTTTAAAACCAAAAATAGTTGATATTGATGTAAGTCTCTTAGAAAAACTTCTAAGTGAGGAATTTAGACTTGAGACTCAAAAATATAGAGAAATCTTTAGAAAGAATGCAGTTTGTTCTTGATACAAGTGTTCTAGTAGAGTACATAGTGAAAAGAGCACCATATAGAGCTAAAGTAGAGAGGTTATTTAGTAAAGCATCTAATGGTGAAATAGAATTATACATTAATCCTATTACGATGAGTGAAACATTATATATATCCTCAAGAATATATGAAACTGCATCACTACCTAATCCAAATAGTGAAGCAATGAACTATATAATGTGGCTTAAGGGAATAATTACTGTAATTGAAGTTAATGAGAATATAGCACTTAGAGCAGGAGAATTAAAGAAAATTCTGCACATAGCATTACCAGATTGTTATGTTATTGCAACAGCAGAATCAATAAATGCTATACCACTTTTCAGAAGCGTAGAGAGTGAGATGAAACCAGTACTTAATGAGTTAAAAAGGCTAAAGGTAAAATTCTTAGAGGAATTAAACATAGAGTAGAGAATTACATAATCCTTGTAAAGCATTGATTATATATTTTCATAATACTTACCTTACGAGAGCTATAGACTTCTACTCATAGAAATTAAGATATGAATAATTAATTATGATTTAAGATTTTGTCGTTGAAGATCTAAATATGTTACTAAGGTATTTTCCAATTATTGAAAGTATCATTAGTATGAGATTAACTACTATGCTTATATTGATAGCTAAGATAACATATTCTAAAGAATTAGTTATTTTGAAGCCATTGCTGACTTCAACATTATTAAATAGTGATCTCATAGTAGATGTTATGTATTTGTAGTTCTTTTCTGTGCTTACTGAAGTAAGTAGAGATACTCTAGCAAATACTGTACTATTCATTCTTGTTAGATAGTTATAGATTGTGTATCCAATGAGTATATTCTCGCTTTCCCTACTTAGCAATATGTAGTTAATTGTTACATTACTTATTTCTGACCAATAACGAGTAATTCTATACCCTTGTAAGGTTAAGTAAATATACCAATTAGAGAACTTAGTAAGATCTTCATCAATCTCTAAATAACCTAAGAATTCCCAATCCTTATGATTAAGAGTGAAGCTCTTAATAATTGATGTCTTTAGCAATTTATCTAGTCTAGGAATTGAGGTATCAGGGATAGCTTCAGTGTCTATAATTATTGATTCATTGAGGAATTTAGGTAGAGAAAGTACTGGAGAAGTATTACTTATAATAACTGATTGTGATATGAGGTGAGATATGTATGGATAGATAATAGTAATTAACATAATTAATATAATTGAAATAATCCACTTAACATCAACTCTAGTAATTCCTTCTCCTGTCTTAGCCCCTATGCTCTTAGTTGGTAATTTAGTACATACATATATAGATGTAGCAATAGCTATAACAATACAAACTATTGATAATACAGAATGAGATATAATAAGACCTATTCCATATCCCCAATATCTAGTGATGAGAATAGCTAGAACTAACCTAGTAATATTTCCTAAAAGCACTATAGATATAGCAATAAGTATTGATGCAATACCTACACCCAATTTCTTAATATTTGATACATTAGATCTACTCACTAAATAACCTATCACAGGAATGATACCTATGATAAAGATTAGAGTGATAACTCCACTACTCTTAGGATTGATTTCAAATAATCTAACTATACCTAGATTATCAATAGTACTCAATACAAAGTAATTAGTTGAGGTATGAATTGCTGAATTTGTTAAGATAGAAACTACTCTAGCAATAAATGATGTTGATACTGTTAATAACTCATTAATTAAACTACGTGGTATAGGTATTAAGAGTAATAACATAGACATTGTTAATAATCCTGAAATGAAGCTTTTAGAACTAAGGAAAAGAACTAAGAC
>Ga0180301_10005063_pt1 | contig 10125 bp, 8 predicted proteins | sample GuaBasSediGuay16_FD_121797 | JGI IMG/M metagenome (GOLD analysis project Ga0180301, IMG submission 121797) | Subseafloor sediment microbial communities from Guaymas Basin, Gulf of California, Mexico - Guay16, Core 4569-2, 12-15 cm | ecosystem: Environmental > Aquatic > Marine > Hydrothermal... | reverse complement strand
TGAAAGAGCAAAATCAAGCCCAAATGCAGTATATAATGCCCTTAGAAAGCTAATTCAGTCAGGTTTAATTTCTGAGGAGCGTGAGGAGGATTTTCCTCGTAGGAGATTGATTAGCTTAACTGATCGGGGCCGGAAAGTAGCTGAACTTCTAGTTGAAATCGAGAAAGTTTTAATTGAGGATGTTGAGCATTGAGCGACGACCAACCATTTTATGTGGAAGATGAATCCTTCGAGATGATGGTATTATCTTCCATTGATTATTGTGTGGATGATACATATAAGAATAAAATTAAGGAGCTAAAGGCTTTATATCATGCATTTCATCCAATCATTTCTCTAATTGATGTTTTTTGTGATCTTGAAGCGGGTTACCTCCTAAGACATGAAGAGGCTGCTAAAAAATTTTTGCCCTGCGATGACCCAATGTCTGTCCTCTATGGTATTGCGAGTTATACATATGGAGAATACCTTATTGAGACTTTGAATGCGCTCTACGTTTCTGCCGGACGTTCACTTCGCTTCATTCTCGAAGTTGCTGTGGCGGCATATACTGCGATGGTAGATAAATCAATTATAAAAAGGGAAAATACTGATTCCAATTGTTCAATGACTGCTCAGGATTTTATGGAGTATATTGAATTAACACATGATGAAGCTATTCAAAAAAGGATTATTCCACCAGGCAAGACTAGTTTTCTTTTGAGAAAATTAAAAGAGCGTAAGCATATTGCTTCGGATGAGTACGACGTAATCTTAAAGTTATATAAAGAACTTTGTAACTTTATTCACTTATCAATTCCAAGTGGAGTTGAAACTATAGCAAAAAGATACTTTACGCCTTTTTTTGATGAAGCTGATTTCAATGTAGTCTATAGGCTTGGAATGAATGTTCTTGATGTCATCGGCTTTCTTATAATAAAAGCATATGCAATATACCGGCTTAATTATAAAAACTTAAAGCAGTTTATTAGAGATAATCCTGATTTTAAACTGATTTTTGAAGGTTATGATTTTATCACTGCTGAACTGTACCCACTTATTAGTAACATTCTTAAGTAAAATTAATGATAAGATTAGAATAATTCCATTTAAAGCGGCAATAAAAGCATAAAGCTCTAAGCTGTGGAAATCATTATTTGCTGTTTGTTGATGTATGTGGTATTTGTTCCTTAGACTTATCGAGGTTAGGTGAAAAATAGTAAAATTGAAAGTTTAGATTGAACAAGTCTTAAGTGGATATTGAATTTTGGGTGGTGGCTGTAATTTTTGAGTCTGGATATCTGAAGATTAGGGATGTCAGGGCTGGGATGGAGAGGATAAGGCTGATTGCGAAGGTTTTGGAGAAGAGCAGAGTAACTATTGTAGACACGCGGTTTGGGCCGGCTAAATTTGCCTTTGCAGTAATAGGTGATGATACTGGAAGAATTAGGCTTAACTTGTGGCGCGAGCAGGCCGATATGGTGAATGTTGGAGATGTTGTAGAAATCGTTAATGCATTTGCTAAGCGATTCAGAGATCAAATTGAACTTAATGTGGGCAGGTCTGGCAAAATCATTGTTCGCAAGAGAGGAGTTAAGAGCTTAAAATATTAGTGGGTGCGCTGCGCATTGAAGCCGAAATTTAGAGATTTCGCTGAAAAACTGCTTGAATGGTGGGAGCGGAATAAGCGCATTTTTCCTTGGCGCTTAACGAACGACCCATATAAGATTCTAGTTGCTGAGCTTCTTCTGAGGAAGACAACTGCTGGTCAAGTAGCGAAAATGTATAATGAATTTTTGTCGAAATATCCTCATCCAGCCTCTTTGGCGGAAGCGGACGAAGATGAACTGGCTGAAGTTTTAAAGCCGCTGGGAATGTATAGGGTCAGGGCCAAGCTGTTTAAAAAGCTGGGCAACATTCTAGTTGTGCGCTATGGAGGGCACATACCTTCTTCAAAGTCAGAGCTTATGAAGCTGCCTGGAGTGAAGGAGTATGTGGCAAATGCAGTTCTCTGCTTTGCCTACAATAAAGATCTGCCGCTTGTCGACACGAATGCTATCCGAGTAGCACAAAGAGTGTTCGGCGTCAAATCCTCCAGGAAAAGGGCGAGAAATGATCCAAAAATTTGGCGCTTCATGGCAGAGCTTCTGCCTAAGGGAAGGGCAAAGGAGTTTAACTGGGCTGTGATTGACTTTGCAAGTCTCATTTGCACAGCCAGAAAACCGAACTGCACGGCATGTCCACTAGCTTCGCTGTGCATGTGGCCAGATAAAAGCAGAGCTTAGGTTGTTGATGCGCATCAGCATCCATCTAAAGCACTTTCAGCAAAGCCTCAGCAATGGCTTTGGCCAGCAGAGGCGGCACTGCATCAGCAACCATTTGCTGCATTTGAGAGAGCGGACCTTTAAAAATGAAGGCATCTGGAAAGCCCTGCAGCCTGGCTGCTTCCCTAACAGTTATTATCCTATGTTCATATGGGTGAATTATCACTGTTTTCCGCGGATTTGTTATGGTTATGGAGGGTTTGTTTGGATCCAAGCGCCGGTATATGTTGCTGTGAACTGCGTTAGGATTTTTAAATTCAGCTCGAATGTTCTCGGGCATTCGTGAAAATGCTTTTATCAGGTTTTCTCCCTGGTTAACATACATCATTTTTATCAACATTTTCTTAGCTTTGGACGTGACGTGATTATAGAGTTTTTCCGAAGCCCTGGAGTAAGTTCTAGCCCACTTCTGATAGCTGGTGGAAGGAGGAGCTGCGTAACTTATGGCCTTATCTTCTCCTACCAGTGCTTTTCGAGGCAAATCGCTTATGGCTTCCCAAACAGTTATTCTTCTGCTTTCTGCGCGCCTCAGAATTTCATGCTCCACTTCACAAATACCTTCTCCGCTCCTAAGGGCTATGATGAAGAACCGCCTCCTCTCCTGAGGAACGCCATAATCTGCTGCATTAAGCTTCAGCTCAGTAACATCATAACCGCAGCGGCTGAGCTGTTTAATAACTGCATCCCTTAAATACCTGGCGAATCCTGGAACTTCCTCCATCACAGCCGCAACGGGCTTCATGACTTTAATGTAGTTAACGAACATGAGCGGCAGGCTAAATTCAGGGTGCTCCTTGCCGTTGCGCCTCATGTTAGCTTTGCTGAAAGGCCTGCATGGCGGGCCGCCAATGACTGCGTCAGCCCACCCGACAGCATCCAAAATGTCGGAGGGTTTCAAGCTTCTTATATCAGCCAGGAAGCCGCGTCCTCCTACATTAAGCCTGTAAGTCTCATATGCCCACCTGTTCACCTCCACAAATGCAAGTGGAGAGAACCCTGCCATTTTGAAGCCGAAGCCAAGGCCGCCAGCTCCTGAAAAAAGATCCACGAACTTAACCGGCAAGAGCGGCACCTGCTTATTTATTTTTTCTTATAAGTTCATTAATTTTCGGAAAAAGATAATCTAATGCTTTTGCTCCGCGTTTATTTTTCCGGACATCACCCATATCGTCAAGCCTCCAATTTCCTAATACAACTGCATGACCAGGTGCCGTAATGGGCATTGCTACTAAAAATACATACTCTCCAGGATGTTTATTTACGCTGAGCAGAGAATTATAACTCGGGTATACTTTAAATTTTACATCTTCGTCAAGCACTATCCTTGATTTTTCAATTAAAGGATCTGTAAGTCTTCCTTTAAATGATGCTAATATACACAGCCCTCCATTTACAGAAATGGACGGAATAGTTAAGAATACGTTTGCTCTAGCCTCGCCTGAAACAAGTTCTGCCGCTTCGTCCGCTTCTAAATAAAGTTCAGAAAGCATTTCCTTAAGCTCAATATCAAAACTTTTGCGTGCATTCATTTTTCTGTAGGATACTCGGCACAGCCTGAGAAGTGCAGGATAATAATAAAAAGGAGTGCTCAGAACATGTTTAAATCCTTTCGTTTGAAGTTGCGAAACAACATCTGCATCTTGGGTTTTGATTGAAAATCTAGCAGCTAAACCCAACCTCATCTTCACACCTAGGCGGGGCAAAGCTTGCATTAGAGTACCCATATAGACAGATAATTTAGATAAAGAGTCGGAAGTGTGCCCCCTCTCAAGTTCTAAAAATATAAGTGAGACATTATTAGCTTGATAGCATAAATGAGCAACACTATATTGCAAGTGCCTAGAAATAATAAACCGCTCCAGCATGCTCGCACTTTCGTCTAGACCGACTATTTTGTAAATGATTTTCATGGCTTCATTGTAACCGCATGTTGAAATACGCCAGACTGTGTTCAGCACATCAATTGCCGTAGAAAAATTCTTCTCAAGTAGATGCTTGTAAATATCATAGAAATATGCAAAGTTAATAGTCAAAACCTCCTCTTCCTTGATCCTTCGCTCTCTAGCAAGAACAGCCTTTGCAAAATCTAGATCATTAAGAAGGCTGTCAATGTTCTCGTATGACTCAGCAACCTTAGGAAAGTTTTTTAGAGCCAAATACATGAAATGCATAATTCTGCTCATTCGAATAGATAATCTGATTTTGCTCCTTATTTTCTTAGGAAATAAAGCAAGATCACTAGGGGTTATTGACATCAGTCCAAATCTCCTCAAATATTTGTGAAAGAATCTTGACAACGTTATCATTGTATATGAGGAATCCTATGTCAAAGTTAACCAAGTAATGATATTTTGAAAAGTTAAAGGAGCCGATTAGAGCTATTTTATCGTCAGCAATAATCATCTTCATATGCACGCCTTTCATTTTTCTCTTTAAACCGCTTCTAACTTCTGTAGCTTCATGTGCATCAAGAATAACTAATCTGTCTGGCTCAACAATATCGGAGATGTACTCTAAATCTCTGCTTTTATCCATTTCAGTTATGATGCGCACAGTAAGATTGGGACTGCGTGTTATCTTATTGACTATAGGGAAAATTCCATACGCATCTACAACAGGACATATTATCTTCAGCTCAATTTCTGCAGAATCAATCACATATGTATATGCATCAAAAAAGTCGACAGCACCGTACTTATTTAAAATTTCAGCCCGCTTAGCATAAAGACTTATTGGCACTGCCATTACAAGCCTAAAATCCTTTAGTAAGGCTTCCTTTACTTTTTCTTGTTCACTTTCAGCTTCTCCTTTAATTTTCAACTGCCATGAAACAGTATCAAATGGTCTGGTAGGGTCATAAAGAGGCGTGTAAACGCGATTCACGATGCCGGACCTATACAAATTGTTTAATGCTTTTGAAAGCATCCCGGGGCTGACGCCAAGCTTTTGCTGAAGTTCAAATGACGAAACAGGCTTTTGAGCACGCTTTAGTTCAGCAATAATTTTCTTCTCAATAACATCACATCCTTCCTTCATTCTATCACCATTTTAATTCCTTTAGTAAGTGGCGGTTTAGATTCCAATTCAGCATGTAACATGAGTCTGTGAACAAGCAGGCTTTGCACGCCCTTATGCATTCAAGAGGGCATTTGTAGGAGTCCCTTATTGCATACTCATAGTTGGGGTTTAGCGTCTTTGCCTTCATATCCACTACCCCCAGTATTCCACCAAGACCTCCTGGAGAATTATCGAAAACTGCAAATTCATTATGATGCACACTCAGCGCTTCTGCAAAGTCTCTGCTTTCAAGTCCAGTTACCTGGGGAAGCCTCACAAGGAAGGCATGACTTAAAGTATGCAGAACCACCCACATAGGATTCTTTCCTCCAACCTGTAGATTCCTTACTGCATTAGCATCCACTTTAGTAACTAAACCCTGCGTTACGATGTACCTCACGTACAGCTTATACGTGTAGACGCCTGAATATGGAGCTTGATCAAACTCGAAGACTACAACTCTTCCCTTTGATGAAGCTCTCGGATGTCCAGCTCTATATGCTATAGTTGCCTGTAAAACTTCAAGTTTTTCGCAGAAAAGCAATTTTTCAATGCCATTTAAATTACCGAGAGTTGTCTCAATCTCAAAGCAGTGTTTAGGATTGTAGGCAAAAGCAGTAATTGATAAAGGTTTAGTTATAGATTCGCTGGGTGTCATTGCGAGCAGATATTCAAAGCGGCCGTATCGATGGGTATACTGGAGGCGGTGATCTTTGCACTTTCTAGTTTCCAAGGTTAAAGTTGCAATGGGTCTCGCTTTATTTTTTATAACAACTTTCATTGGTGCGCCTAAGTTCCTTGCTCCTGCATAGCTTTCAAGGGATATAACTAGTGGAATGCCTGAAGTTGTGTAAAACGTTTGTTGAGGAAAGCGCCCACCACTTATGATCCAAACTGGTGCAGGGACAGTCGACCCTCTGCAGTTTGAATTTGGACAGCGACCTTCCTTAATTATGTCTGGGTGCTTTTGAATACTCTCAACATGGCCCTGTCTGGTACATCTCACGAGGCGCAAATCGGCAAGTCTACTATAGTAGTTACAAGTAACTTTATTTGGAATGACCAATTCAACTGCGGCTGGTGAAAGCTGATTTCGCAATGCAGAGGATATGGCTAAAGCATCGCTGGAGGGTATTAACCCTTGGGTTCCAGCAGCCTCTATTTCATCAGCCAATCTTTTAATAATTTTATCAGATGGCTGGATAAAAGCCACTTACACCACCTCATTTCCTAATCTATGCGGATGGGAGCTTAGGGTGTGGCTGTGCACAGAGTCAACTACAAAATAATTCCCTCTGAAGCTAATTATTTGACCTGGTAACGAATGACGGAAAGCATAGAACAGGTCGCGTTCCCTTTCATCTGCCCCTGCAATGCTGTATGTAACTTCCGGTTCTATGGATCTCAGGTTATGTAACCCCCCTATTCTTCCTCGCACTCCTCTTTGAATAGCGCGGCTCAAGTCACTGTGCAGTTTTATAAGCCGAAGTAGCTCACCTGCGAATGAGCTTGCTATTTTTTGGGCCTCTAGGAGAAGATCTCCACTAAGCATTAATGACGGCTGAACATAATAGCTGAGATAGTTAAACACCCCTTGAAGATAGTCTATTAAGCTCTGTCCTCTAATACGCTGTGAAAAAGTTGTTTTTAAGAGTCTCTGGGCTGCAGGTTGAGTTGAAATCAAATCTAAGACTACTCTTCTAGCACTTCTTTTTACAGCCTCTACATTATTGCGGTCTATCCTGTATGCTTCACTTCTCATGTGGCTTTCTCTCAAGTGGCCGTCGCAGAGTAAGCGCCAATTTTTATAATAGAAGTAGTCTATTGGCTGGTCAGGCATGAATAGGTTAAACACGATGCAGTGCTGTCTTCTCCCAATTCGGCCTATTCTCTGAGTATAATCCGATATGTAGAAGGGCATGCCGTATATTATGCCGACGTCAACTCTGTCAAAATCAACACCGACTTCAAGACCCCTCGTTGCTATTATAGCCTCAAGCTCCCCTCTGGTGAATTTGTCTTCAACTTTGACTCTGTCTTCAGCAAAATCGGTTGTATGGCCGTCTACTCTGACGTAGGGGGGAAGGAAGCTCTTTATATGACTTAACAACTCATTAGCCTCTGCAATCCTGTTTACGAAAACTAGGGTTGCCGGCAAAACAGAGGCGAACGTTTTTCTTCTTAAATCTTCAAGAGAGTTAATCAATTCGCCTTTTTTAGGCGGTTCCACAGCAGATACAGACGAGTATAGCGCTTCTATAATTCTTGCAGTTGTGGCTTCCGGTGAGTAAACTTTAGGCATTATAAAAGCATGCACTCTGTATGTTGGGGTATGGCCTCTCAGCGGGACTGCTGAAACTGTTTTAATATTCTTCCTTTGAGTTGCTACAAGCTCCTGTGCTCGATCTTCAGGGTTGTTTAAAGTTGCGCTTGATATGAAGTAGAGAGGGCGCCAGTCGGATGGAAGCTTATTCAGCATCCTTATGACCTGTTCTATCCTTGTCAAGGTGTGAGAAACCTGCGCACCAAAGGCTCCGCGCAGTAAGTGGGCTTCATCTACCACAATAACCTTGGGGTGCGAGGGTTCAATACGCCGGAAGCGCCTGTAGCCACAGCTTACACATCGCTTGGGAGGCTTCAAATAATCATGAGGAGCACCACAACGCTCACAAATATAAACGCTCTTTCCAAGAATTGATAATCCTGCAGGGTCTTCTCTTCCAGCAAGCGTCAACCTTACGTTTAAAATGTCAGGATTTGCTATCAGCAAGTCTGGAGGAGAGGAGTAAACGGCTTCTCTAGTAGCTTTAACTACCTGCTGAAGCAGTCTGGCGCTGTCACTTGATGGGTCATTTAGTATGCAACTTGGATTGTTACATATTATTTTCTCTTGGAACAAATTACTTGTCCCAGGGATTGGATGCCATTCAATTGAAAGTTTTTCACTGCACAGAGGGCAAGTAAGCCTCAGCAACTCTTCACTCCGCCGACTTGAAACTCCATAAGAGTAATAGCGGCGGGGCGTATAACCGTGAAGAACACCCATAGATATTAAGGGCCGCTCAATTGAGAAGAGAATCTCATTAATAAACCATAAAATTCTGAATAAAGAAGTTGCTTGATCATTTTGGAGAGCAGTAGTGGGGTAAAATAATAGTGCCTTAACGCCTATTGGATATTTGCCGCTGATTTTTGTATACACCACCCATGTGAGAAGTGGAAGGAGGAAAGCAAGAGTTTTACCGCCTGCTGTTCTTGCCTGCAACACTATAACTTTATGTTGACCGCTTAGAAGCGCATCCAACCCTTCTATAAGGCTTTCTTCTTGAAATACGTACAATCTTTGAAGATTGGGAAAAGCCTGCTGAAGTGCGCTTACTACTATGAAGCCCGCCATTCTTAAAGCTTCTTTGTCAATGAAAATGCCCTTCCTTTTAACTCTGTCTGTTACTAGCCTAATTGCTTCTTCAAAGGATTCTCTTAAACTTCTCTGTGAGTGTTGTATGGGAAAAATCAGCTCAGCTTCAATATGCCAGTCTCTGAGTATGATGCTGTGATTATTCTGTTCGCTTTCTACGGCTAGGCATCCAATAGGAATGAGGTTATATAAGCCGGTTATTTCTACACCCTTTTTAGTAATCTTTCTCCAGCCCCAATTAGAGGTGCAGTTTTCCCAGCTAAGCAAGCCTTCAATTTCCATTAAATGGTGTATGCTCCATCTGTCTAATCTGTCGTCAGCATAATAAACATACATTGGATATCCTAACCGGCCCACAATAAGCACAGCATCCTTCTGAGCATCTATAAGTACAGGAGCAACATATCTCAAGACAAAGCTTGTTTCAACATCATTATCGCTCTTTTGCTCAAGCGTCACCTCTAACAGAAAGTTCTGGACAGCTCTAAAATAAGTTGAGATAGGTGCTTTTATTTGCCTGGTTCCAGGATAAAAGCAGAACTTTTTCCCATATGGTGTTTCCGGCAGTGTTGAAAGAGAGCTAACAAGCGACTTTTCGTCGGCTAATATTATATCTGCCTGCCCCCGGTAAAGGGCATTTGAAATTAGTTCTGCTGCTTTCTTTACTACTTCTCCTCTTCCCACGGCTATGATGACTTTCAACGGAGCATTGAAGATATGTGCAGCCTTATAACTGCTGATGCTCTCGCCCGCATGATCATATACATTGATGTTAACAGTTAGATGTTTAAGCCCTTTTATTTCAGCGCAGACTTCAACTTTTCTAAAAACCGTTTTGGGAGCAATACGACAGTAAAATGCAGTTTTAAACTTTATCTTAGACTCCTCTGAATAATTCTTAAAAGAAGCTTTAACACCAAATGTTGACTGCCCACGCAGTTTAGTGGGGTCTAAAATTTCTGAAAGAGCACTTATATCAAGCTCTCCGCTATCATCTGCTATTTCCACTAAGGTAGGCTTTCTTGAGAATATCTGTTTTAATATTGAGAGCTCCGGCGACAGCGTGCTTATGTGAGGCACTTCTGTATGAAACCTCGTCCTCAAATAGTCAATTATTACGTGAGTAAGCTTTTCGTAATTTTCAGGATCACAAAGTCGTGATTTTTCTACCAACACTTTACTTCACTTCATATAACTTATATTATCAAAAGGCGTATTTTTATTTTTTCGCTCATATTAACAAAGATTTAAACTAAAGTTAAAAAAGAATTGTTATCAATATTTGGCTCTAAATATAAAATTAGTTGTTTAGTGCAGTGTCTTCAGCATCCATTCTAGGTATTCGTA
>Ga0180301_10005062_pt1 | contig 10128 bp, 8 predicted proteins | sample GuaBasSediGuay16_FD_121797 | JGI IMG/M metagenome (GOLD analysis project Ga0180301, IMG submission 121797) | Subseafloor sediment microbial communities from Guaymas Basin, Gulf of California, Mexico - Guay16, Core 4569-2, 12-15 cm | ecosystem: Environmental > Aquatic > Marine > Hydrothermal... | reverse complement strand
TGAGAATATAGCGTATGGAGTCTTTAGCCCTCTCGAAGGATTTATGACCAGCGATGATTACTTCAGCGTATTACATAACATGAGGTTGAATAATGATCTTCCCTGGACTATACCTATAACTTTAGACGTATCGCCCGATGAAATCCAAGAGGTAAAAGAGGGAGATGATATAGCTCTTAAGTCGGAGGGTAAGATTATAGCAATTATGTCGGTAGAGGAGATATATAAATGGGATAAACGCGAATACGCTCGCCTAGTGTACAAAACGGAAGACATAAAACATCCAGGTGTTTTAAAGACTCTGCAGAGAAAAGAGTTGCTTATAGGAGGAAAGATATCTCTTATAGATCATCTGCCAAATCCCTACTACAGGTTTACGCTAAGACCTGTAGAAACTAGGATACTGTTCAGGGAGAAGGGGTGGAAGACTATAGTCGGGTTTCAGACTAGAAATGCCCCTCACCTAGGTCACGAGTACGTTCAGAAAGCCGCGTTGACGTTTGTCGACGGTTTATTCGTAAATCCTTTGGTAGGGTGGAAGAAAAGGGGTGATTATAGGGATGAGGTTATACTAACCGCTTATAGAGTTTTAATAGAAAACTATTATCCTAAGGATTCCGTAGTTTTAGCCGTGTTAAGAACTCCGATGAGATACGCTGGTCCTAGAGAAGCTATTCACCATGCGATTATAAGAAAGAATTTCGGCTGTACCCACTTTATCGTAGGACGGGATCATGCGGGCGTTGGCAACTACTACGGACCTTATGAAGCACAGGAGATATTCTACGAATTCCCCGACCTAGGCATAATACCTCTCTTCGTTAAAGAGTTTTTCTACTGCCGGAAGTGTGGCGGCATGGTTAACGAGAAAGTCTGCCCGCATAGCTCAGAGTTTAGAGTTAAGATTAGCGGTACAGCGTTACGAGAGATGATTAAGAAAGGCGAGATACCTCCTGAGACCATGATGAGACGCGAAGTTGCGAAGGTTATATTAAGCTTTAAAAACCCGTTTATCGAGTGAAGAGTATGACTAGGCGTCTGCTAGTAATCGGTTTAGACTGTGCGAGCCCCAAACTCCTCTACGAAGAATTTAGAGAAGAGCTCCCAACGTTAGAGATGTTGACTAGCGACGGGTTAAGAGCCGAGCTTATAAGCAGTCATCCTCCCATAACGATACCAGCTTGGAGCGTTATGGTGACGGGAAAGACTCCGGGAGAACTGGGCTTATATGGTTTTAGACATCGAAAACCCGGCATGTACAACGAATTTTATATAGCTAATTCCCGTTCAGTCAAAGAACCTGCAGTATGGGATTTTCTAGGTCGACGCGGGCTTAAAACTATAGTAGTGGGCGTCCCGCCAAGCTATCCGCCTAAACCGGTTAGAGGCGTTATGATAAGTTGCTTTATAACTCCGAGTGCCGAGTCGAGATACACGTTCCCTCCAACTCTTAAGAAAGAGATAGAAAATAGGTTTGGAAAATACATCTTCGACGTGATTTACAGGAGTGAGGATAGAGACAGAATAATTCGAGAAGTCTGGGCTATGACGAAACAGCATTTCCAGGTTTTGCGCTATCTAGCATCTACGTATAAATGGGATTTCTTCATGTTCGTCGAGATAGGGATGGATAGGATACATCACGCATTCTGGGGTTATATGGATAAGGAACACCATAAGTACACTTCAGGGAACAAATATGAAAACGTGATAAGAGAATATTACAAGCTAGTAGATCATGAAGTAGCTGAGCTTTTGAAAGTAGTTCCTAAAGATACGGTAATTATAACTGTTTCAGATCACGGAGCTAAAAGGATGAAAGGAGCCTTTGTGGTCAATCAATGGCTCGCCGAGAAGGGATACTTGAAAATAATGGATAGAAACATAAAGCCGGGGACTGAGCTTAAAGATGTTAAAATTGACTGGAGTAAGACCATTGCATGGGGTTGGGGAGGCTACTACGCTAGGATATTTCTTAATGTTAAAGGGAGAGAGCCTCACGGCGTTATAGATCCTAGGGAGTACGAGGAGTACAGAGATATGTTAGCTGGAGAATTAAGAAAGATTGAAGGCCCTAATGGGGAGAAGTGGAATACTAAAGTATATAAGCCGGAAGAAATCTACCCTGTTGTAAACGGCGATCCCCCCGATTTAATGGTTTATTTCGACGATTTATATTGGAGGAGTGCAGGGACATTAGGATGGAGCTTGAATTACCTTAAAGAAAACGATAGAGGGCCAGATGATGCTGTTCATGACTGGCGCGGAGTATTTTCGATTTATGATCCCGAAGGAACGATTTACTCCAATAAGAAATTGTTTCATATAAATGAAATAGGAAATATTATGATGGAGGTGATGAAAAGTTGAAAAGCGCTGAAATAAAAGTAGTAGGTTTTATTTTTATCATAGCTGAATAGGGGGACTGGTCTAGTTGGTTGAGAAAGGTTGCGTAATCTGGCTAACCGGGCTTCCGGGATCGGGTAAAACTTCGATAGCCAGAGCGGCAGCTCGTAGATTGCGAAACACCGGCTTACGAGTTGAGGTTTTAGATGGCGATGAGGTCAGACGGTGGCTTAGCCCTACTGAGGGATTTACCCGTGAGGATAGAGAACGGCATTTGCGCAGAGTAGCTTACGTCGCTAAATTACTCGCTAGGAACGGTGTTATCGTTTTATGCTCTTTTGTTTCACCGTATAAGAAGATCAGAAAGGAAATTAGAGAAATAATAGAAACTGAGGATATCCCCTTCATGGAGGTTTATGTTAAATGTAGTTTAGAGGTATGCATAAGGAGAGACCCTAAAGGATTATATAAAAAAGCCTTAAAGGGTGAAATAAAACATATGACTGGGATAGACGATCCTTACGAAGAGCCTGAAAATCCGGAGTTAATCCTCGATTCGGAAAAGAAAACTGCTGAAGAAAATGCGAGGTTTCTAATTCACAAACTTCAGGAATTAAGATTTTAATCTTTACTAATTCTTCTTGAAATACTTCACTAATATAAATCCCGTGATGATTCAGGATGTTTAGGCGTTTATTTGAATTTATTTAAATCGTAGAAAAAGCGCAGGTTACGGAAGATTAAATTATAAAGCTAAAATCTTAGATAAGAAATCGGCTCGTCATAATGATTTCATTAATTACCCATCTTACCCTGTTTGATAGCTTTGATCTTTTCACGGAGATCCGAGATACCGTAGTAGTATGGAAGATAATTCACCTCGAGATATTTTCTCAATATCTTTGCGACTTCTTTCTTTTTATCAATTATATTCCTTTTTTCTTGAGGATCTTTCCTCAAATCATACAATTTTCCTTTATCTCCCCGCACATATGGTTTTAAAATAAATTTATAGCGAGGAGTTCTAACAGCTAGTTCGTATTCTTCTCTCTTCAATTGAGCACCGCAAGCTTCGCATATCACAGGTCTCCACGAAAAATCCTCTCCTCTAATTATGGGCAGTAGGCTACGCCCATCCAAGCTATACTCAAGTTCATATTTTATTCCAAGGAAATCTAAAAGTGTCGGAAAAATATCCACGTGACTTACCTGAATATCAATTTTAAGTCCCTTAGGCAAATTTCTGTGCTTAAGAATTAATGGTATTTTTACAAGTATATCTTTCACACTAAAACCATGTCCAAGTTTTACCGAGCTTTTTTCTAGATTTTTTACAGAAGACACTCTAAATAGCCTCGTAAGGATAATTTTTAAACATTTTTTGAGACAGCGGTCTGCACTATACCTCAACCAAGTCTTTTTACTATGGGAAGGATAAACTTCTCCATGATCTCCAAGCAATACGATTAAGGTATTATCGCTTAAAATAGATAATAATTCTCCCAATTTGCGATCTAAAGCAACTAATGCTCTAACATACTTACAAAGCCCGTATCTAAAACTATTATACTCTGATGGAACTGTGGGATGTCCGTGCAACTCCCATAGATGAAGTAGGAAAAACCAGGGTTCTTGTAATTCTTTAATTTTTTTAAAAGTTTCCCTCCACCAGTCGCTGTATACAGTCTTCTCTTTATCCCTATATTCATATACATGAAAACCTTTATCTAATCCTAGTATTTTTAACAATGGTCCGGTAACCTGTGCTATAGTGAAGTAACCATTATTAGCGAGGATTTGAGGGAGTGTGACTACATTTTTCCTTAATTTTTTACCGCGTAATTGCCTGATACCATGTCTCGCTGGATAGAGCCCTGTTAATATACTCGCGAAAGAGGGAGAGGTAGTTGTCGAAACCGCTATTGCATTGGTAAAATAAACTCCTTCATTTATTAGTTTTGAAATATTCGGTATTTTTTCTTTCTTCAAATCATTTAAAACTTTTGTACCTAAGCAATCAATCACTATCATTAAAATATTCGGTTTTTCTGTTCGCATATCGGTAAGTGTCATATGATTCTTATAGAAAAATATGTTTCTAAATATCTTTTCAAATGCTTCATCTAAGCCATATGCTCTCTTGCATCAAGAAAGACTGGATTTTAGGCTTTTTTCTAACAACTTTAAAGCCTTTTTGGAGAATAACCGGAATTTATAATCGATCAAATATAGAATTCCAAAGTATAGTAAGGCGGAGATTACGACTACAGGAGTTAAGTTTGAGAGCAAAACCCAGATACTAACTGCCGGTTTAACCGGGTATATAGTCCATATTAGAACAATGCCGAGAGAAGCTATTAGAAAATTCATGATAATTTTGCCCATAATCCTATAAGGCAATGTTATCTCAAATTCCTTCCTCAGCAATAAGTCATATGCAATGATAATTGCGAGGAAACGGAGACAATATAAGATTCCCCAGTTGAAAACGAGAATTGTTGAATCATGCATAAACACATACGAGATTATGCTTATTGAGGCAAGGTATATCGCGGTTATGAATAATCTTATTAAGGGCATTTTGAAAAGAACGGTCTTTCTTAAGCTACACTTATTAAAATCCCTTATCTCCAATCCTCTAAGAGTTGTTGTTAAGAAAGATAGGATGAGTTGAAGAATAGAGGAAAAAACAAATATTCTAACGGCAAGCGATGCCACAACATATTTTATACTGTAGATAGCTACTATCGAATCGGTGTAGACTAGAAGTCCAATAACCATGGGAATAGCCAGCAAGAACGCGACCCAGAAAGCCTCAATTACATCTCGAATATCCCTTTTTGCGAGCAACCTTGCGTAGAGTGCAGGTAAGACGTACGTAGATACCGCGGTTATCCCTAATAATGACATTGAGACTCCATAGTAGGCTATTGGCTCCTCGTTTCCAGCAATGCTTCTAACTATGAGGACATCTAAGACTAAAACTGTGTTTGTGAAGCTGTTAAAAAGGGGGAGCCAGGATTTTTTCGCCCAATCCTTTACAATGCCCCAATTAATTTTAGATAATGCAATAACAGTCCGATTAACGTAGTATAGTAGGGTAATAGAAAACATTCTCCCTGCAATTACTGCAAATATAGCTCCTAAAAAGCCCAGCTTTAGGACGATTACAAGTAAGAATGCGCATGCGGCCTGTGCAACTTTTAGAAGCATATTCGATAAACCCGTAAACTGTGGAGCGTGAGCTGATGCTATAGAGTTAAGACATCGTTCAATGTAAAGCTGGAAAACTATAACCGAGGCTAAGACTAAGTAGTCGAATGGCTGGTTAAAGACAAGTGAGGCTCCATACGCGATTACTAGGTAAATAAATGAAGCCGCTACACCTAAAATTGCGGCTAACAAAAGCCCTGTTTTCGCTGTATTGATGCCTCTACTAATAGTTCTAGGAAGCCAATAAGTAAATACTACTATAAACGGCGTTACATAGCTGATGTACTTAAAGATTATGGTCCAGACTCCGAATTCGATAACTGTGAGCCTTCTTGCAACGAAGATTGTAAAGAATAATCCTGCAATTAGACTTAGAAATTTTGTTATTGAATTAATGAATGTAGCATATTTGATCCTAACATTAGCGCCATAGGCTACATCAGTCAACCCTATTCCCAGAAATCAGAAATTAGAGATTATAATAAACTTATGCCACTGCAAGAGCACAACATTTAACTTTATATATAACAGTCTGTAAGCTAACTTGGAAGCCTGAATGAAGGTCTTTACACTATGTATTGACGGCCTTGAAGCAAAGCTCGTGAAAAGGTGGAAACTGAAAGGCTTAATGCAGAAAGACTGGGGGATACATGACGTATATTCAATAGTTAAGAGCGAGGGGAAAATTTATACTCCTATCATATGGGGGGCTTTTCTTTTAGGCCGAAGTCCCTTACAGAAAGGTTTTACATATAGAGAAATGTTTAAGAGAAGAATGAAAGCTGGCTATGGAATACTTTATCCATTCTATGTTTTAAGAATGAAGCTTTTAGGTGGAAGAAAGTTAGGCTTGAGAAAATACTTGATAAAGGTCGGGTTATTCGACTTAGATAGGATTAAAAAACAGGCTGCGGAGATAGAGAAATTGCCCGATAAATTAAGAGAAAAAACTATCGTGGAAGAAGTTAAAAAACTTGGATATAGGGTTTGGATTAAGGAATTCCCCTCTTTTAACGAAGATAAGATAGCTCAATTTAGAGCATATATGAGTATTTATTTCTCCGAGGATCTTCAAACCAGGCTAAAACACTTAGAAGAAGTATATTCTCTAACGTTAAGTCTTTTCGAGGAAGCCGTAGGAGCTTTTAAAACTAATGACTTAGTTCTCTTCTACTCGCCTCTTATAGACTACGCCAATCACATGTTATATAGGCCTAAAAAACTAAAGCCAATGTTTCATTTAGCTACGTTTTATAGAAGAATGGACAAGATGATTGAGAGGCTATCTAAGCAATTAAATAGCAACGAAGTTATTTTAGTGGTGAGCGACCATGGCTATGATCCTATTAAGCACGAACACAGTAAGTACGGTTTCTGGAGCTCAAGTGTAATTCTTGAAACAAAACCGAGATTTATAACCGATTTTAAGAGCATCATTCTCGACCTCCTTAAGAAAGATGGAAACTTTCTTCTCAGTCATAAGTAAAATTAGTAGAGAGCTATTAGCATCGAAGAACTTTTAATCATCTATTACTTAGGTTTCCACAAACTAGCGATGTAATAGGGATTATCAATGATTAGCTTAATAATGGCGATACATAATGAGGAAGAATACCTACCTAGGTCGCTCTCAGCTCTTAAGAAGATTGAAGACAGGATCGGAGAATTTATATTTATACTGGATAGATGCTCAGATTCATCAGAGGTTATCGTGAGGAGCTTCTTCCCTAATGCCAGGATTATTAAAAAAGAAGAACGAAAATGGAAAAACAGTTATTCTGAAAACCTTCAGATAGGCTTTCTTGAATCCAATGGAGAGATAATCCTGCTTCTCGACGCTGATATTGTAATACCCTCCAATTTACTTAATGTTTTACTCCCCGAGCTAAAGGGTAATATAGCTACGGTAGGTCCGAAAATAGTGACTGATAAAAACGTCTCTTTCCTAAACCTTCTCTACCACTATTGGGAAAAAATATCTTATTCGATATCTCCTTTAGGAAGGGAAGCTAGAGGAGCCTGCCGCTTGATAAGGAGAGACTGCCTTGAAAAAGTCGGCGGTTTTAAAGATGTCATAGCTCCTGACACTCAGCTCGACCTCGACCTTCGCAAGCTAGGGTATAAATCTAAATTAGTTGAGGACATAGAGTGTCTTCACATTAGGAGAATTTCTCTGAGAAAAGCAGTAAAAAGCCAAATAATGTCGGGCATTATGAGAAGACAATTGAAAATGCCGCTATGGAGAGTAATTGGACACGCCCTTCTAAGGTTAAGACCTTTAGTTATTTATGGATATTTAAAACAAGCCCTACATGAGGCTAGACTATCGCGTAAATATTCAGAATGAGTATCGAGACGCCTACTAAGATATATTTATAAAGCCAGAAAATAGAGTTGATAGCAATGACTGAAGTAAAAGTGACGATATGTATACCCCATTACATGCGCAGAAAATTGTTATTGAAATGCTTAAAAGCTATTAAAAAGAACGTACGAATCCCCTACCGAATTTTAATAATTAACGATAGCAAGGAACCCTTATCCTTTAACGATAACAACATCACTGTCATCAATAACTTAGAGAGGAGAGGATTAGGCGCCGCGAGGCAACAATGTTTAGAGCTAGTTGATACAGAGTACCTATTTTTTCTAGATGATGACGTGCTGGTATTACCTAACAGTTTAGAACTCCAAATAGAAACTTTAGATAATATCCCCAAGTTAACGGTAGTGTCTGGTCTCCTTTTTTCAAGGTTTAAGCTTGGCGAAGCGGCAAACTTTGTGTTTAAAGATAATAAGGTTATCAAAAAGAAGTTTAGCATAGTAGAGATACTATCTAAAAGCGTTAATAACCTATTTTATGCCGATTTTGTACCCATATCTCATACTTCATTTAGAACAGAAACAATAAAGAAGTTAAGCTTTGACTCGGCATACAAGATAGGCTTTGAACACTGGGATTTTTTCATGCAGTTATACTATGCTAAACTTAAATGCGCTATTCACACAAAATCTATTTTTGTAAATCTCTTCTATAGATCACCAAAAGAATACATAAAGAAAAGATTTAGCGCTTCATTGCTTGAAAATAGCAGGAAACACTTTATCGAAAAGTGGGGATATGAACCCGTGACACCTAAAATATCGAGGAAAGAAATCTATAAAAACCTAGTTAGAGGATTATTTAACAAGTCAGTTTTAGCTATCTATGCCAAGGTTATACTGAACTATCCTCTCGCCGTGTTATAGCTAAAGTTGCTGAATATCAAATAAAGCTTATAAAGAGGAAAAACTTTCTGAAAGAAGAATGGTTGTTAAAACTTCTTTCGAATTGATGGAAGAGAACTGGGACATTGCTATAATTTTAGATGCATGTAGATATGATTTCTTTAAAAGGTTTTATCGTTATTTCTTCGAAGGTTACCTAGAGAGAATTGTGTCTAAGGGTTCTTGTACTGCTGAGTGGTTCAAGAAGACGTTTACATCCGTGTATAATGATACGATTTATGTATCCGGTAATCCCTTCATAAACTCATATTCTATCACTATTAAAGGGTGTTGTGCAAGAAAGCATTTTAGAACTATTGTGGATATATGGGCTAGATCTTGGGATCCAATATTAGGAACTGTTTTACCTCAAAGTATGAATAAAAGTCTCTTAAAAACTTTTGAACACTATAGAGGCAAAAGAATTATAGCCCATTATCTACAACCTCATGCACCTTACATTTCACCTAGGTATTTTGTTGCTGGATTCAGCTTTCCGGATGTTTTAAAAGGTAGCCTTTTTACACTTTTGCCGTCAGCTCATCCTAAAGGCGAATCCCAAATAAATGATATGCTTGGGTTTGGGAAAGTTTCTCGCAGACTAGAAACACTACTGAATTGGATTGAAAAAATAATTAAAAGAGCTAAACTGGGTAATGGTATTGTTCTAGAGATAAGAAGAACGCTGAAAATGCCGCCTAAATCCCCTTTAGACGCAACTCGAAGACTTTACGGTGTCGCCGGGCTACGTAAGGCATACACGATTAACCTGTTGATAGTCCTCGAAATCCTAACTTATGTACTAGAAAATCTTGATGGCCGTATTGTTATAACTTCGGATCATGGCGAATTTCTCGGCGAGAAGAATATGTTTAGACACCCCTGCGGTGTCGAAGATCCGATACTTAGACATGTTCCATATTTCATCGTGAAAAAAGTTAAAAAACCTAAGAAACCTGTGTTTAGTCTATATCCGCTAAAGCTTAAAATTAAACTAATGCGCCGTCTCCGCCGAAAATAAGAACGCAGTTTAGGGGATGCAAAACTGCATTTTGGTCGTAAAGCATTAAATATAACATTGCAACTGAATTTTTAGGTGATAACATGTCTGTTAAACCTCCACGACCTCTGGGTGTAACGATATTAGCGATACTAGGTGGTATTTCAGGAGTTTTGCTGATACTTTCTGCTATAGGTTTCGGAGCGTTAATGGGATTTGGAATGATGGCTATGCTGAAAGAAGCTATACGCGAATATGGCCGAGTGCTGCCTATCGCGCTTCCGCTTGGCACTATTTTCCTG
>Ga0180301_10005061_pt1 | contig 10129 bp, 8 predicted proteins | sample GuaBasSediGuay16_FD_121797 | JGI IMG/M metagenome (GOLD analysis project Ga0180301, IMG submission 121797) | Subseafloor sediment microbial communities from Guaymas Basin, Gulf of California, Mexico - Guay16, Core 4569-2, 12-15 cm | ecosystem: Environmental > Aquatic > Marine > Hydrothermal... | reverse complement strand
ACTAGACGGAACATGGACCACCATAGAACCTTTTAAAACTAAAGCGCCTCATTACCACGGCATTATTGAAAACAGTTATCGCTAAGGAATTATTACTGGTGCTTTTAAACCTAGTTTTTTAGGCAATATTTTCAGAGGCAACACTAGCGACATAGGACCTCCAGCAACAATTAACCCTATTTCGTCACTGTAATGGTTAAGTATAGCTTCTACATACTCGTACGTTGCACCAGCATCTAAACCCGGGAGGGGTATAAAGGTTGCACTAACCCTACCATTTCTCCTATTATTCCACCATTCCAGAAAGTCTTCGAGAAGAAGTCTTTCATAAAGCATCTGTGGAGTATATAGTAGAACAATGTCTTTAAACCTAAACTTCTCCATTAAAGTGGTTATGTAAAGTAGCGATGATTGCTCCGTAACAGTTGTGAGCAAAATTTTCCCGTCACCACCATCTACATTATCATGTGCTTTCTCTAACTTGCTCGTTAACCTCTCATAATATCCTAATAGGACTTCGGAACGAAACTTTACCGGTAAACATTCTTTAATGCTTTCTGAAGCCTTTTTAGCTAATTTCATAGGGTCCTTAGGTAGATTACCAAACGCCTCCTTCAGCTTATTATAGGACACTAATAGAACATCATTGTATTTATCCGTAAAACACTCAGTACTTTGTATCCAACAAATTAGCGTGTCTAACCCGAACATAGCTAATGAATAATGAATTTCACTCCCCCAAACACCCTTCTTAATAGAATACAGTTTAGGAACCCAAACGTAAACGTCAGCTACTAGGGCTGCTAAACCCCTAACAACACCTTCAACAATTGCTTCATCGAGTTTATCAACTGTTAAAAGTAAAGCTACAAGATTTTGGGCAGCAATCTGCCTTAAACCAATACCTCTCCTATGTCCGCCTGCGAGAAGAGATGTGAGAAGTAGTGAAAAGAATTTTTCATACCCTCCAATAACATTTATTTGGTGCTCGCAACATGACTCATATTTTTCAGCTTTCCTGATGGGATAAGCTTTCTTTAGGGATTCATGGGCTACTTTGAGGTAAGATGGTCCCCAAGCCTCCCTTATAGGTTCCGACCCTATTCCCTTAACAACTACGATGTCCGAGATCGTTGAGAGCTTGTTGAATCTAAAATACCTTATTGCATCAATGAACCTTTCGATTTGCCCCTCTTTACCACCCTTATAGTATATGATAAGTTCTTTCGAAACATTATTCTCTATGAGGATGGGAGCAAGCATTATTTTAAGTTTAGCACCTTTTTGGCTACCTTTTCCTCCGAATTTTAGTGTGAACGAGGAAGCATACGATATAAAGCTCTTGGTGAAGCTATTGAATGCATTATTTTCCGCTAGGAACACCGTATAAAACATTATTTTCCTCACCTTCCCTATAGGGGGCATATGAGTATTTTAGAATAGCTTATTTCGCCTAAAGTTTGCTCAGAAATTTCACTCCATACTGTAGTGGCTTTAAGAAACCTATCTTTTTCTAATTTTTCTAGTGGAAGTTTTGCTACATCATATGTGGTTTCATTAGCTAAAATCATTATTGCTCTTTTCCCTTGGAGGTTATCGAGCAATTTGCTTATTACTTTTTTAGAGTAGTCTTGGAGGATGATTATGATTATTTCTTCATGCTTCCTTATTTCCTCAAAAATCTTTTTCATCAGAACCTCCTCTTTAACTTCCTTAATAACTTCTTTCTCCAAATACGTGGGCATTTTATTCTTAATTTCCTCTGCTTGCTCAATACTTTCCGCGTAACTAACGACTCTAACGGAAACTTTTCCGGAAACAGTTTTTACAATGTATTTTACGAGTTCTGCAGCTACATTCTCCTGCCACTTTCTCCTCATAGAAGCTTCCTCCCTAAGCATTTGCGGAAATATTAGAACAAGAACACGACCTCCTCTACACAGATTCTTCAGAGCCTCATCTAGAACTTCCTTGACGCTCTTTGGCTCATCAACCCGCTCTCTGTCTTTACTTCTCAAACTAGGGCGTTTGTTATTAGCATATGCGAGAATCCCCAATATGTCATCAACTATTTCCCGGAGATGCTCATTACCTGGTTTAAGTATTCTGTTTAGATTCTTAAAATCCTCCATTATTTTTTCTCGGAAGCTTCTGGCTAAGAATAGTGTGTGAAAGGCTAGATTATGAAGTTCGTAAGTGTACTTCCACAGTTTTCCATACTTCTCTATGAAAGCCTTTACTCTAGTTTTCTTAAAAATTTCCACAACTTTCTTCTCTGAAAAACTAAAATGAACAAGCATGTCCATAATCTTATCTTTACCTCCATCATCAATGAAAACTACCTCGGGGGCCCCAAGAGATAAATCAACAACTTTCTTAGAAGTTTCATTACCGGAGAGGTCCTCTACGAAAAACAGTGTTTTCCACTTAACAGTTTTCTTCTTGCTCTTAGTACTCTCAATAATGGCTCTAACTGTAGCTAACACTAGCCCATCGTATTCCCTTACACTGTCAGAGTAAGAATATGTCATATCGTAAGGAAATATTGTTGGTGATGGGATTACTTTATCAACTACGACTTCGTATGATACCTTATAACCATCGGACATGGTTATCGCCTTTCAGAAAAATACTATTTAACATTTAAGATTTTTCAAATACCATTGTTGGCCTTAGAGTCTCAGGCTTTCTTAGAGCTAAGAGGATAAGGTCTATGACAGGTTTAGCTGCAGCTAAAACCTTAAGTGCCATATCGAATCCTTTATCAACGATGTCTTGGGGGTACTTGGGTATTTCGGGTTTGGTTTCTGTTTCCTTAAGCAACTTTAGAAGTTTGTTTAAGTTTTCTTCCCTTCTAGCCCAAGTATAGGCGTAGGCTAGTTCTAGGTTGACTTTGTCGGGAAGTTCTTTTCTGGATACAATGTATTTTTGGGCCATGAAACCTATGGTGGAAAGTAAGTATAGTTCCCTCTTAACCTCATTCAGTTTTGCTAATACCCTATCTGATTTTAAGGGATCTAATAATTCTCCTATGAGCTTTAAACACCACTTAGATGCGGGATCGCTAGGCCATGTATCATTGGTTCCTGGAGGTACTACATTAACGATAACGTTTCTACTGTTCAAACTAAGTTCTCTTGGTTCATTTAAGGGTAAAGCAATGGCATCTTTAATTTTCTTAGCCTCCTCTAATCTCTCAATAACTCTACCGTAAATGTCGAGTATTGGTACGCTACAGTGATCTATTATTACCCCAGCAGATGCCGTTATGGGATAGAGTACTTTGTAGAGGCCCCTGTAGAGCTTAAATGTCATGTGTAAAGTTGCAGCCCAATTACCATATAGCGTTATGTCGTCTCCTTCAGCATATAATGGTATCACATCAAAGTTTCTTAGTTCATTCTCTGACAAATCCTTAGCGTACTTAATTACCGTTAAATATGCTTTACCTGAAATAATTGTGTTCACAATATCGGAGAGTGTTATTAGTCTTGAAGGAGAAAATGACATTAACGTTCTTACTTCCCCGAAACCATCTAAATCTATTTTAACCAGCGATATTATTCCGTATTCATCAAGGCTTATAAGTGAAATGTTACCTTCCTTATTAACTTTTACTGGATGATAAGTGTTCATAAATTTGAATCCGAATCCAACATCGTAAACCCCTATTTTCACTAGCTTCTTAAGGGTATTCTTAAAAAATTCATAAGAGCTTCTATCCTCCACAGGGTCTGGAAGAAATTTGGCTGGCGAATTAATGATCTTCACTCTCAACTTAATCTTAGCATCACTAAACTGCTTCAACACTGTCTCTAACGCTTTAAGCACTGTTCCTTCCAGAATAAAACCTGTAATCAACATTACGTTTTTAATGTCGACAGGTTCAGATGGATCATAGGGTTCTGGTTTATCTAGGGATATTGTTAAGTAAACTGTTCCGGTAGATAGTAACGGTATAATTCCTACACTTATACGGAAAGGTATACCTGAAGCTTTACCTTTATATAGAAGCTTGTAATCTCTATATTCCTCACCAAGGTTCTTTCTTAATTTCTTTCCTATTTCTTTCATAAGTGCAGATACCATTTCAGAATAGGGTTCTACAGTGTTTTCTGTTTTCCTACTTAAATGTAGGGAAATTATTGATATGAGATTTCTAGCTGTTGTACCTAAAACTAGGCTTAAATGAGTTACTTTACCTATAACATCGCCTATAGCTAACTTATCCGGCCCAGCAATAGTATCAGCATATTTCTTGATCTCTTCATTAATTTCCAGGTATTCGCCGAATAAAGGCTCTAATGTTAAGCTATCATATGCTCTAGGTAATCCTAGCTTCCCTAAGCTTCTGGATTTCCTTATTACTTTAGCTATGTTAAGGCTTCTCATAAGGTTCTTACTTATCTTGGGAAATCCTTCTGAAGAACCCTTTAAGAAGGGTATGAAGAACGCTTCATCTACGCTTAAAGGTTCTGAATAAGCTACTGTAAATCCTAGCTCACCGCCTAATTCTTTAGATAAGTTCTCAGAAACCTTTACGATTTTCTCTACATTATCTTCAACATTAACATTGGGAACCACTATGTCTAATGCTCCACCTTCAGAAATGAGAATGTTAGCTTCGGGTAATTCATTGAATACTTCTAGAGCGTAGTGCCCTAGAGAATCTAAAGCTAAATCTACAAGTAAGCTCCTTCCACGTAACTGTCTTGAAGCAGCAGCTGACTTTATAGGTGCTGATATGAATTCCTGAATGTTGTTAGCGTCGATGACGAGCAGTCTTAGCTTATCGCTAATAGCTAATGCTGAAGCATAAGCGGCAACAGCCTTGCTGTGAGAGAATAGTGAAATATCTGGAACTATTGATCCGAAAATAGCTGAAGGTACGAATAGTACTGTGGATTTCAAAATGTAAAGCACAGTATCTACGAGTCCTCGCGGCACCGACCCTAATGACCCATAAGAATCGGTAAGCAGGCTTCTTAAATTAGTAAGTAGCTTAATGAACTGAGAAACAACACTTGAATAACTCGATAGAGCACATGAATCCTCATATCTTAACGTATCTAATTCCCTAATGTAGTCTGGGGTTAAAGGTTTAATAGGGAACCATAAGTTAACATCCTTGATTTCATTCAGTAATGTTGCTTCGCTGGCCACTATTTTATCTACGTTAACACTTTCTAAGGCTAATACGAAGTCCTTAAGCTTTTTAATGATTTCTTTAGAAGCTCTTTCCGAATCCCATGAATACCCTATAAGCGATTTAGGACCTACACCATCTCTATATTTCGAAATGAAAAGTAACCATAGAGGTGAAAGCAACGGTGAAGTATGGTAGTTGAAGTTTATTTTAGTTCTCTTAGATATTTCCTCTAGGACTTTTGCTTCCTTTATTTTCTCAAAAAGAACCTTATAGTCTGTTTCGTAACCTCTTTCTGCAGCAGCTAAGCTATCAGCTTTCCTAAGAATGTCTCTAATGAACTCTAGCATTTTCTCATTAGGTGATTTCACAAGTAAGAACTTTATTATTTCTCTAGAAACTTTATCATGACCTTGAAGGAAAATTTCATTTAAACTTTTAGCATTAGTTATTGCTAAAATGTTTCTCTCCAGTACCTTATCAACTTCTTCAATATTTTCAAGAGCTCTCTTGCATAACCTAATAAACGGCTTACCTACATCATGTAATAGAGCATAAAGTGATAACTCGTAAATATCTAATTTAACTCCTTCAGACATATTTCACACCAACCTACCCCTAATTTTTTACCCAAGTAGTCTACAAGTTTGAATGTTCTTTCATCCCAGGTTTTTCCAAAGTATAAGGTTAAGTAGTTTAGAATGTTCCCGTAAAGTTTCTGATCAAGGGAACGTATTAGTGGGAGAATGGTTTTTGCTTGATGTCCCGTCATGAACCCTATTCTGGCAATAACACAGTTTCTGTTTGTTAAGCAGTACTTTCTAAACCACTTGCTAAGAACCTCTGCGTACTCCCTTAGTTCATTAATGTTCTTTATTCTAAGATATTCTCCTTGAAGTATGCTACATCCAAATTCTTTAAGGGCCTCATTAACGTTTATGTTCAGTATTTCCTCGAATTTCTTGATATCTGCTAAGAGCTGTGGTGGAGTGTTAGTGATGTTTTCCGAAGTAGGCGGCTTCAGTATCCTTAGGTTAAACAATAATGTCCCTTTTGTAAATGCTATGACGTAGTTTTCAGCTATAGTTCTTAACTTTCCTCCAATACTTTCTTGGGTAACGAACTTGAGAAGCTCAAATACGACGTTGTATTTAGCTAGAGGATCTGAAACCGTTAGTAGTTGAAGAATGTCTATTAGACCTCCTGCTTTCTTAACTCTCTTCTCTTTGAAAACACTCTCTTCTAATTTAGTAGCTACTTTCTTAGGTGCAACAGTTAGGTTTATTGAGGATTTAAGTAGGTTTACTGCTTGTTGCATAGGCATTTTCCGAAGTAACCAGAAAAGAATAGATGTTCTTATATATCCTTTTAGAGTTGAACCTGGTACAACTTCGTCATTAGGTATTTTTACTTTCCTGCCTGGAGGTAATGGAATGGTGAATGTCTTTTTTGCCCTTATTCTGCATTCAATGCTTCCTCTATATTTTCTCAAAATGTAACTCCATTTTTGCGGTTTTGAGGAAGCTAGCTGACTAATCAGTTCTTGAGGAAGCTTTTCAAAATCGACAATGCAAATTTCTCTTCCAAAATCCACGATATCAAATCCTACTAGTGATTCATAACCGCTCCATATGTGGATGGGTGTTAGAGGCTTTAGGCTAACTTCGTAATTTTTCAAAACTGTAGTGGCTAAGTTTGAACACCCCCATTTATAACTATTGGGTTAAATACTGTAAATGCACGATGCACTCCACTGTTGTGCTCGATAATCTTATGGGTAGGTTTCTTAACAACGTAAACCATGCTTCCTACATCAGCTACGCTCATTACCTCTAAGTCGTATTCGGCATAGGAAGGTCCTGATTTACCTTCAACTCTGTAAGGTATTATATAGCTTTCTTTGAAGCTTATTTCTCCTTCGAAAAGCATTGTTCCGAGTAAAATGTTATATGTGTTAGCTAACCATTCGCTGGAGGTTCTAAGAACTTCTAAGTCTCCTTCGTGAACGTGTGTTTCATGAAGCATTTCGAATAACCCCCAACCTCGCGATCTATAACCGCCAATACCTATTTCCATGAGTACCTTTAATAGTAAATCCATTTTGCTAGAAACATTATCGCTTAGCTTAAATGCTAACCAGAATGGTGTAGTAGTTTTCCAACCTCTTAAAACATATATGTCTGAAGCTCCAGTAACCCTGTCTATTCTATTGTGATATTCTATTGCAGGACTTATTTCAACATCTCTTTCAACATCTCCGTAGTTTAAATCTACAATTCCACTTACACCACCATCTGTTTTCTTTAAAACTTTCAGCTTTAAAACATCATCCTCCCTAGAGTTAATAATGCACTTAATAGTTAATTCATTATCTACAATGCTATCAACTATAGGTAGTCCTTTCTTCATTAAACATTCCGTAGATGCTTTAGCTAATGATTTTAGAGATTCTAAAGTAATCCATTTAACACCCAACTTACTTAACTTAATCATTGAAGGCATGGGTGGAAATGGCGCCAACAGTCTTAATTTACCATCTATTTTAGCAGTTGGTAGAATAGCTGAAGACTTTACGGCTCCATTTACTATTTCTTCAGGAACCTTTCGAATACCTAATGTGAACGAAATGTTTAGTAGTGCCCTCAAAACTGTAATATGGTCTATTATTTTCCTAGGCTTTCTCCACCCAACATGATATGGTGTTTTGAAACGAATAAGATATATTTTAAGCATTGTCATCTAAAGTACCTCTACTCCCTCGGGGAGGGTAACGTATTATTCATGAGTAAACTTTCTCTACAATTTTGCTAGCTATCTCTCCTACCTTCTCTAAGAAGTCCTTAACACTAGTTAATGTTTCAATATCTTCCTCCTTAATTTCAGCTTTTTCCTCACCAACGTTTACCTTAAGAATCTTAAGTGCTATGTTTGTGAAACGTACTCTACCATATCCTCTACTACCTGATCCTCCAAGATATGTTTCCTCAATAAGCTTAAGACCTATGCCTAATGTTTCAAGGTACTTTCTAACATGTTCTTTATCGTTATCGAAAAGGAGTAGTTTAACTTCACCTTCAAATTCTACTCCGGGTTTAACGCGAACTATTGTTCTAGGGTCTGCTGCGGCAGTAATCCTATCTATCCTATTCTCACTCTTTTCCTCGAGAAAATCAGCTATAGATGAAGGCTCATTTTCAACAACATACTTTTGCGATGGTGTAAAATCGCTGAAGAGAAGTCTTGTCGGAGCTAAACTACTATAATATTTCATTGCTTCAGCCTCAGCAACATCTTCACCAACACCTTTCGCCTCAACTACAGCCCTCTTTATTTGCTCAAAGTTTGCGGCACTCCATCCAAAAAGCTCATCAACTACACAGCGTTCCTCAATATCCTTAATGAAGTCCTTATTACCCATGGCGCTAAGACTTCTAACATGCTGCCATATCTTCTTATCAGCGGAGTAAAGCCTCAAACCAAAAGCGGACTCCAAAAGACCCCTCATTCTACCCTTAAAACTCGAACCAGGAACCAAAGGTACTTCCAGCTCTACAACATTAGTTTCTATGGTGTATTTTCTTTTTGTAACCATAGGGTATCTGTCGGCGCCTCCTATTCTGTAGGTTTGCGCTTGTATAGGCATCATGATCAGAAGTCCCGTGAGTGTTTCAAATTTTAGCTCTAAACTTATAATCCCCATAAGCTTCCTATTAGTTGAAACTACGGGTTTAGACATGTTTTCACCTCCTACTTCTTTCCATACTCATAAACTAGAACTGTAAATGCATCAATTAATGTACGTGCTCTACTCACAATACCCCTTAATTCTGCTGTTTCACTCCTACCTACTTCGTGAAGAACTGTTCTAACCATATCCTTCAAATAATTAGCTAAAACCTTACTTATCTGGCCTCTAGCCTCTTGATAGCTTATTAAAACAAGAACTTTACTTAAATCAATAATGTTTATTTGCCTACCTGTTCTCAGTTGGCTTTCAATTTTGTCTAAAACAGAACCTAGAATTTCATGGATTCTACGATATGATGTTATCGTTGTTTTTCCGACAAGAGCTTTAGCTCTATCCTTTCTTGCTATCAATAAATCCTCAATTGCTTTTGAAAGTTCTCTATCATTTTTCAATACTTTATCTACATTAATTACTAACGACAATACATGATACCTCAGAAGTTTTTCAATAGTATCTTTAGTTAAATAAAATTTTAAATCTATCCATAGCTTAAATGAACTAGAGAAAACCTGTTAAAAACAGTATAAAGTCTTACTTAATAAATGTGAACCAACGGTGTAGTACTCATTGATAAGATTTAGCCTATATTTTATGAGGAAGTTAAAGAAGGTATCACTAGATAATACGCCATGTGAAATATGCGAAGTTGAAACATATGGTGATATTGTTGAATTATGGGTTTGGTGTAAAACATATGCAGACTTCTTAAAACTACTGGATACAATGCTTAACAAAGGCCTAGTACCCTTAGCCCTAGCATTATTAAATGGCAAAACAATACCGCTAGATACAATAAGTTTAGATAAGAATACGATAGAGGAATTAGGAAATAGAAACATGAATCTACCAAGAAAAATTAAAGCGGAAATAGCATGTAAAAAACTCTTCACAACACTAATCAGAAAATTAATACGGAACAAAACACCCTTCAAAATAAACATACAGGAAAACACAATAGAAATACGCTTCAACAAAGAACCAATAAACACACAAACACTATTCGACATAGGAGCAAGAATACTAAAACCAAAAACAATACCACAAAAGATAAAAACACGGATCTTCAGCAGAACCCATATTAATTGATGATCCCAGAGCGTCCACCGACATGTAAATTCATATAAATCCTCATCAGGGTAGGGCCAGCGTAAGACAGAAATAATGGAACCCATATATAAACTTTCCGAATCTAATTAAAAAAGAATTGAAATGAAAATGGATTAATAAACTAATGT
>Ga0180301_10005060_pt1 | contig 10129 bp, 14 predicted proteins | sample GuaBasSediGuay16_FD_121797 | JGI IMG/M metagenome (GOLD analysis project Ga0180301, IMG submission 121797) | Subseafloor sediment microbial communities from Guaymas Basin, Gulf of California, Mexico - Guay16, Core 4569-2, 12-15 cm | ecosystem: Environmental > Aquatic > Marine > Hydrothermal... | reverse complement strand
GTCCATTGTATCTGAAGGGTTCAAACTCAATGCACTTACTGATTACTACACGAGGCTTAGAGAACAAAATACATCATATTATGAACGATTTTATGGTTTATAAACGGAAGCAAGTTTAGACCATAAGAAGAATTAATGACACTATTATCTCGATGGCAAATCTTGTGAGATCGGCTCTACTGGTGACGTCTAATAGTTCGCCTGTCATGTTTGTGAGTTGGTGGTAGAGTACTGCTGATGCCGGGTTGTTTCCCGTGCGGAGATAGGTCCATGTCATGATGTATGTTCGTGGAAGTAGCTGGAGCATATAGCTGATGAATGCAGGGGTCATGAAGCCGATTTCGTTTTGCCATGTGCCCGGTATTAGGAATAATGGTATGTGCCATGTTGCCCAGACTGCCCCGAGTATAAGCGATGATACAAGTGGACTGTAGTGAGATAGTAGTCTTGGTAATGCGTAGCCTCTCCAACCGGTTTCCTCTATTATTGATACTAGGAATAGGAATGTGAACCATGGAATAGTAGTGCCTAGTGATAGATCCATTGCTATAAACGGAGTGTCTGGAGGGTTTCTGATTAGTACGGATAGTATGTTTGAGGCAGTTGAGAGAATGAGAATAATGAAGATTCCCTATTACTGACCATACAGTTATTTATACAAAAGATAACGAACTTTATGCTCAAATAACCTTTATGCTAGAACAGTCTAAAATATCCTCATCCATCAGTATGAATAATGAAACTTATGCCCTACCTTTTGATATAAAACATGATTAATTTAGGGCGAACTCATGGGTTCTCTGGACTAGACACAGGGAATGTGGTGAATGGCGCAGGGAATGGGATTCGAACCCATGGTCCCGGGTGGGAACCAGTTTTCAAGACTGGCGCCGTAGTCCACTTGGCTACCCCTGCACTAGCCACAAAAGAACCCATACCTACTCTAAAACCTTATCGCTCAGAAAGAATCTAAGCTCAACTGATTCCGTAATGGAACCACGGTAACCTCCACACGAGGCTCCCCCGAAACAATATACCGTTTAACAGCGTTTTTCACAACAACCTGCTTATCATCCATATAAGCAACCTCATTCAAGCCATCCAGAAACGCCTTCTCAAGATTATCCAAGTCAGGAGTAGTAACCACATAATTCTCCTTACGTCTACTCTTAGGTCGTTTCAAAAAAAACGTTAAAATCAATGCAACTGGCCCATTAAACGGTTCATCAAAAAACTTCCCAGCCTCCTCCCGCACAGCATCCTCCCACTTGGTCACCTTTTTCGGAGTATAACTCCAAGTACGGCCACCTTTACGAACAGTACGTGGTCTCGCCTTAGGAACAGGATCGCCAATAACCGTGAAACTAACCCTCATACCACAGAGAAACCCCAACATCACCTAAAGGGCTTGTCCCTAATCCAACCCAAAAAGAGTCTCAGTGTTACGAGTAGTAACCCTAGCCACCTCATCGCGATCAAGGTTCTTCAACTCAGCCAAAGCATCAACCACAATAACCACGTCAAGAGGCGTATTCTCCCGCCCTAGACTTCTCATAAACACCGGGCTATCGGTTTCCAAAAGTATTCTTTCGAGAGGCGCCTCACGCATCACCGCCTGCACCCCTTTACTATACTCTACAGCGGGAGTGGCTGAAACATAGTAACCAGCATCAAGAAGTTCCTTTAGCGTGTGAAGCGGACCATCATACCAGTGAAAAACAGCCTTCACATCAGCCTCCATAACCAATTCAAGAGTATCTTTGTAAGCAGATCGGCTATGGATAGACGCTGGAAGATCGTTTTCAGTTGCAAGCTCAAGAAGTTTGCCAAGATACTCCCGCATCTTTTTTCGCACGTCCTTGGGCTTCGCGAAATCATATGCATAATCAAGCCCAACCTCCCCCAGTGCTACACATTTATCTAGATTCTCTCTGAGAAACAATAATGCTTCATCGAGATCATTCTTCAAGATATTCGCTGGATGAACCCCGATAGCTGGAAAATAAAACCCGGGAAAACGTTGAGCCACCTCAAGAGAATATTTACTAGAGGTTATATCGCCACCAACACAGACGACCCCATCTACCCCAGCATTCCTACTAGTTTTCATCAAGGTCTCTGGGTCGTTGAAACCATCAATATGCGCATGACTATCGATAAGACGCCTCATAGGCTCAACTTTAACTTATTTTTTCAACGTTTAATACGATTTCAGCGTTATTTCTACTACGGCTCTGATAGGTAATTCGATATGTTTCATCGATTTCTATGTCATATAGCCCATAAAGACGAAGTTTACCAGCGCCATATGTCCAGATAGTAGTAATATCATTTTTCTGATAAGTATCAAAAATCTTTACTTCTATAACCTGAACAGGAGGATTAAGATACAAATAAGTCGCGGAACCAAAGACAATCAACGCCAAGAATAATGATGCAAATAGTACACCGCGTTCTTTACTGTCCATTTCGCTGAACTGCATAGTTAAACCATCCCTCATGCGACCAATTTAAAGACACCGATAAACCAATTAAATGTACCCTATTACGAGGAAACTTAACACGCATATCATAACCTCTAAACCTATCAGTATTGTTGTAACCTGTGGCTCTGTGAAATCCCCCATACTCATGACTAGATGGGTAAGTCCACGTATTTTTTTCTCGCGTGGTTTTACGGTTCCATTTTCTTGTAGTATTCCATAGCTTTCTGCTTCGAACCTAGATGCTGCTTTGAGGAAAGCCTCTAAGATGTATGGCATGAAGCAGAGGATTGCGAATTTTTCCATGTTACCAATTACAGTAACCCCGGCGTAGACAGCGCCAATAGTGTAATTCAAGTCACCGGGGAAAACAGAGGCAGGATACCAGTTGTATCGTAGAAAAGCAATGAGGGCAAACGCGAAGCATAACGCTATCATTGCTGCGTTCAATTGTCCTTGTCTCAAGGCATAGATTCCTAGGCTGAGGAGCGCTACTGACCCCATGCCAGCCTCTAAGCCGTTGAATCCAGCTAGGAAATTAGTTGCATTACTGCAGCAAAGAATCGCAAATGGAACAAGTAGCAAGGGGTAGGCTGTACCAAAATCCACTCTTCCTATAAAAGGCAGTGTTAATTTGCTGATACCTGCGTTTACAGCCATTAATGGAACGGCTGCGGGTAATGGGATAAAGAAGTAGAGCCAGCGGGGTATTCCAATCTTTTTGTATTGCTCAAACTCGCCTTCACCCTCACGTTTTTTGACTAGGGCGGTTAATGTATCGAATATACCAATGAGGGAGATCATCAAGACTGTGCATAGACATGCTAGAATATTCACAAGTCCCATTAATCTCTCTGTGATAAAAATCTCTAAACCAATATAGAAGAAGACTCCGAGAAGAAACCCAGTTATTACTCCGGGGCCCCCCATGTCGGCGATCGGTTTCTTATCTTTCTTCATTATATCAGAGCCAACTACCCCGATGGAGTGCATGTAATTGTTGAAGGCTGGAACCATGAGGTAAGTGATAGCGAAGCTCAGGGACATTGCCCCTATGAGAGTAACCGGTATATTCATGGATATTATGAAGAGGCTTCTTTACTTAATGAAATTACCCCCAAGGTTTATTCATCTCGCATACTCTTTGCCGATGTGAAGCCTCTAATCGTTGATACGCTTGCATCTGGTAAAGGTGTTAGACTCACAACAAGGGATGTTATTGGAGCGGGTCCGAGAGCAATTGCAGGTGTATTAGAGGCGAAGGGCTTTGAACCCGAGATTAGTCCGGTTGAACAATATCTCGGAGGTAGAGTCGATGATTATGATGTCTTATTGATCAGTGGTATGACCAGTGATGTTCCGGCGATACAGAGATCTATACGAAAATGGAGAAAAAACCACGATGGACCAGTGATCATCGGTGGACCAGCAGCCTCAGAACCGGAACGAGTGCTACGTAGGACAGGCGGAGACATTGCCGTTACAGGGGAAGGAGAGTATACTTTGGTTGAGTTGCTTGATGGAGGCTTAGGTGATGGCGTTTTCCCGGATAACTTGGAGGAGATAAGGGGGATTAGTTATCGTATTAAGAAGAAAATCACTGTTAATCCGCTTAGACCCCTTCAACCAAAAGAGGTATACAAAGAATATCCCCCGTCTACAAAGACCATAACCAGTTACCCATTATACAAATCAGCCCGAGTCTATATCGAGGCAATTAGGGGATGTAGTAACTTCAATAGAGCACGAATTGGCCCGATTGGCGGGGCATGCACTTTTTGTGAACTATGTACTGAAGCGGGTTTAACCGAGAGATATGATTGCCCAGTGGGGATTCCACCTGGATGTGGGTATTGCAGCGTTCCTAGTCTGTATGGACCGCCTAAAAGTAGACCAAGCAAGTTGATAATCGAAGAGACAAAGGAGCTATTGGCGCTGGGGGTTCATAGAATTGTTCTAAGCGCTCCGGGTTTTCTTGATTATGAGAGAGAGAAGCTTGTTGTGCCTGAGCCTCTGACTGATCCAAGGAGCCCTGAACCAAACTATGAAGCATTAGAGGAATTATTATCGGGTTTAACAGGGCTTCCACAGGTTGCTTCTGGAAACGCGTCGATAATGATAGAAAACATCAAAGCTGCATTGGTAACAGAAAGAGCTGCAGCGATATTAGGTAAATATCTTAGAGATACGCCGGTTAGCGTTGGGTTTGAGACAGGTTCTGATGAGCATAGTCGGTTATTGGGTAGACCTGATACACCATCGGAGACTCTTGTTTCTTTGAGGCGACTGAAAGAGGCGGGCATGAAACCATATGTTTACTTTATTCATGGTTTACCGGGTCAGACCAGTGAGACGGTGGAAGAAACAGTAAAGATGATAGACGCCAGCATGCGAGCGGGATCAGATCGGGTTATTCTTTATCGTTTTATGAGTTTACCCTCGTCTTCCTTTACCCAATGTCCTTCTGGTGCGCCGGCGAGTCAAGACCCTTTGAGTAAGCGTATCTATGATGCATCTTTGGAGGCGAATATGGGGCAGAAGCAGGAGCTTGTGGGGGATCGCGTGAAAGTTGTTGTTGCTGAGCGTTATGACCGGGATCAGCGTTTCTGGGTTGCCTATCCTATGCTGCATGGTCCAGTTGTTCTTGTTAAGAGCGATAATATTGGTGCAGGGGATGTCAGATTAGTTGAAATTACAGGCGTTGCCAGTGAAAGAATGGTTTATGGCATGGTTTTACGGTAGATAAAAATAGTAACTTTAAATGAGAGGGTTTAGAGTTATCTTAGGGTCGTTAATATGTCCGCCGATGATGGTATTGAAACAATGCATACAGAGGGACCAGTATACGAGTGTATAAAATGCGCACGAAGGGTTCCCTACAAGGACCTACAGCGCTACATTAGCTTCAGGTGTCCCTACTGTGGATATAGAATATTCAGAAAAGTACGAGCACCAATTGTAAAAAGGGTAAAGGCGAGGTAAATGGCCACATTAGAGAAAGCCAAGACTCTTGAAGAGAAGAGAGCTGCTTTGATTATCAAGTATCGTAATATGACGGTTGATTCTGTCGAGAAAGGTGAGGATAATGTGATTATCTATCGTCTGAGTAAGGGCGATGAGAAGTATCTTATGCAAATACTCCTCGACCTAAAGACAATCGGTATTGCTTACATTAGGGAGCTTAGGGACAAGATAGAGGCGGAAGGAGTAGATGGCGGTATAATCGTAGGTGACGGAAAGTACACCTACAGTGCACGAAGTAATGCCCCAGAAATGTCGATTGAGTTAATACCAAAGAGTCTTCCGACCTTTGATATCTTTGAGCACGCACTGGTTCCACTCCATGAAATCCTTAGTAAAGAGGAAAGAGACTCGATTGCGGAGAAATATCACGCAGAGCCTTATCAGTTCCCATGGGTCAAGGCAAGCGACCCCATCAGCATCATTATTGGTGCAAACCCCGGTGATGTTGTGAGGGTTATTCAGAAAAGCGAGACCGCTGGACGATACGAAGGATATCGTTACGTGGTTTAATCCCCGTTTATCTCAGATAATATTACAATAGCCTCTCCGAGGCTTATATCCAGTCTTTGACTCAGTTCCTCGGGAGTGATCTTCTTGTCTTCAGGAAGGATTACGTCTTTTGTGTAGTTGAGGTGGGCGTGGTACAGTGGTAACTTCTGGGCGGTTTCCACGAGTATGTGCCAGATTGGGTTATCCTTGTACTCTTCAGCCATAAATAGGAATAGATTTTCTATAGATTAAAGATTAGCCTTGGGTGAGTTTATCGTACATCTTGTCGAAGGTCCAGCGAATGCTGCTGTTTATTTCTCTGAGTCTTCGTTCTCCGCCATAGTTATGGATGGTTAATGATACAAGTTTTCCATCTTCGTCGCTGATCTCGTATTCCAGTATCTCACCGGGGTCTATTTCACCGTTTGTTGACCGTTCTTGGTCGGTTTTACGCATATTGTCTAGTACTCGTTCTATTAGGAAACTTTCAAACGGGGGTATATCGAGAGTAAATTCAAAGGGCTCCTCTGGTGTAAAGATAATTGTATGATTCTCAATCTGCATGGCGCCAAGGACTGTTCCGTCTTTACTTGTGATGCTTAACTCGTCTTCTTCGTTCTCGGCCTCGTTATTAGATTCAGTTTGGACCGGTTCATCTTCTTTTACGAGTTTATCAGCGGTTGTGAAGGTTCTGAATCCTGTGTTTACTATGAGTTTATCCATCTCAGCCATGGCGGTTTGTAGGTTACTCATTTCTTGTTCTAGTTCTTGTATTCGTTGCTCCATGCTTTCCCGGAACTGGAGTAGTTTTTTTGTTTCCTGTTCGCTGCTCATAGTACTCCTCTATTGTTAGATGGATAGGGGATTTAAAGGCATAACGTGATCAGATATAGAGAGATGTTAGGACGAAAATTCGTGGAAAAATATCTTGAACTCAGCCGAGCAAAGGATAGTTTTCTATGTGTGGGAGTTGACCCCGCGACAGCCGATATGCGGGACAAGTTTACTATTCCAATGAAATTTATTCGAGAAAAGGGTGCGGCGGAGGCTCTCAAAGAGTATTGTTTGAATATGATCGATGCGGTGACGCCCTACGCGCCTGTGATAAAGCCAAACGCCCAGTTTCTAGTCTATGCACTTGGATATGATGCGTTGAAGGAGATCGCGGAAAAGATACGTGAGGGAAACAGTCTCGCTCTTCTTGACATCAAGCTAAGTGATATTGGTAGCACAATTGACGCAGGGCTCTACTGGATAGACAGACTAGGCTTTGATGCGGTTACATTCAGTCCCTTCCCGGGTTATGAGAACGGTGTTGACGCTATATACCGCTGGAGCGAGGAGAAGCAGAAGGGAATATTCGCGTTATGCAGGATGAGTAACCCCGGTACCCATGACTATCAGAGTAGGTTGATGGATGGTGAAAAGTTCTACAAGCGACTCGCAAGAGATGCTTTTGAGCATGGTTCAAACGGGTATGTAGTGGGATGTACGGCTAGCGAAGAACTGAAAGAGATAAGGGAAATAATCGGAGAAGAGACCCTGATACTTTCCCCCGGGCTGGGTGCTCAAGGGGGTGACCCAGAGACGGCCCTCAAGTACGGTACTAACAGTAAGGGGGAAGGTTTACTGGTCTCATCCTCGAGAGGCATAAATTTCGCCTATGAGGCATTAGGATGGGAATTTTCCCGTTACGCTGAGGCTTCTGGTCAAATGGCTAAGAAAAAGCGTGATGAACTGAATGCTATTCGGAAAAAGTTGGGAAAATAGTGAAACCGTAGAGGTTTAATATGGCACAGGACTACGATATGAGAGGTTTAAACGGTTGACCACCAAGATATATGAGGTAAGGTTCCACGGCCGAGGCGGCCAAGGAGCTTGGACTGCCTCACTTCTTCTCGCGCAAGCAGGATTAAACGAGGAGAAGAATATTCAGAGTTTCCCTGCCTTCGGACCTGAACGCGCTGGTGCGCCTATTACTGCGTTTACGCGTATTAGCGACGAAAAGATACAGATACACTCAAGCATCTATGAACCAGATGTGGTAGTGGTTCTTGACCCCACATTGCTGGGTCCATCTGTCTCCGATGGCATAAAGAAGGGAACAATACTTATTGTAAACACCGATAAAACAGCTAAAGAAATTCTTGATACCCTTGGACTAAAAGACATTGAGACTTGGACAGTTGATGCTACAACATTGGCGATTGACGTGCTGGGTAGGCCTATCACGAACACCGCTATGCTTGGATCAGTAGTAAAAGCAACTGGTGTAGTCAAGCTTGATAGTATTGTACAAGTTGTCAAGGAGCGTTTTGGCGGTAAGATCAGCGAGCTAAACGCGGAGCTCGTCAAGAAGGCGTATGAGGAGGTTAAGCAAGGATGAGTAAGCGAACATGGCAAGAGCTTCCAAAGGGAGCGGTAAGCTACAAGAGCAGTATGGATTACAAGACCGGTGACTGGGGAGTTGAGGCCCCCAAGATCGATCATAGTAAGTGTACAAAGTGTACCTTGTGTCACTTCTTCTGTCCTGAGGGCGCGATTCTCATGCGTGAGGACGGCTATACTGAACCTGATCTTGACTACTGTAAAGGCTGCGGCATCTGCGCTAAGGAGTGCCCAGTCAAATGCATAGAGATGGTGAGAAAATAATGGCAAAACAGAAACTAATGGGACTAAACGGTGATGAGGCGGTAGCTTACGCTACGAAACAGGTCAACCCAGACGTAGTTGCGGCTTACCCAATCACACCACAGACAATCATAGTAGAAAGATTCAGCGAGTATGTTGCAAACGGTGAGGTAGATACCGAGTTCGTTGCAGTCGAGTCTGAGCACAGCGCCATGAGTACAAGCGTAGGCGCATCAGCTGCAGGCGCAAGAGCATTCACAGCTACTGCTGCAAACGGATTAGCCTTGATGTGGGAGATAGTCTATATCGCCTCAAGCTTAAGGCTGCCAATCGTTATGGCGCTAGCAAACAGGGCGCTTAGCGGACCAATCAACATTCACAATGACCACAGCGACGGCATGGGCGCAAGGGACAGCGGATGGATTCAGATCTACTGTGAGAACGCTCAGGAAGTATATGATACCAGTATCGCGGCTTGGAGGATGGCGGAGCATCTGAAGGTACAGCTACCTATTATGGTCTGTTTGGACGGATTCACTTTGAGCCACACAATGGAGAACGTGATGACCCTCGATGATGAGACTGTTCATAAGTTCGTCGGTGAGCGACCATTCATCAAGGTTGAGGGACACCTTGGCGAGGGCGAGTTCAGGCTAAACCCTGAGATGCCACTGACCATGGGGCCACTGGACCTACAGGACTTCTACTTTGAGCACAAGATTCACCAAGTAGAGGCGATGGAGGAAGCCCTGAAGTATATCACGGATATTGACAAGGAATGGGCCGAGGTCAGCGGACGCAAGTACGATTACGTTGAGCCATATATGATGGAGGACGCCGAGGTAGCTCTCATCGGTATGGGCTCAATGGTGGGCACCATCAGATACGTGGTTGATGAACTGCGCGAGGAAGGCATCAAGGCAGGAATGATAAAGCTCAGGCTATTCAGACCATTCCCCTCTGAAGCCATCAAGAAAGCAGTAGGAAAAGTACCCGTCTTGGGCGTAATGGAGAAGTGCCTCAGTTTCGGTGCACCTGCGAGCCCATTGATGGAGGAACTTATGACCACATACTACCACGACAAGGAGAAGCCCATGATGAAAAACTATGTCGTCGGCTTAGGTGGTAGAGATGTCAGCCCAGACATGATCAAACAGGCATACAAGGATATGCTAAAGATCAAGAAGACCGGCAAGGTGGACAAACTATTGACAACCATAGGAGTAAGAGGTGAATAAGATGGCGGATAGACTAACACTGAAAGAAGCAGCGAGCATCAAGGACACTTTGATGAGTGGACACAGGCTATGCGCGGGCTGCGCACACCCAATCATCGGCAGGATGATCATGAAGGCATCAGCCGACATACCCACAATAGTCACAAACGCCACAGGTTGCCTAGAGGTAGCTACCACTATCTTCCCGTTCACAAGCTGGAACGTACCATGGCTCCATAACGCATTCGAGAACGCGGCGGCAAACGCCAGCGGAATCGAGGCAGC
>Ga0180301_10005058_pt1 | contig 10133 bp, 8 predicted proteins | sample GuaBasSediGuay16_FD_121797 | JGI IMG/M metagenome (GOLD analysis project Ga0180301, IMG submission 121797) | Subseafloor sediment microbial communities from Guaymas Basin, Gulf of California, Mexico - Guay16, Core 4569-2, 12-15 cm | ecosystem: Environmental > Aquatic > Marine > Hydrothermal... | reverse complement strand
TCCCTGCATATATAGCCTCCTGTTTAAATTGGGTTAATAAACTTAAATCTTACCAATACAGGAGGCTATCTTTTTATACCTTCCTTGTCAAAGGAAAAGTGCACAAAATATTTTACATTATCAATTATCAAAATAGACATGAAATTCCTACTGTAACCGCGTTTAAAAAACAGCCTAAACAGCATCCCTTTAAAACCCCCGCAGCGAGGAAGTATCCTTAGTCTTAAAAGTGGTTTGATAAGAATACCGATTTTTGTTATAAGTAATAGAGAAAACGAAATTAAATAAAAGAAAGGTAATCTCTTCCTGTAGAAAAAGGATTGAGAGAAGATTTTATCTTTATGTCTCTTCTGTCTTTTAAGTCTAGCAATTCACCACGTCTTTGAAGAGGAGAGACTATCTCTACCTCTGGAGAGAAAATATCTTCCTCATTCTGCCTCCTTACTATACCCACCCACCCCTTATTTAGCTCCACAATTGTACTCACAGGATATACACCCAAGAAACTAAAAAACCTATCGAATAACTCCGGATTGAATAATCCTCCTCTTTCTCTTTTCATAATCTCATATATCATTTCAGGAGGATAATCTCTTTTGTAGCTTCTCCTTGAACGAAGAGCGTCGTAACAGTCGCATAAGGATATCATCAAAGAGATAAAATGAGGTTTTCGGGGGTAGTGCAACTTAGGATACCCTTTTAAATCATAACGGAGGTGATGTTCAAAGGCAACCAATGATGGTAGAAATCCCAAAGAATCAACCTGATGAAGAAGAATCTCTGCGCCAAGGATAGTATGGCTTTTTATATATTCCATTTCCTCCTCGGTTAAAACGCTAGGCTTATTAATTACTTCTCGCGAAATAGCAATCTTACCAATATCGTGAAAAAGTCCTGCGGTACCTATATCCAGTACATCATCTTTAGCAAATGCTAACTGAGAAGCAAAAACCATTGCCAAAACACTTACATTTAAAGAATGAACAAAAGTAGATAAATCGTGCCTTTTGATTGAGGTTAACATAAGTAAATCCCACCGTCCCTCTAAAACCATACTCAGAACACTCTTCATCGCCTTGCGTGTACTATAAGAATCAACAAATTCTCCTCTCAACATTTCTTTAAATGACTCGGATACAACGCCTAAAGCACTCTCATAATCAGTTAAGCTTGCATTATCTTTATCTTTTATTACCTCTTTATCTATTTTTATTTTGCCTACCTCAATATTCTCCAGCTCAAGGCGCTCAAAATAGTTTAAAAAATCCTCTGTATCATCTATCCTCTTTATTACAGCAGACATAAACTTCTTTAGCTCATCCTTGCTTATGCCAAATCTAAATGTCATCTTCTCAATGCCTTTGGATTCTAAGTTTTTTGTAAGAATGCCCGTCTGCTTACTTAATTCAAAAAATATCTCCTTACCAAAAACTAACTCTCCCCCTACAAAACCAATTGTAATCTCTCTGAAAGTGCCCAAAGCGTCGGTCAACCTTTTATAAACGCTGTTGATTGCCTCTTCTGACTTAGGATGATTATCAGAATAGAGCATTAAAACCTGTAGTGCTGATGATAACTCTTTGAGAAAAATTTCTACCTTACTCATTTATTTAAATCCTCCAAGGCTTCTCTTACTGCTTCTTTTAGAACCTTACCTCCAAATAGATAGAATTTTTTTCCTATAGCGACTATTCTTTCTTTTGCCTCTTTGATATTCTTTTTCCCAATCATCCTGACATTATCCGCAAGAATACTATTCCTTATACCCAAGGGGTTGAAAATACTAAGAAGAGTTTCAATCGCCTTTCCTTTTAAATGAGGAGCTTTTAAGATTATTGCCTCAAGAGCCTCTTTTCTTATAAATACGCTCTTATCCTTTAATGACTTCAGCATAAAATCTTCATCTATCATCTCCATGCCGGACATTGCCTTAAGAACCTCTATCTTAATAAATGCATTCCCTACGTTAAATATCTGTTTCATAACCTCTAAAGATTCTTTTGTATCAATATATTTTAAGATACTTACTGCTTGTTTTGCCGCTCCCAACGTTGAAATACTCCTCTTTACCGCCTTAAACAACAAGTCTACCTTGTCAGGAAAAAACTTATAGAAAAGTTTTATCAATCTATCACGAGAAGACATCTCGCTCATAATTTTGTCTATATATATTTCTGGCTCAAAGGTGCTTCTAGAAACAAGACCAAGAAAGAAAGAAAAGTCTTCGCTGCTCATACCATTAATATTATCAAGAATAATCTCTTCTATGGAAGAACTAATCTGATTTCTTGCTCTTTCACATGCATCAACAACCTTACTATCCAAAGAACCTCTTATCTTACCTTCCAGTACTCCTATAAGGTTCTTAATAAAGGTCAAATCTTTTAACTCTAAAATTTTACCCCAACTACTCATAAGCCGAGAAACTATAAGCTCAACCTTTAAGTATCTCTCCTCTAAGTAAAGTGCATTTAGAAGAAAATAGAGATAATTAACAAATATTTCATGTGAATCAAAGTCAACCGCCCCTGACATTTTCATCTCTTTAATAAGGGTACTTAAAGTGTTCATATACACACTAGATACAAATTTGTTTTCAAAAGAAGTCACTAATACTTCAAATTTTTTTCTTATCTCTTGATTGCTTAAAATATGGCGGTTAGCAATGAATTTCTTTTTAAGCAAAGTAGCAACAGCTTCTTGGACACCACCATCAAGAAATTTTGAAAACACTTCTAAGGCAAAGGTATCAAACTTTTTACTTTCAAAATTATACTCCCAGAGTATATCGCTTAATGTGTTTGGGTCAATTTCTCTTAAGAGCCTTTTAACCTCATTAGCTATCTCCTCCTTATCAAGGGAACCACCATTATCAAGAATGAATTTAACAAGGATCTTGCCGCACTGTTTAAACTTGTCTATGTCTTCTGTCTTTAGGTAGCGGATTACTTCTGCTATTTTTAAGAATAAAGAAGGGTTCTCTATCAAGTCGGACGAGGAAAACTGCGACATTACCTCCTCAAAATGTTCAGCCAATTCTTTTATTTCAGGAGAGAACCCCTTTCTTCTATATGCCTTCTCTATAATAAATCTCCATATATCCTTTCGCTCCTCTCCCTCTGCTGTACCTAACAATTCTGAGTAATCCAGTTCCTCTACATCAATATTAGAAACACCCTCTTTAGCAAGACATCCTTTAATCCCATTTTCTTTTATAAGCTCCTTAAAAGGCCTACCAGCAATACTTATAAAAGCTGAAAGTTCCTCAACAGTCACTCCTTTAAGAAATACTATCTTTTTTACCTTGCGATAATGAAAATGACGCGCAATATCTTCGTATAACCGTTCGCCTTTAAAATACTCGCCTTCCACAAAAAGACAATCAGTAGTTACCCCCAGAGAAAAAGGGTTAACTGAAAAAAGAACCTCTTCTAAAATATGGTAAGTATTAGAAACTGACTGTTTAAAAACAGGATGATCTTTAAAATAGACGGTGGCGTTGTTAAGAGAAACCTTAAACTGCTTTAATAATTCATCGATTAATTCCCTCTCCGCCATCAAAAATACTCTTTATAAATGTTAACTATCTTATCCCAAAAAGAACATCCCAAAGTATCTCTCTCAAGAAACGGCCTCTTGCCATAATACACACACCCAAAAGAAGAATGTCTTTTATTTAATAAATTGCTATTGGAAATATTCATATCAAAACAATCCCTTATAAAGTCGTAAAACCCCTCCTTACCAGAAAAGGCACCCAAGAAAACTACCCTCCATTCTCCATCCTTTGAAGCCTCTGCGATATCATCTACAACCTTAATTAACCTCTCCCTAACAACACCTTTTACAATACCACTAATGGTAGCAACGCTAATATTAAAATATTTATCCTCATCCTTAATAGTTATCTCCTTCTCAAATGGTATCTCGCTAAAGGATACATAGTTTGCAATTAAATTTCTTATAATACCTTCCGACAAACCAATCCTCTTGGACACTTCCCTTACAATACTATCCTCTCCAAATTCATAAATCTTCTCAAACAATATGCGCCTGCCTAGGAAACAAGACAATAAAGTGTTCTTCTCTTTTATATTAACAATAAAAGAGTGCATATTTGAACAATCGTCATACACTGTTGCATAGTCTGCAATACTTTCGTAAACAAACCCAGAAAATCTAAGGTCAACATTATTAAAACAGTCTTTAAAAGTATCGTATAAACTAGAATCAACGGATATAAGCATGGATTTTAGAAAAATATTTTTTGCCCATTCCCCTAAAGGTTCATTATAAAAAATATTTTTGCCTATTCTATACTCCAGAACCAAATGATGAATACAGTATTCATTTAACTCCAAAACAATATTCTCAATCTGTCTCTTGGCAAACTGAATATCTCGTCTGGTTAACTTTTTCTCTCCACTATGTAAGCTCACAGGAACAGTATCCTCTGCTATTCTCATCTTTGCATACTCCTTAGGCACCTGAAAAAATATACCATCCGTCCTAAAAGAATGCTCCTTTTCCTGCTGGAATATAAAATCTCTTATAGCATCAATATTAGCTGCAATAATATCTCCTAAATTTATCCCCTTATAAGACAACCTCTGTTCTTTATCAATACAAGAAATTATTTTATTTTTTTCAATTGAAACAAATGAAAAAAATAGGCGCCCCTTCTCTAAACTTAAACCTGCATAAACTCTCATTGCAAAACTTTACCATCTATTACCTACATATATATTATCATCGCTTGTAGCATATCTTAAATCTATATAGCGTAAGGAATCAACTTTGTTATTGTACCTATTTTCCAGCAACCTCTTAAGAAGAAAAAGTTTCCTCTTGAAATCACCTTCTCCCATAATTATATTAACATCATCTATAAAGAAGGAAATACTGTAGGGTAAAGTCGCATTTATAGTACTTATCTTGCACTTCTCTAATAAACCACTCTTATTCAGCTCGTCGATAAGACTATAAGCCAACTCAATCCGTTTATCTTTAACAATTCTGCCCTCCTCTAAAGACGAGTCATAATCATCAATTTCAATAATAAAAGCATCCGGATAAGGACTTTTAAGACGCCTTTTCAACAAAACTCTTTCCTTATCAAGAAGATAAAATCCATCTTTTTTAATCTGGGCAAAGGGAATTCTTTTTTCAGCATATATCTTAATAAAAGAAGGAAAAACCTTTCTGACATAAACCTCTTTTATATCCCGATGCCTTCTTAATAATTTACCCCGTATCATTTCTGTATCTACATGGAATATTGATTTGCCTTTTATTTCTTTTTTTATATCTTTGTCAATATCTATATTTGCTTCAATGGTTTCTACTTTAAACAACGAAGAGGAAAATAGCTTAAAAGAAAAGAAGAGCAGAGCCCCTGTAACCAAAAAAACAGAAAAAATCTTTCCTATTCCTAAAGGAGTGATTCTTTTTTTCTTACCAATACTGTTAGACTTTCTGTTCCGCTTTTTCCTCATACCTTTCTAAAGACAATTTTATCATTCTAAGTATAAGTTCATCAAAACTTATACCTCGCACACTGGCAGAAAGAGGTAAAAGACTATGAGAAGTTAGGCCAGGAATGGAATTAACCTCTAAAACAAAAGGATTGTTATTCCTGTCCAGCCTAATATCGACACGAGAGAAATGTCTACACCCAAGGCTTTTGTGTGCACGTTCGGCTATCTCCATAATCTTTTTACAGACATTCTCACCCAAACGAGCAGGTGCTTCAAATTCAACCATCCCGTCACTATATTTACTGATAAAATCAAAATACCCTTTCTTAGGAATAATCTCAACAACACTTAGTGCCTCATCATCCAATATACCTACAGTAAGCTCCTTTCCTTCTATATAATCTTCTATAATCAACTTATCACTTACTTTAAACGCCTCTGAAATGCCCTTTTCCCATTCCTTAAGACAATTAACTATAAAAACACCAATACTTGAACCAGAGTAATAAGGCTTTATAACCCTGGGAAAATAAGACGGTGCAATATAACGCCCCCCTTTCTCTAAAACGTAAAAATTAGGAGTTGGGATGCCACAGCCAATAAAGATTCTTTTCGATATTATCTTGTCCATCGCTCTCCTGCTAGCCAGGGGCCCCGATCCTGTATAGGGAACCTTAATACTCTCCAGTATCTCTTGAACCCTCCCATCTTCTCCAAACTCTCCATGAAGGGCAATAAAGGCTATTCCTATATCTCTTTCTAAAAGAATCCCCCTGACTTTGGCGGGGTCATCGGTATCTATAACCACTTCCTCTACATTTAATCCTTGTCTCTTAAGGGCTAAGAAAGCCTCTTTACCGGAAAGAAGAGAAATTTCTCTCTCAGAAGACACGCCTCCTTCCAATACACCTATCTTAAGGTCCTTTATATTTCCTAAATCTTTTAAATTCTTTAACATTCCCATCTGATAACTTCTTCTTCCAGCTCTATCCCAAATTTTTCGCAAACCCTCTCTTTTACTAATTCAATAAGATATACAACATCTTTAGCTCTTGCTTTACCTCGGTTTATTATGAAATTAGCGTGCCTTAATGATATCTGGGCATCTCCTACCATAAACCCATTAAGGGCACACATATCGATTAAACGTGCAGCGCTTACCCCAGAAGGATTCTTAAAAATACAGCCCGCAGAAGGAAAAGAGAACTCCTGAGAAGCCATTCTTTTCTTCATATAAAATCCAACTCTGTCTTTAACCTTCCTGTCTTTCTCCAACTTTAACTTTACCTCAATAACTATCTTGCTCCTCAGAGAAGAAAAACGATAGCCAAATTTTATTTCACTGCTCTTTATATTCTTTATTTCTCCGTTTTCCGTAATAACAGTAGCTTCTTCAATCAGGGAACAAAAACTCTTACCAAAAGAAGAAGCATTCATCGCTGCCATACCCCCAACAGTCGCAGGGATACCTGATAGTTCCTCTAAACCTTTAAGGTTACAAGAAATAGCGTAAGCAATTAATTTTGACAAAGGAGTCCTTGAGCCCACACAAACAATGCACTCATCTAATCTTTTTATAAAACTAAACTCTTCCCCTAAAGTCACAACTGGCTTATTAATTGTAGCGTCAGATATAAGTAAATTTGACCCTCCTCCTAAGAAATGGAAATCTTTTCCTTTAACAAAACTATCTCTAATAAACTCCTGCAAGCCATCGGTACTGTGAGCTACAAACAAATAAGATGCTTCTCCGCCAATTCTAAAAGTAGTAAATTCCCTTAAAGAAACTCTCCTTCTTATCTCAACATTCTCCTTTACTATCATTTCATACCTTAATATTGTATTTTTCTTTCAACAAAAACTCTCTTACAATACTCTCCATAACTATATTTATATCACCTGCCCCCAACCCTATTACTGCATCACCCTCTTGTAGCAAAAGAGGCACCTTCTTAGACAACTCCTCTTTAGGGATATAAACTGTGTTCTTGAAACTATTCCTAATCTCATTGGCAAGAAATACACCGCTTATATTATCTTGATACGGCTCCCCTGCCGCATATATATCAGTCACAACAAGATAGTCACAGGAATAAAAACATTGTGCAAATTTTTTATATAACAATTTAATCCTACTGTAACGGTGAGGCTGAAAAACTACAACCAATCTTCTTTTAAAAAACTGCTTGGCTGCTTTCAGTGTTACCTCTATCTCCTTCGGATGATGAGCATAATCATCAACAAAAATTACCCCTCCTATATTGGCTTTCAGTTGAAACCTGCGATAAGTACCTTTAAACTTCTTAAGTAAAGGAATAATTTTATCTATATCTACTCCCAAATGTCCACATATGGCTAAAGCTGCCAGAGCATTTAATACGTTGTGCTCTCCCACCAAAGAAAGCTCAATCTCAGAAAACTTCCTATCTTTAAAATAAAAGTCGAAAACGGTCAAATCTCTAAATAATCTTATATTTTTTCCTCTAACATCATTGTGTTTACGTAAGCCATAGAGACAAGATGGAACTTTTCTCATCAAAGATACTACATTGCTATCATCGCCACACCCAATAGCAAGAGATTTTGCATTAATGATAAATTCATGAAAACTATCAAGAAGATTATCAAAGTTTTTATAATAATCCAGATGTTCATAGTCTATATTGGTAACGACAGAAATCCAACTGTTATAGCATAAGAAACTGCCATCGCTTTCATCTGCTTCCATTACAAATAAATCTTTTCCGCTCCATGCTGACTTCCCAAAATCTAACGCCACCCCTCCAACAAATACATTCGGATTGTATCCTAAACTCGTCAGCACAAATGCTGTCAAAGCACTAGTTGTAGTTTTTCCATGGCTTCCGCTTATAACAATATTCTTATCATTCCAAGAAATCCAAGACAATAATTCTGCCCGCTTAACAACCTCTATTCCTCTTTTTATTGCCTCCAAAATTTCAATATTATCTTCCTTCACAGCAGAAGAATAACATAAAAGTTGGGCATCCTGAATATTTTCTCTCCTGTGGCCAATATAAACGGGAAAAGATTTCTCTTTTAACATTTTTGTGTTCCTGCTCTCTTTTATATCTGAACCGCTAACCGTAAATCCTCTATCTTTAAGCAGTAAAGCTAAAGCGGTCATACCCACACCACCTATCCCCACAAGGTGTATCCTTCTTATAGTATTAAGTTTTCCTTTCATTCACATAAAATTATATAAAATTTTTGTAGAACTCTTTGCAACTTACACAAATATCAAGCTTCCTTAAATTATCTCTGATTCTTAACCTCTCTTCTTTATTATCCAACAATCTTTCTATAAAACCTTTAACTTTATCAAATGAAAAATTTTTCTGGTCTACCACATAACAGGCTTTCTTCTCCTCTAAATAACGAACATTGGCATACTGATGACTCCCTGCACCAGGATAAGGCACAATTACCGCCGGAATTCTATAAAATACTACCTCTGCAGTACTCAGAGCGCCTCCTCTGCAGACCACAATATCTGTTGCAGAATATAGAATTCCTATATCCTTAAAGAAATCATAAACTAAAGCTTTTCTGTTTATTTTACCATAAAATTCCACAAAATCAGAGTATTGTTTAAAGCCTGTAATGTGAATAACAGAAAACTCAAGGGCTGAACTCTCTATAAACCTCTTAAAAAAACTATTAAGAAACCCTGAGCCCTGGCTTCCTCCAAAACACATAATAACAGGAAGAGCAATATCCAAACCCAACTTCCTTTTTGCGTTTTCCTTATCATATTTTGTTAAATCATCTCTTACAGGAACTCCTATATATCTAAATCTCTTATCACTTACATACGGCATGCCCTTATAAACTTTATCTACAAATAGAGAAAGAAATCTATTTGCTTTGCCCATAACAACGTTTGGCTCATAAATCACCGTTTCTATAAGGAAAAGGCGCGATAAAAAAACAATAAAGAAAGTATCCCTTCCTCCAAAACCGATTACTTTATGAGGACGTACCTTAATGATTAAAATAAAAGCCTCAAACATTCTAAAAACACCCTCCAAAATAACATTTCTAAAGTTCAAGCCTCTCCCATATACAGTAAAACCTTCTTTTTCTAAAAGGTTCTTAAAATATACTGAGGGGACAAAGAAAAAAATATCTCCACTTTTTATAAATCTTGCAATACACCTGGCGGGAAAAATATGCCCCCCACTTTTATCGCATGCCAGGATAATCCTCATAGACTCTACTCACATTAAAAAATATACCTAGAAGAAGATAGTGAACAAGCAGACTTGTCCCCCCATAACTTACAAAAGGAAGCACTATTCCTTTTGTAGGGAAAAAACCACAACTTACCCCCACATTAATCACAATTTCCAGAGCAAACATTACACTCAATCCTATACAGAAATACCGAAAAAACTCATCGCCAATCATACAGGAAATCTGAAACATCGCCATAAAAACAAGGAAATATAACAAAAGTATACTCAAACTCCCTATAAGGCCAAACTCCTCTGCAATCATAGAGAAAATAAAGTCGGTATGGGCAGCTGGAAGAAAAAATAACTTCTGTTTGCCCTTCCCCAAACCCACCCCGAACAGACCTCCCTCACCAAAAGCAATCTGAGACTGGACAATCTGAAAGCCGCTTCCTTTGGG
>Ga0180301_10005056_pt1 | contig 10134 bp, 11 predicted proteins | sample GuaBasSediGuay16_FD_121797 | JGI IMG/M metagenome (GOLD analysis project Ga0180301, IMG submission 121797) | Subseafloor sediment microbial communities from Guaymas Basin, Gulf of California, Mexico - Guay16, Core 4569-2, 12-15 cm | ecosystem: Environmental > Aquatic > Marine > Hydrothermal... | reverse complement strand
AACTGTAGACATGTTATGATAATCTTATCGCTTAAGTCGATTCCTGAAAGTAACTGAGCTCTAAAACCTTCAAGTGGCTCTCCTATCTCCACGTAAATATCTGCCTTCTCTAATAGTAGTTTATCACTAGGTTTTATGCTATACGTATGTGGATTTTCTACTCCTGAAACTATACTATGTACTTCTACATACTTACCGCCTATTTGTCTCGCGATATCCGCAAGTACATTTATAGTAGTAACCACTACCACCTTTCTTTGATATGTTCCCCTTACAGGATGGAGGCACAGAATGAGTATCAAGGATAGGAGTAATACTTGTAGCACCGTATTATTCATAGTGAGTCAGTAGATAGACTCTATAAGGTATTTATTTAATTTTTCGGTATACCGAAAAATGAGTAAAGAATGGATTGAGCCGGGAGTGACTCGGGCTCTACTCATTCTCCCTCGGGGACACGAGGGTGTCAGTAGGCCCGATTTACTTTTCTTAATCGAGCTAGATAAGTTTTTCTGAGCTTTTCTTTCTGGGAATGTAGTTAAGCTCGTAAGAATAACATAAGAGTTTTAACCGAAAAATTTAACGTAATGATATGCTACTATCAATTTTGAATAATTATACATAGATACTACGACCTCAACGAGGAATAGAGAATGAGCGGCCACAATTATGTCCCTTGGCGTAGCGTTAAAACATGGAGATGTGTAAGGTGTGGAAAATGTTGTAGAATATTTAGTATACCACTAACGCTAGGTGAGGCATTTAACATTGTCAGGAAGTATGGTCCTGTAGTAATAAACCGTAAAGGTAAATTTATCCTTATCTCGAAACCTAACGGGGATTGTATTTTCCTAAGTAGGAGGAATGGTCTTGCATTTTGCGATATATACCTTGAAAGGCCATTCGTATGTAGAATTTATCCCTTCTATATAAGGCTTAAACCATTGGTTGGGAAGGGCGAAGAGAAGAAGGCTCTCTTTGAATGTGATGACGGATTAAAGATATACGTGTATGTAGATGCTGTATGTGAAGGAATAAATAAAGGAGGATATCTAGTACGAGATCTCGTGCCTCAGGCTGTAAGGATATGGAGAACACGAACAGGTGTTTAGAATTTTCAAAAGTCATAGATAACATTAAATTTAAGTATTTGCTAACGAATAACATAGGAGAATGTTATGAGCGTATGTCCTCACTTAAGGAAGAAAAGTGAGGAAGAATATATCTGTACAAGGATCGATACAACAGTTAATCCTTTCTTAGCTCCATGCTTGTCAAATTATGAGGAATGCCCTTTTTATAGAAAAGAGGAGGCAAGAGAAAGAGCTGTTCAAGTTCGAAAGGAAGTTCCAGGAAGAGAAGAAAAAAGAGAGGTAGCTAGAGCAGAAAGTATTGTAGGGACTATAGAGGCTGAAGCTAGACTTTTAGAAAGAGGCATTAACGAGGAGGTTAGGAAGATTGAAGGAGAGGTGGCATCCTTAAATAAGTTATGGGATGCATACGAGGAAGCTGCAAGAAAGATCATAGAAGCTTGGCAAACTTACAAGCGTGCCCTTGAAAGAAGACTAGCTAGCCTTAATAAAGAGTATGAAAGTTATGAGATCATCTTAAATGAAATGGAAATGCGTAGAGAATTAGGTATGATTGATGAAGCTACGTACCAGAAAAGCATGGCTGAAGTACAAGCTGTCATAGACAAGCTAAAAGAAAACATAGAGCAGATAGAGAATGTGATAAACCATGTAGATGAACTATTGAATATACACTACAAAAGAATTAAACCATCAATAATAAAGGTACCACCAAGCAAGATAAAATTAAGCCTCCTAAAGCTAGATGAATTATACAAGAAAGGTGAAATAGACAAGAAGCTCTATGAGAAGCTCAGAAAGGAATTAGAGGAAGATTATGAAATATTAATTCACTATGTATAAGGTGATAAGATATGTCAGCTGAAATTGAGAATATCCTATCTAGATATGAGGATGATATTGAAGAATTGAATAGAGTATGGAATGGATATAGGCAAACAGCACAGAGAGTAATTAATGCTTGGATATTAGATAAGCATAAGTTAGTTTCAAAAATCTCTGAACTTCAAGGTCTTCTTGATAAATATAATGAGGAATTAAAAGAGCTGACAATAAGACATACGATAGGACTTCTTGATGATGAATTATTAAGTAAAATGAGTGAAACCTTAAAAGAAGATATATCTAGAGTTGAGAAGGAATTGCGGATACTCAGAGAGAGAACAGAAAGGTTAGAAAAAGCCTGCGTAATGCATGCGATACAAGCTAGGTTAACTTACGGTGGTCTAAGCATTAATGAAGTTAAGTCCAAGATAAATAAGTTAGAAGAACTACGTGATCAGGGACGTATATTAGAGGAAGTATACAGAAAGATAAGAACAGAATTAGAGGAACAATTAAGACTACTTGAAGAGACGATAGCTGCTCTAGAAGGTTCTGTATCACAACAGTTAATTGAAAGAATCCCTGAAGAAGCTGAAGTAGCTACTCCAGAAACTACAAGTGAAACTCCTCCTCCCTCAGAGGAGGAGCAACCAGAAGAGGCATAATCATATCATTAAAGCTAGAAGATTTTTCTCATGAACCCTTCAACCAATTTCATTATCATAAAATTATTATTACTGTTAATACTATGCAATTATCTATCGACACTCTATTACTCTAAGAGTGATGTGGAGATCGTAAGTGTAATAGGCCAAGATAAAGTGATCATTCCTGCTACTACAGAGTTTAAACTCATTATCATATCCAAGACAACTCCATGTAATATACTGTTAGAAGTATATGTCAATAACTCTCTGATAAAGTCTAAGGAAATATACATTAACGAAAGTCCTTTTGTACAGTCAGTACATATCGACTTTTCTAAATTAGGGATCTATAAGCTTCTATTCCGTATTACACACAGGCTGAACAATGAAGTTAGTCATAGCTCATATATTAAGATCGTAGAGGGTTGTGTAAATTCAAGCATTAATGTAAAATTACAAAGGAAGATTCCTTTTAGGAGAGGTGAGCCAATAAAGGTGCTGATCCATTTATACTCTTCATCAAATATCTCATCACTTCTTGAAGTATACCTCGATGAGATGTTACTATTATCAGAAAAAGTATTGTTAAACGGTAGTGATCTAATTCAGATGCCATTATTTATCAATGAAAGTGGGTTGCATACATTGACCTTCATATTAAAAAGTCCTCATGAGTTTATGATTGAGGATAACGTCTACCAAATAGAAGTCAATATACCCTACGAACTTGAAGCAAGAAATCTCATTATCGGAACTTTACTTGTACTTATTTTCACAATAGTAACGTATGCATGGATGAAGAGAAAGTATGAGATTTAATCTTTATCTAATGGATCAAATTATTAACGACTAAATTAAAAGATTAAATATACACTACACTTAAATATCCCCCAGTAGAATTATTTAACGAGCCGGGGAAGGGCTGAAATTTCAGAATAACAAAATCATGCTCATATATGCTCTGATAGCCCTTCGCATTCATGGCTTACGGAACCTTTCAGTTTTACGCCCCCCAGTGGTTTTCTTACAAGAAATTTAAGTCTATTGTCATTTCATTTTTAACTAGGTGACCCCTATGGTAGCTTTATTGATAATAGATATGCTAAAGGATTTCATAGAGAAGGGTGCTGTTCTTGAAGTTCCTCAGGGAAGAGATATAATCAATAATATAAGGAGACTAATAGATGCTGCTCACTCTAAAGGAGTCCCTGTAATCTACATATGTGATGCTCATTCAAAAGATGATCATGAGTTTAAATATTGGCCACCTCATGCAATTAAAGGAACTCGCGGAGCTGAAGTAATTAATGAATTAAGCCCTTCAGAGGGGGATATAGTTATAGAAAAGAGACGTTATTCAGGATTCTTCCAGACAGACTTAGACCTTACCTTACGTGAACGTAATATTAAGAGCTTAATACTCACAGGTGTTTTAACTAATGTCTGTGTATTCTTTACAGCAGCTGATGCATTTATGAGAGGTTATAATCTCATTATCGTGAGTGACGGTACAGCTTCTTTAAGCAAAGAAGACCACACGTGGAGTCTTAATCAGGCGAAGAATATACTAAAGGCTGAGATACTTAATACCGAGGAAGTCATACGTAAGTATTTATCATAAATTCTTAAACCTCCTCAATTTTTCTGATAATAATGAAATATTCTCCTTAGTAACTACTTTAGATAATGTTGATTCTACTACACCTCTCGCTTCCTTCCTAATCTCGGTTAATGTATCGCTAACTTTGTACTCTTTAAGGCGTGAAGCTAAGATAGAGAGTTCCCTTCCTAGGATACTCCTTAGTCTTTTGAGTACCTCTAAGTAAAATCGTCTTATGGTGACTATAAATTGTCTCAAATTTAGTTTATCTTCATGATTATTAGATAAAGAGGTGATCTCATATAGTGTAGATCTAGATGGCATCTTAATAGCTAGAATCATTAATGATATCGATGAAATATAGGCTAATGGAAGGCCATAGTATAATAGTACTATGCCTTGTATTCTCCTAAGCTCCAGAACCATTCTATACTGAAAGAGGAATGCAGAAGATAGCAATAGTATTCCTGAGACGAACATTAATAGTGTAGCTAGCTTTCTAATGAGCCGAGAAGTTGATTTAGACACTGCTTTAGTAAATGCTGATACCAGAGTAGTTAATGCTGTAGTGAAGAGTTTGGATGGGAGAGTATCTAAGGTTATTTTAAAACTCCCTAGCATACCTAATATGTCATTTCTACCACTAATCTTTACATAACCCCATGGGAAGAAGAGTATATCCTCACCTGTATAGTGTATTATATACCAAGGTATTACTGATGTTGCACAAGTTAAAAGTAGAATGAATACTAAAGCTAGCGTACTTACCAGGTCCACTTTAACGCTTACTACTATTCCATCTTCGTTAGAACTTTGCACTTTCTAGCCTCCCTATAGAGAGGCTAAGATGGTTTTAAAAGATGTGTATATCATTCTCATGTGAGTATATTGCAGAGAGAAATACTCGGATATTATCCCAGTATTAAGGGACTAGGAGAGTACATCTCTCAGGAAGTTCTCCTTTAAGGATCAAAGTTAGGTTCCCAGGTATTGTTATGTTCGCTATTATTACTTTAATACCTTTTTTGACTGCATTAAAGGCATCCTCTAGTTTTCGTCGTATACCTCCAGTAACATCTACTCTTGCCTTTTTGCTTATATCTATGTGATCTAAATCCTTCATGCTTAGGGTTTTCAATAACTTTGCATTAGGAAAGCGTTCTGGATCTTTATCATATATTCCATCTACATTAACGCCATAGATAAGTAATTCGGCTCCTAGGGATATCGCTAGATGACTAGCTATGGTATCTCCCGAGAGTATCGAAAAAACTAATTTCTCATCGAAGACTACATCCCCATGTAGTAGTGGGATTAAGCCTACTTTTAGAACCTGTTTTACAGTATTATTGTTAAAATAGGCGAGTTTACCACCTATATTCATAGCTATGCTAGATGGATGAATAGGAAATAGTGTAAGTCCTTGTCTAATAAACCTAGACATTATTATTAGACTCAGTTGCTCAACAGCTAACTTAGTCTCAGTAAGTCCCTTAAATTGCCAGGCACCTAAGTAACCTTCATTTAAGCGATATTTTTTAGCTTGAGGATGACCGAAAGAGCCAGCACCATGGACTATTATGAAATCGTATTCCCTGTGCATGTTAGCTAATTCTGAGGCTATACTATCGATTACTTTCTCCTTAGGTGTTAGTGGCTTGTCCTTTATTGTTATTGCAGAGCCGCCTAATTTTATTACAGCAAGTTTCTTCATTGAAACTCCCTAGGGTATTAAGAGCTGTAAAAACTTTTAACTTTCTGAATTAGCAATGGTATACTATGAGGTAACCTACTTGAGAAGATCTGATATTAGTGGACTTAACTGGAGCGAGAAAGAATGCTTAAGACTACTCTATGATAAGGGTAGTATGAAGCCTGGAGAATTAGCTAGAGCATTAAAACTAAGCCCTTCTACTATAACAGAGCTTTTACAAAAACTTGCTAATAAAGGCTTAGTACTCTATGAGCGATATAGAGGAGCTAAGTTAAGCGAAGGAGGAGAAAAGATAGCTAAGAAGATCGTTAAAAAGCATAGAATACTTGAGGTACTCTTCGTCAATCTTGGGTTAGCGAACGATGAAGCTTGCTTAGAAGCCAGCAAAATAGACTACTTAGTTTCAGAAAATCTAATAGAATGCATATATAAGAAATTAAATTATCCCACTAAATGCCCATGCGGAAAGAGAATACCCTTGTCACTTTCTTCTTCCTATGATGAATGATGTCTTAGGATCTATATTAATGATGACATCCTCTACAAGGGAGATTATTATATCTATATCCTTAATATTGGGTACTGGAAAGAACGTGGCTTTAAGCTCCCTTGGCTCTAATAATAGGACACCTGCAAGATGACCTTTAAACCCTAAAAGGTACTCATATGCATGCATTCTTACATAGAAACCTCTTCTTCTCAAGCTCTGTGCTAATTTCACTCTATACTTATATAATTCAAGGATAGATTTCATAACTGCTATAACACTTAGCGAAGCTTACAATTAAATATCGTGCCTTAAGAAGGTGGTGTTAGTGAAGGAAACTGCTCATTTCATCGAGAGAGCCGTAGAGGCTATTCTTTCCAGATTTCCCGATGAGGAACTCTATACCTGTGAATCCGGTCTAACTCCTTCAGGTAAAATACATCTAGGTAATTTCTTTGATGTATGCATAGCGGATTCTGTAAAAAGAGAGCTTGAAAGTAGGGGGCTTAAAGCTCGACATATATTAGCTATAGATTGTAAAGATCCTTTCAGGCAAGCTCCACGTTTTGCTCCAGAGAAATTTAAGAAAGAAGCAGAGGAGTATAGAGGATTACCTCTAATAGAGTTACCGGATCCTTGGGGATGCCATAAAGGCTATGTAGAGCACTTCGTAACGCCTTTAACAGATAATCTAGACGAGTATGGAGTAGAACTCGAGATAAGGTATGCTACTGAAATTCATAGGAATGCTAAGTATATAGAGATATTAGCAGAAATACTAGAACGAAGAGAAGAGGTTAGAGATATCTTTAATGAGGTAAGACAAAAAGCTGGTCATAGAAGCCTATACCCTAAAACATGGATACCCTATAGGCCTCAATGCGAAGCATGTCATAGAATAGACGAGCTAGTTGAAGCTGTTAAGATAATAGATCGTTATCATGTAGCTTACAAGTGTAAAGCATGTGGTAATGAAGGCGTCATAGACATAAGGGAAGGTAGAGGTAAGCCACCATGGAGAGTAGATTGGCCTATTAGATGGCTATTGTTTAACGTACATTTTGAACCTTTAGGTAAGGACTTAATGGCAAGTGGTAGCAGCTATGATACGGGAAGAGCCTTAGTCACTAAATTATTTAATCGCAGAGAGCCTGTATCAATATTCTACGACTTCGTGATGTTTAGAGGGAGCAGTGGTAAAGTAGAGAAGTTTTCTAAAAGAAGAGGTGTAGGAATAGGTGTTGATGAATGGTTAAGATACGCACCCCCTGAAGTATTAAGATTCATGATCCTAAGAAGAGATGTAAGGGATATAGAGCATGAGGCATTACAGCATTGGATTTTTGACCCTAAACAGATCCCAACGTATGTAGAAGACTATGATAAACTTGAGAGAGCATATTTCAATATAGAATCTCAACCACTTAGATTAAGAGGAAGGATAATTAAGACATACATACTTTCTCAAGTGAAGGAGATACCAAAAAAGCTACCACGGAGAGTACCTTATTTCACAGCTATTATAATCTCTCAGAGAGCTAGAGACTTAGATGAGGCTATAGATATACTAACGAAGTTAGGAGTACTACCACCTAATGCTACTAAAGAAGAACTAGAAGATGCAAAGGAAAGAATAACAATGGCTAAAAAATGGGTTGAAGATTGGGCACCAGAATATAGGTTCATAAGTATTACACTACCACAAGAGGTAAAGGAGTTAAAAACCTACCAAAGAGAGGCTCTTAAGATATTAGCAAAAGCCCTAGAGAAAGAAGAATTAAGGCAAGATAACCTACGAGAATATGTATGGGGTTTATCAGAGAGGCTACTTGGTAGTAGAAAGAGAGCTAAAGAAATATATGAAGCAATATACATAGCCCTTTCAGGTAAGCGATACGGCCCACCTCTTTCTAAATTAATGTTCGAGCTAATAGATAGAGAATTCATAATAAAACGATTAAAGGAAGCATCAGAGGCCTAAAATCCTCTACATACGAACCTTAGAGAGCAATTCTGATAAAGTCCTCACACTTCCTTTACTTGCTCGCTCATACCTTCTTATGACATAGATAAAGACAACTAGAAGAACTACCATTGCTATTAAAGTGGCCATGACCCTTAAATCATGGTACGTTGCTTACACCTAATTTAAGATACTTTAATTGAAGGATATTTAAATAATGTAGAAAGGAACTTACTAGTACCTTCCCATACTAGTAAGTACTTCAATCAGCTTTTGGTATAGTCCCATATAATCGTTAACCTCAAGGCTTATTTCACTACCATCATTTAAACAAATAATAATGCTATGATTCTTAATTCTTACCGCTCTTATCTCATCATATTCTATGATGTATATAGCTTGATAGCTTACAAGAAGACTCTTCTCATATAAAGTATCACTCTTGAGTTCTACAGTAATGCACCCTGGCAAGAGATGAACTGTCATTTCATTACCTTCATATGTAAGTATCATATGTTACGTTGCCACCTCCATAAACTTTTAGTTTTTAAGTCGCTCACTACTATTCCCATCTTATTTAATTCACTCCTCATCTTGTCTGAAAGCTCCCATAATTTCCTCTTTCTAAGCTCTGAGCGTACTTCAATAAGGATTCCAATAGCTTTGTAAATCAATTTTTCTATATCTATAGGAGGCATTCTATGTGATAGCACTCCAAAGACATTAGAAAGCGATTTTAGCTTCCCATATGCATAGAGTAATAGAGAATCACTAAGCTGTTCTTCACTTGATGAGATATTAATGCATATTTTCGCTAGTTTAATTAACGCTGAAAGAGCTTGAGGTGTATTAAAATCATTACTCATGCTTTCTTCAAATTCGCTTACAGCTAAGTTGATTTTATCAATAATCTTACTCTCAAAATTATTAGTTGTAGTCGGCGTACTTAGCTCATATAACTCTAGTGTCCTATCCCTAAGGATGGAAATTAGGTAATCATGCGCTGTATAAAGTGTATTAAGCACCTCTCTATATTGATCTAACACTTCAAACTTGAAATCTAAAGGTTTTCTATAATGAACTGATGCGAGATAAAGGCGAAGAACTTCCTCATTATATTTCTTTAATAATTCCTCTAATGGGATTATATTTCCTAACGACTTTGACATTTTTTCACCTTTTATAGTTACAAGCCCTGTATGAAGCCAGTATCGTGCGAAAGCGTTAGATCCCAAATAAGCTTTTGCTATTGCTAGCTCATTTTCATGATGAGGGAAGACTAGATCCTGTCCGCCACCGTGAATATCAAACCGTACTCCTAGGTACTTAACTGACATTGCAACACATTCTATATGCCATCCAGGTCTACCAGGTCCCCAAGGAGAACTCCACCAGGGTTCTTTTGGTTTCCAAGCTTTCCATAGAGCGAAGTCAAGTGGATTACGCTTATATGGATTTACTTCTACTCTTGCTCCTGCTATTAGAGACTCAAGTCTCTGACCTGAAAGAATCCCATAATCTTTTACCTTATCTATGCTAAAATAGATAGAGCCATCATCAGCTAGATAAGCATAACCTTTACTCATTAAGGCTTGCACTAGGTTTATTATATCACTAATATGCTCTGTGACTCTAGGAAACGCATATACAGAGCGTATGTTAAGGGTCTCTAAACACTTAAAGAAGTCCTTAGTGTAGTAACTAACAATTTCATCCCATGATTTGCCTAATTCATTGGCTCTATTAATTATCTTATCATCAATATCTGTTATATTTATAACCATGAAGACCTTGTATCCTCTGTGTT
>Ga0180301_10005055_pt1 | contig 10134 bp, 6 predicted proteins | sample GuaBasSediGuay16_FD_121797 | JGI IMG/M metagenome (GOLD analysis project Ga0180301, IMG submission 121797) | Subseafloor sediment microbial communities from Guaymas Basin, Gulf of California, Mexico - Guay16, Core 4569-2, 12-15 cm | ecosystem: Environmental > Aquatic > Marine > Hydrothermal... | reverse complement strand
TGGGTAAAATCTTTTGTTTTAAAAAATCTGGTATAATTTTTACTACAATAATAAATTTAATAATTATTCAAAATGTAACTGCGTTGCAAAAGTACTGGGTTCCATTAAACCCACCAGAGGCAAATTATAAAATTGAAGTTAATATCGATGTGGATAATAGCATAGTTGAAGGTAGTGAAACAGTTAAATTTGTAAATACTTATTCTAAAGAAATATCAATTATTGCAATGGATTGGTGTATTTCACGGGTTAGTTTTTTGGAAGTTGAAATTAAAGGGAAAAGTATTTTTCCATTAAATTATAAGAAGAACAAAACAGTTTCATCTCCTCTTTTTTATGTATTACCTGAACCTGTTTTTCCAGGCAAAGAACTAATTTTGAAAATAAAATTCAGCAGATATGATTTAATAGGTAATAATAAAGAGGAGATATTATTACAGAAGTGGTTTCCACGCCTGTGGTGGAACGACCTTCCTGTTTATGATAGATTCAGAGTCAAGCTTGATATACCTGATGGTTATTCCGTTGCAATAAGTGGTATATTGAATAAGGAAACAGGTTATTATGAGAATAATGGAATCAATAGATTTGGAATTTACCTTGGTAAAGGGTTGAATGTTGAAACAAGAGAAGTTACTGGTATACAGGTTACTTCTCTGTTTACAGAAAAGGGTAAAAAATGTGCATTATTATGCCTTGAAACTGCTGTGGATGCAATAAAGTTCTATAAAAGCTGGCTTGGTTTTTATCCCTTTAAGTTTCTTTATATTATACCCGGTGCTTCCAGACCAGTGGGCGGGTATCCTTTTGCTTCAGGGATTGTTGTTATACATGGTCAGGAACAGTTTGACAAAAAGTCTTTATTACACTGGAAATGGATTACCGCCCATGAAATCGGTCATCAATACTGGGGTGAGTATGTAATGGATGTGGATTATTCATCCTGGTTATGGATAGGTATGGGAATATATGCTGATAGAGAATATATACTTTTTAGGAATCTTGGACTGGATAAGCATAAAGGACTTATGAATAGATATCTTGATGGATTGAAGAAAAAGGTTGATACTACTGTTGATTTGCCTTATGAGCAATTACTTTCAATAAAGTTTGATAGAAATAATATTGTAGTTCATGGAAAAGGTTTCAGCATAATAAGTGCCCTTGAGTGTGTTCTTGGTAAGGAAACCTTTGAGAGAATATATAAGAAATGTTTGAAAGACTATGGAAGAAAACGGCTTGGTTATAATGATTTCTGGAATGTGTGTGAACAGGTCAGTGGTCAGAACCTCAACTGGTTTTTTGAGCAATGGGTACGTTCAAACAAATATCTTTGTTATCAAATTGTATCCCGCGATTGTATTAAAGATAATGATAAATATATTTCTTATATAAAGGTAGAACGAAAAGGGTCAATGGTAATGCCTGTTCCAGTGAAGGTTATTTTTGAAGATAGCACCAGCCAGGTTAAATATACCAATACTCCTTTAAAAGTTAACACTTTGAAATTCGAAAGCAAATCAAAGCTGGTAAAAGCTATACTTGACCCTTATAATAAGCTTGCTATGTTGAAAAATCCTCTCCCTATTACGTATGATGAATTGATACGGAACATTTCCAGATTGCCTTGGTCTGGAGCAGGAGAAGATGCTTTTGAAACATTTAAAGAAGCTTTAGATTTAAATCTTGACCGTTATTATTTGTGGTTTAAACTTGGGTTAACATTGTTTGATGGTGGTTATTATAAGGAATCTTTTGAATCTTTTAAAAAAGTAGTAGAGTGTAACCCTTCAAGGTTTTATCATTTTGCTACTCTTGTATGGCTTGGGCATTTAAGAGATTTAGAGGGCAAAAGAAAAGAAGCATTAAAATATTACAATGAAGCGTTAAAATATGATGAAGGTAAAACTATGACCCACAGTCAATTTGGAATGGTAATAAATAGAGAGTGGGTTGAAAAAAGATTAAAGATGCCTTTTGTTCTGGGGGAAAGAAAAAAGTAAATATTTATCAACAAATTGAGGTTATTTTAAATGAAATGTGCAAAAACAAGAATCATAATATTTTTAATTTTAATTTTTATTACATCAACGGTTTTTTCTCAGATTCATAATCAATCAGCTTTACAGAGTATATCTGGCATTGAGGCTCTTTATCATGTAAAATTTCTTTCATCGGATGAATTCAGAGGAAGAGCTACATTTACTCAGGAGCAATTAATAGCCGCACGTTATATTGCAAATGAATTTGAAAAATATGGACTAAAACCAATAAGTAAAACTAATAAATACTATCAATCTATCAAAATGGACTTTGCAGAAGTCGGTATTCCCGGTAGGCTTGAAATTGATGGAAAAATTTATGAAGAAGGAAAAGATTTTCAGGTTGCACCTGTTGGTTCAAATAAACTTGAAACAGGAGTTGTTTTTGCAGGTTATGGAATAATCACAGATGACTACAACAGCTATGAAAATATAGATGTAAAAAATAAAATAGTAATGATATTTGAGGGTAAAATACATAAAAAAGGGCCTCAATGGGGGGTTGCCTCACTTCACGAAATAAGAGTTATGCAGGCTATTAAAAATGGTGCTGCTGGAATGATATTTGTTAAAGGCACATCACCCCGTGACCACAAGTTTCCTATACCATCAAAATTATCGTTTTTACGCATTAAACAAATTGCAGACTATGCTAAAAAATTGAAATTATTTTGCTGGAATGATGTTCTCCAGGAAAAATGGTATAGTTTTCCAATGGTATATATATCCCTGGATATAGCAAATGAAATCCTGAAAAAGGAGGGAAAAACAATAATTGAACTTAAAAGAAAAATAGATAGTAATAAAAAACCCTGTTCATTTGCATTAAAACAGATAGTAAAGCTTGAAACGAATGTTATTCAAAAGAAATATCAGGCGATGAATGTTATCGGATTATTTGAAGGTGCGGATGATATTTTAAAAGATGAAACTATTATAATTGGTGCTCACTATGACCATATAGGAGTATCCAGGGATTTAAAAAAAATATTCAACGGGGCAGATGACAATGCTTCAGGAACAGCAGCTTTGCTGGAAATAGCCCAGGCATTTACTAAATGTGAAATAAAACCTAAAAGAAGTATCCTTTTTATAACTTTTACGGGAGAAGAATCAGGATGCCTTGGTTCACAATATTATGTTGACAATCCTGTAATTCCTCTTTCTAAAACAATTGCAATACTCAACCTTGATATGGTGGGCAGGAATAACCCGAATGAAATAGAATTACATTGTAAAGATGAAAACAAAAACCTGTTGTCTATTAGTATAAATATGAGTAAAAAAATTGATATTGCTTTAAATATACCAGAAAAGGTTGAAACTGGAGGTTCAGACCATTCTTCTTTTTATAAAAAAGGTATTCCATTTATATTTTATTATGATGGTGGTGGAGATTTTGCCCATAAATCTACTGATACATGGGAAAAAATATCACCATTGAAAATAGAAAAAGTAGCCAGACTCTGTTTTTTAACTGCCTGCAAAATAGCTAACCAGAGTTTTACTTCAATGAAAAATTAAATAACATCAACAAATCATATAATTGACCACACCTAAAAATAATTATCTATACAGGTACTGATAAAGTTTCTTTTATAATTAGTTATAATAACGAATTGTATATTGTTTTATATATTCTCTTTAAAACATAATATATCTTTATATATCTATATTTGACTTTTGAAAAAAAATTTTATATTTTTAATTTCAATCTAACAATAATATAGCAGATGGATGTTCTTGGCATTGGATATTCTGCAATAGACTATATATTTTTAGTTCCCAGGTATCCAGCTATTAATGAGAAGTTAGAGTATATTGAATTCGAGATTCAGGGTGGTGGACCTGTAGCGACTGCCCTTGTAACTCTATCCAGATTAGGAAAATCAACATCTTACATAGGATGTATTGGTGATGATTGGAATGGAGATTTTATTAAGAGGGAATTTATTAGAGAAAATGTCAAAATTCAAAATTTAGTCGCTCAAAAAAACAAAAGGTCTCCATTATCCATTATTATTGTAGATAAGAACTCAGGGAAAAGAACTATTTTGTGGAGCAGGAAAGAATTAGATCCGTATGATGAAAAATTGATTAAAGAGAATTTGTTTGATGGTGTTAAAGTTCTACACCTTGATGGATTTGAAATAGAAACTGCACTTAAAGCTATTTTTTTTGCCAGAAAAAGAAATATACCAGTTGTTGTAGATGCTGGAGGTGTTAAAAAAGGAATGGATATGTTATTGGAAAATAGTGATTATTTTGTTGCTTCAAGTGTATTTGCAAGAGATTTTACCGGTGAAAAAGACAAAACCAGGGCTTTAATGAAGCTTTATAAAATTAATAAAAGGTGCGTTGTAATTACTTATGGAGAAAAAGGTTCAATTGGTATAAAAAATAATAAAATGGTAGAAGTGCCAGCTTTTAAAGTTGATGTAAAAGATACTACCGGTGCAGGTGACGTATACCATGGTGGATTTATTTATGGTGTCTTACAAAATTGGGGACTGAAAAAAACAATGATATTTGCTTCGGCAATATCTGCCCTTAAATGTATGCAACTTGGTGGTAGAAAAGGAATACCAGATATTACCCGTGTTAATTCTTTTCTGAAAGAGCATAGAAACCATATCAGATGAAGAAATTCAATAAAGAAGAGTAAAACTGGTTTTAGTATTTTTTACTGAATGGAAGTCTTTAAAATTATATATCAGAATATATTTCTGATATTCAAATTTCTAATGGAACTGAATTATTGCAGGTTGAAGAATTTTTTTTAATTCTTGCAATTTTTATATAATTAGTTGAATCAATAAATTGTTAATCTAATATAATATTAAACCCAGGAGATTAATTTAAAAATGTTAATACTATGGAGGGAAAAATGACTGTTAAATTAACGGGGAAAAATCTGAAAATCGAAGATGTTGTAAAGGTTGCCAGGCAAAGAGAAAAAGTAGAAATTTCGGGGGATGCCCTTGAGAAAATTAAAAAATGCAGAGAATTCGTAGATAAAAAAATAAAAGAAAGAGCTGTAATGTATGGAATTACAACAGGAATAGGTGAGTTATCGGAAGTAATATTGACGCCTGAACAGGTTGAAAAATTTCAGAGATATTTAATATACAGTCATGCGGCAGGTTGCGGGAAACCACTGCCGGAGGAGGTTGTAAGAGCAGCAATGTTAAGCAGGATAAATGTTCATTGTAATGGAAATTCTGGTTTAAGACCTGTGGTTGTGAAAACTCTGGTAGAAATGCTAAATAGAGGCGTTACTCCTGTTGTATATGATAAGGGGTCTGTAGGGGCATCAGGTGACCTTTCTCCAATGTCCCAGATGGCACTTGTTTTGATGGGTGAAGGAGAGGCATACTATAATGGAGAAAGGTTGCCGGGTAAAAAAGCAATGGAAAAAGCTGGAATATCTACTATTATTTACAATGCAAGGGATGGACTTGCCACAATAAATGGTTCAAATGTTATTGCAGGTATGGGTTCACTGGAATTATTTGATATAGAGCGGTGGATTAAAACATCAGAAGTTGCTGCTGCTATGACCCTTGAAGTTTTAAATGCGAATATGGCTGCTTATGATGAACGGCTTCATAAAGCAAGGGGTTTTCCTGGTGCAGTTACCTGTGCTGAAAATATAAGAAAAATTGTTGAGGGAAGTGAACTATTAAAAATGAAAGGCAAAAAAGTTCAGGATGCTTATAGCTTGAGAAGTACTCCTCAGGTGGTTGGCTCTTTGAGGGATACTTTTGATTTTGCAAAAAAAATGTTTGAAATTGAATTAAATGGAGTAGGTGATAATCCTCTTTTCTTTCCTGATGAAGAGTTATATATTACAGGTGCAAATTTCCAGGGGACACCTACGGCTTTTGCTCTTGAATTTGTCGGTATTGGTGTAACAACAGTATCAGCTTTGTCTGAAAGAAGAATTAACAGATTGATGAATCCACATTTAAGTATGGGGTTGCCTGCATTTTTAACAAAAGGTGCCGGGATGTTTTCGGGGCTTATGCTGACTCAGTATACAGCTGGTTCAATGGTATGTGAAAACAGGATACTTAGCCATCCAGCAGCAACAGGGTCTATACCGGCTGCAGCAGATCAGGAGGATTTTGTAAGTATGGGTATGAATACGGCTCTTAAAACAAGACAGATAATAAATAATGCAAATACTGTGCTTGCAATTGAATTAATAGCTGGTGCTCAGGCTGTAGATTTAAGAAAACCTGTTAAACCCGGCAAAGGAACCCAAACCGCTTATGAAGTTATCAGGAAATATGTGAAATTTCTTGATGAAGATAGACCTTTATTTGAGGATATTAATGCAATAACGGAAGTTGTTCAATCAGGTGAGTTATTGGATGAAGTTGAAAATGCTATAGGAAAATTAAAATAATTTATTAAACAAATACAGGTAATTAATAAAATAAAAAATAAATAAGTTAGTGTAAATGATGTATGAATTCGGAGGAATATTATGATGAAAAGATACAAATTTTTTAGTTTTACTTTCCTGTTAATATTTATGATGTCTTTTCCAGTATTCGGACAAATTCAAAGAGATTTTTTAATCGATGTAGAGAAACAGAATGTTATTATTAATCATCTTTCAGGAGAGCGAGCAAAAGATTATGTAATGAGGATTACGAGGTTTAATAGAATTAGAGGTGGAGGAGAAGGTTCTGATTATAATGCCTGTGTTGATTATGTAGAAAAAGAATTGCGAAAATTTATGCTTGATGAGGTTGTTGTGGAAAAATTCAGGTCTGATGGATTTGCTGAATATCTTACCTGGAAATCACCTGTTGGCTGGAGGGTTAGGAGTGCAAAATTATATATGGTAGAACCAGTAAAAAGATTGATCTGTGATTATTCCAGGGTTGCAGTTTCTTTAATGCCATATAGCAATAAAGGAAATGATGAAGCTGAAGTTATATTTGTTGGAGAAGGTAAAACTGAGAGAGATTATTTCGGAAAGGATGTTAAAGGTAAAATTGTATTTGCCACAGGAGGCAATGGTGCACTTGTTCACCGGGAGGCAGTAATTAAAAGAGGTGCCCTCGGTGTTATTGTTGGTCCTTCAAATAGAAGAGATAGATATCAATATCCTGACCTTGTTGAAATGAATCGATTATCACCTACAGGGGAAGAAAGAAATAAAGCTAAATGGGGATTTGCACTATCCTACAGGCAGACACAATGGTTAAAGTCTTTTTTTGATAAAAATATAAAAGTAAGAGCAAAGGCAATAGTGGATGCAGAATTATTTGATGGAAATATGCCTGTTATTTCGGCAGTAATAAGAGGTAAAAAAAACCCCGAACAGGAAATTATTATTATGGCACACCTTGACCATTATAAACCAGGAGCAAATGATAACGCCAGTGGAAGTGCCGGGCTGATTGAAATTGCGAGAACCTTAATGTATTTAATTAAAAATGGATTTATTGATAGGCCCAACAGAACACTTCGATTTTTATGGCTTCCAGAAATGCACGGAACAATGGCTTATCTGAATAAGCATAAAGATATAGGAAAAAGAGCACTGGCAGGAATTAATATTGATATGATAGGCGAAGATTATGGTAAATGTATTTCATTTTTTTCGGTTACTCATCAACCTTTTTCATCTCCAAGTTTTATAGGTGATGTAGTAAAACATTTTGTTGAAGTAATAAGTAATATTGATCTCTTTGAACAAAGAGGAAAAAAATATTTAATGAATTACAGATTTACTGGTTATAGTGGTGGTAGTGACCATGTAATGTTTTCAGACCCTACAATAGGTGTTCCATCTATAATGATTGGTCATCCAGATGTTTTTCATCATACTTCTTACGATACTCCTGATAAAGTTGATCCTACAGAAATGAAAAGAAGTGTTGCCGTTGTTACCTTGAGTGCCCTTGCAATTGCGAATGCTGATAATTGTTCTGCGTATGATATTGCAAATCTTGTCTCTTATTGAGGAACTAAAAGATTGTCAGATGTAACTGCAAAAGGAATATCTTATTTAAAGTATTATCTGAAAAAAGACAATAAAGATAAATTTCATAAAATGTTTGATAATTTTAGTAAATATATTGAGATTGTAGGTGATTTTGAAAAAAGGTCTGTTTTATCCTGTATCCAGTTATGTAGTAGTGAGAGTATGATTAAAACTATTAATGAAATTGCTCTTGAAACCGACAGATTGGTTAAATTTGAAAAGTACAGGCTTGAAAGGTACTACGATGATTTATGTAGAGGAGAAGGGATAACCCCGGAGAAAATTTTATTAACAGAACTGGAACTTAAAGCAGAAAAAATTTACCCGAAACGAAATTTTATTGGTCCGATTTCCTATAATTATTTTTCTCGAAAACTGGGAAATGAATTTAGGAACTGGTATCTGGAAAAACGAAGCAAAATAACCGGTAATTTCGGAAGTAAATCTTATGAGATAGCTAATTTCATAAATGGAAATAATAATATTTTATGGATAAGGGATGCAGTCAGTGCAGAATTTGGAGAAACAAGCCTTGAAATTGTAATGGATTATATCAAATTTTTGAAGAAATTGGGTCTGGTTAATTATTGATAAGGTCTAACTTTTTGAATTTTTAATATAACTGATTTAATTTAAATATATGCCTGAAAGGAAGGTTGTTAAAAGGAAACCCTCGCTCATTGAATCCTTGGTACCTATTATAGCAATGCTAATTTTTCTTGGTGTTGGCTATGGTGGATTCAGGATGAGGATTGAGATATTGTTAATAGCTGCAGCATTTGTTGCAGGTATTATTTCTTTAAGATTGGGTTATTCATGGAAGGATATGGAAAGTGGAGTAGTTGAAAGTATAGCAAAGGGTATGCCTGCTATGCTAATACTTATTTCTGTTGGAATGATGATAAGTTCATGGATTGCCTCAGGAACAATACCGATGATGATATATTATGGAATGAAGATAATTTCTCCAAGAGCGTTTCTTGTTACATCCTGTATTTTATGCAGTCTTATATCTTTTGCTACAGGCACATCCTGGGGAACAGCCGGAACAATGGGTGTAGCTTTAATGGGAATAGCAAAGGGGCTCGGAATTCCTGAACCTGCTGCTGCTGGTTCTATTGTTGCAGGTTCGTTTTTTGGAGATAAACTTTCTCCTTTTTCTGATACTACGAACCTTGCTCCTATTGCTGCAAAGAGCAATATTTTTGACCACATAAAACATATGTTGTGGACCACTACACCTGCCTGGATACTCGGTCTGGTTGTTTATTTGATACTGGGTATTGGTTATGGCCAGGGTAGTTCTACTTCTTCTCAGATGAATCTTATAATGGGTGCTATCAAAGAGAATTTCAATTTCAATATTTTTTTATTAATTCCACCGATTTTAATTATATATTTTGCAGTGGCGAAGAAACCTACAATTCCTGGAATGATAATTTCTTCAGGTATTGCATCATTGCTTGCTTTAATTTTTCAGAAGATGAGCCTTGTCAAAGTTGTTGACATTTTAACTAATGGGTATAAACTAAAAAGTGGTATTTCTGTTGTTGATAATCTTTTAAGCAGGGGCGGGTTAATGGGAATGATGGGAGTTACACTTATTGCTTTTTGTGCTTTTTCTTTTGCGGGGATTGTAAAAAAAGCTGGAATGCTTGATGTTATTTTATTCCATCTTTTAAGATTTACAAGAACAACCAGGACACTAATAACTTCAACTGTATTTTCAGGAATACTGGTAGCTTTAATAACAGGGAGTTCATATTTAACTATTATAATTCCCGGTGAGTTGTTTGCTCCTGCTTTTTCCAGGATGAAACTGGCTGCTAAAAATCTTTCAAGGACTACGGAAGATTCAGGAACTGTTATAGTTCCTTTAGTTCCCTGGAGTATGGCGGGTGTTTTTATGGCTGGTACTCTTGGTGTTCCTACTCTTAAGTATATTCCGTGGGCAATTATGAATTATACCGGTTTCATTTTTGCAATTATATATGGGTTTACTGGCTTCGCTATTGCCCCTAAAATTCGAGAAGATGAAACTCAGGAGGGAAGTTAAACAGAATTATTATTCACAAAGCATTTTAATTT
>Ga0180301_10005053_pt1 | contig 10135 bp, 12 predicted proteins | sample GuaBasSediGuay16_FD_121797 | JGI IMG/M metagenome (GOLD analysis project Ga0180301, IMG submission 121797) | Subseafloor sediment microbial communities from Guaymas Basin, Gulf of California, Mexico - Guay16, Core 4569-2, 12-15 cm | ecosystem: Environmental > Aquatic > Marine > Hydrothermal... | reverse complement strand
TTGCAATGCCTTAGAAAACCTGATAAAACAGCCCCGCCGAAGGCGGATTCAATATCTGCCGAAGGCAGAAAGAGTCTCTTAACTGTGAAACGGATTTGTCCAATTCACGCTGAACCAGTACATCGGGACAAGCTCCTTGTGTTTTGCAAAACGGAAATAGACAAGTTTTTGTCCGTTGGCTTTGGCATTTTCGACAAAAGGCTTTACGACAGGTAGATAATCATCAATAGAATCCACCTGCCATACAATGTTATCTCCCGATCTGATACCGTGGAGTATCTTGTCCAGTGCAGACAGTCCGCTGCTGGGTTGCACGATTGCCATTTGGTATAATCCCTTGTTTTATGTTTTTGACAGTTTCAGTAGCACAACTCTTCTTTTCTCATGAGACGTCAAATTCTGCAAACATTCTACCATATTATTTGGTTCTTACAAGATTATAGACCACAGAATTCAATTGGAGAAACACTTCGGAATGTAGGGTTGCCCAGCACCATTTTTCTCGGCTGTATGATATGTCAATGTACTTGGATATTGTTCGGAAAAGTCAAGAATACACGTTCTCTCACACCACAAAGACCTCCTTTGAGCATTTGACATTTCAATAAATAAATGGGATGAGCCGTTTTGTTTTCTTTTTGTAATCTATGTATCCGGGATGCTTTTTTAGTAGTAATTTCTCCTCATAGGAAAACTTAAAATACAAATCAATCAAAAGCACCAGCCAAAATCCTGTCCGCAATAATGTCAAATGGTTTGCCACTAACATCAAGGTAACCAAGAGGACGGAGGCATACATCGGGTGCCTGATTACCCTGTACGGTCCGGAAGTTACAAGAACACTTTTGTGTTTCAAGTCAGGCATCATATTCAGGTTACTTAGTCGCATAGTCCATAATGCCCAAAACATTGTAAAAACACCGATTGCTATTCCGGTAAGAATGGCAATATTATTTGGTATAATCGGCCCGGTGGCGCCAATCAGAATGATAAACAGTACCTGGATTACAACATAGATATATGACATTCTTGACTTTGCAACTAACAGGATTCTGTAAGGCTGCTCTTCTTTATAAGGCTAAAGCAGTTTTGTCGATTCTGTTGGACGAGGGACTTTTACCACAAGAACACGAAATACCTTGTCGCTTTCGTTATACCAGCAATGCGGAATTTTCGCAGGACTGTTTATGAGGGTATCCGGGCCCACTTCTTTTCGTTCTTCTCCGATTTCGACTACGCCGGTTCCTTCGAGAACATAAAAGAACACATCAACGGGCGTTATATGTTTCTTCAAAGACTCTCCCGGTTCCAATGTGATGTGCATAGCCTGAGCATGCTCTGTATCATAAAGCTTGCTTACCTTCACTTTGTGAGGGTTTTTCAGGGCTGCTGCTTCTGCTACTTTAATAGTCTGCATCTTCATCCTTTCTGGATATAAAGCCTATCGCATCTGTGATTTCTCAGCTCCGCCGAAAGCAATATTTACATTCAACTGGGATATGACAAATACGGTGAATACGATTGCCACGATAAGTTTCGTGCGGCTGTCGAGGCGGTGAACGGGCGAGTCCTTACAGGCGAGATAGTCAATTCGGGTATGGTGCATTGTGCAGGCCGTTCCTCTTTCTTATAGCCCAGCCCGCCAGCCAGACCAGGAGCATCGTTATCGCCGAACCCGCAACGGCTGCAAAACTCGTCCATCCCATGCCGGCATGGGTTGAGCTTTCACCGGTTGTTGTGCCCGATGCCTCGGTGCGGATTGTGTAGTCCGGCAAAGGTGAAAGTTTTGATTGCACTTTATCCACGGCGGCTATGACAACGCTGTCGTTTGATATGATCGCCTCGAACGTCGGCTGATCGGGTCTTTGGGCGTAGCTCCACTCCAGACCATCAGGTTTATCGACGGCAAGAAGAGACAAGCCCGCGCCGATGTTATAAACATAGCAGCCTAAAAAACACGGCACGATCGCCATGTTGATAATGTTGCATCCCAAAGCCAGCAGTCCACCGTCCTGGAAGATGAGGCATTGAACGATTATGACCGATGAGAGCACTATCGACGCCGGAATCGGGCCTAACATTATTGCCAACAGCACCGCCCCGACCATGTGCCCGCTCGCGCCCGGCAAAAAGGGCAGCGAGAATTGCACCATCTGGGCGGCGAATACGAATGCGCCCATGATGCCCATCAGGGCGAACCGGTCGGAGTTGATCAGTGACTTTGCCCTGTGGCAGATAAAGCCGACGGCGCCGGCGGCAATAGCGATGGTCCCGACCGCAACGCCGGGTGAGAGCAATTCATTTACCATATGCATCTTTAGAGTCCTTTTCAAAAGGCCTGGAAAGCCTGCCTGCGCATAAATTTACCCGATTCGTGCTACCAAGTCAAATTAATTGTGAAAAATATCTTTGCTAAAGAGAATTAAGTAAATCGTCCATTATCCCGACAAATATGGTGATACGGCCGATTGGACCGCGAAAAACAGGATTTGGACCGGAGATTTATGCCCACACAGACCGCTTACACTGACATTTCCCATTTAAACGTTCAAAACGTTATCTGTGCTCGCAGTCCCAGGACAACTGCATCGCTCACACCGGACACACCGCCCGGATTGGCGATATACTGCAGGCCGGGAGACAAACTCAGAGACTCATTGATGTGCGCGTTGTAGTACACTTCCAGCACGCTTTCATAATCCTGTGGATATGTTACCGCAGCCCTGTCGCTGAAGAATCCTTGCGCGAATCCAATACCCAGAACATCGTCGTCTCTCCCTTCCAACAGACCCTGGTATTGCAGACCAAAGCTCCAGAAGTTGTTGACATCGTTTCGTTTACTCTCAGCGTAGCCATACCGAAAAAACGCTCCGAGGCCCTGATTGTCCTCAGGATCGTTGTTCTCTTTTGTGAACCTCTGATCACAACTCAGATACAGCCCCGTATCGTCTCGCCAGGTCCGTGCCGCATCGGAATGACCTTTGGGCTGCGGGTCATTCCATACACCGATCCGATATGCACCCGGAAGCGGGCCTTTGGATGAGTCCAATTGCGACATGACTCCGGCCTCGACAATATAGAAAAAGTAATCCTCACCGTGAAACGTCGTGGCGAAACCCGTTTCTCTGGCGTCGTTCTGTGCATCGACAATACCTGTGGAGACATACAAGTTATCGACCGGAGTATACAGAGCCGAGATGCCCAGGGCATAATCCGGAAACGGAATTGTCGGGTTATTGACCAGTGCGCTGTTAAGAAACTGCGATGTCTCGTCATTGGCATAACAATTCCCGTCGAACGCCACAGGGATACCGGCATGGATCGAGCCTCCGGTCAGATCCATCTTGCCGAAACGAACCAGGATACTGTCGTCGAATAATGACCGCTGGTACCACAGTTCGGTGACGACCATCGAATTGCGCGCCATGGCGTCGCCGTTTACACCGAAGACGCTTCCCACCGATGGGCCGTCAATGCCGGCGGATTTCGACCACCAGCCCTCGGCATGTACATGCAGACTGCTTTTGTCCCATCCGAGCAGCCGCTGCATGTCGGCTTTTAGCTGAAGATCGTAACTGCCGGAAAACCGTCCCGCCCTGCGATGCGTGCTCAGGCCCCCTCGCGTGTTGTGCTGATAGATCGAGGTTGCACCGAACTCGAATTCCAGGCCTGTATCTTCGGCAGGACAGATTTTCGAGCAGAAGCATGTTGAAAACGCCACCACCACACTCAGTGCTGTAATGCGACTCATTTGACTTTCCTTTCAATCTTTGTAATGTTTTCCATTGAAACTCCATGCAAAAGGACTTATCCACCCTGGATCTGGTAATTCTGCTTTTCCAGATATCGCCCTAACATTGCCGAGGACAAAATTACCAGCGGCAGGGACACCGCCAATCTTATAGCAGTGAATTTCGGGCCCATAAACGACAATTCAAACAGATTCATAGGGATTCGGCAGACCGCTGAGGCGCCGATATAAGTGAAGATTACTCCCAGAGCCGCTCCCTTTTTGTGCAGCGAATGCGCCACCGGGAACGCCACGAACACACCGCCGACCGTAATGCCTGAAAGCACAATCGCCCAGAGATATCCTCCGGCTCCGGATTCGGCGCCGAGATGTCTTTCAACTGTTTGGCGATCAACCCACACTTCAAACAGGCCGATCAGCACAAACGCAAACGGAAGAACCTTGATCAGGTCGGCCCAGAAATAGATGAAATTAGAGCCGATCTGTTTTCCCGGTGAAAAACCGGTCGCCGCAGACGTCGCAATAAATGCAAGGTAGCCAACCAACACAGCAAGTTTTATCCATGACCGCCTGTTCATCCGAATAACTCCCCGAAACACAAGCCTGTAATGATAGTTACAACAACAGCGATCGCCAGATAGATCAGATTTCGCAGTGCGGCGACTTTGGCGCCCAGATAGGCTCTTTCCACCGGAAAGGTCAATACGCCGACCAACATAAGCGTCGTCGAAAAACCGGACAGGATCATATACGGCACACCTTTTTCCAGGAGCATTCCGCACAGGGGAAATGCGATAAAGCCCGGCATCAGGGTAATCGAGCCTATAGCACAGGCGATCAAGAGGCCCAGAACTTTATTTTCATGCCCCAGATAGCGCGAAATGGCTTCGTCCGGCACAAGATACAGGACGATGGACACAAGAATAGTCATCGCAAAAAAGGCCGGGGCGATTTTGAGCATCTTCCTGCCGGCCACTTGAAACGATTTGGCTGTTTTGCTGCGATCAGCAATCAGAGAAGCAACAACCGCAAAGATTGTAACGATATAGATTAAAACCATCCGGATAATCTCCGTATTCCTGCTTTTTTGCAACTGCAATTCTTAATTCTAAAATCGGGAGTCTTTATTCACTTGGGCAACCCGGGCTTAGATATATTTGAATTATCTGTTTTTAGCTTTGAATAAGCTATGCAAAAATAACAGTGCTTTTCGATTTCCTTTAATTTTCTTGCGTAAGCCGAGTCAGGCCATCGTCTTGCTGCTATGCAAAACGGACACAATCTGCAAATCAAGGCAAGCAATCTCGTCATTAATGTGATTTTCAATAGTCCTCCTTTCTTGTATATTCACCACTTTATCTTCCTTCCAATTGCAAGGTACCTTGACAGAATCGGGCAATTAGGGAAGCTATTATCAACTCACATCCAAGAAACATTGCGATAGCCGGTCCAATTGAAAAATCAAAGCGATAAGCGAATAGCAACCCACCCAATGATGCAATTATCGCCGACATCCAAACTATGGTAAGTTGTAGCCTTGATCTTGCAGAGAAAACAGTTGAGATAGTAGCAGGTATTATCAGGTATGCAAATACAACGACTACCCCTCCGATCTGGACTGATAAAGTAATCACGATACCGAGCAACATGTAGAAAATGAAATCCCAGAAGACGACCCTAAGACTTTTGATTGTCCCATTGTTATAACAATTTGATATTTCGGTTATTGGCCGCCGGATAAGATAAAAACAAGATCCTGCCGCTGCAAAAACTATAAAACATATAATTATCTGCCGGACGTTTATCCAAAGGATACTGCCGGAAAGAATGTTCTGGATGTGCATATGGCCTCCTGGTGCGATCCCAACCAGGAAAAGAACTGCAGCCGCCGCAATCGCATAAGAAATACCAATAACTGCCTCAAGTGATATCTGAAAAACCCTGCTGCGTACAAAAGCATAAAACCCGGCTGCTAACAAAACACATCCAAAGGAACATAGATATGCCGTAGGCGAATCACCATGTGCTTCAAATACCATATGTGCTGCGATTGAACCTACCGCTGCAATTTGCGCCAGAGCAATATCAACAAAAATCACTTCCCTTTTAAGCACGTGTGTCCCTAAGAACCCAAGAATAGAACTCATCAAAATACAGGCTAAAAAGGGCAGGCCAAGAATTTGGATTATTGGCAGCATTATTGGGCTCCTTCCATCGAAACTAACCTGTTGCTGGAAAGCAGGCATCGAATAATTATCCCCGCAATAAAGAAGATACCCAGAGACAGAACCAGACTGGGGCCATATGGCAGATTGAAATAGTACGATGAATATAAGCCAACCAGGCAAGCCACAAAACCAATACTCCAACCCAAAAATACCGCCCCGGCCCACCTTTTAGTAAACATAGCCGCTATGGCTGCGGGAATCATCAAGAACGCATAAGCCAGAAGTACCCCTGCTATGGGAACGATTAAAACCGTAATAATACCTTGGGTCACAAACAGCAGAAAATCCCAGAATTTCACATTTTTTACCGTGTCAGGCTTTTCTGCCAGATCAATAAACTTTCGATGGAAGATAAAGTGAAACACCAAAAGCAAAATATACACCACAGCCGTTATACTAACCAGGGGCCATGTAACCCAGAGCATAGAGCCGGCAAGGGTCTTGGTCACATAAGCTCCGCCGCCGGAAAGTTTGTCACCTAATAGCAGTGAAGCTGCCAATGCCATTGCGTACATAATTCCGATGACAGCTTCACGAGGTATCGCTCGACTTTTTGGTTTTAACAAGGCAAGCAATAATGCTCCAAAAAGCACGGCAAACATGGAGGACAGATACGAGCCGAAAGTGCCGTATTCTATCCCTAAGGCTATCCCAGCCATAGCACCAAAAGCTGCAAGTTGATCGAGCACCAGGTCTGAGAATATCAATGTACGCCTGATGATGTGCAAGCCTATATAAGTGTGCAAAATTAACACCACAGCTATCAAAGCAATCTGGACTGAAAAAAAACCAACTATTTCAGAAGTCATACCATGCTTCCTTTATCACTATTTGTTCAATATGCCCTTTTTGTCTGCAGCCTTCAAGAGGCCATCAACCCAGTAATCGACAAGCTTGAAATAGCCTTCTGTTCCATCTGCACCGCCTACGTATATCGGAACAATCACGGCTTCGGCATTTGTTCTGGATGCAACTGTTTTTATCTTCTGTTCATCAAAATAATTAGCTGCTAAAATGATCCTGATGTCTCTTTCTTTCATCAGATTAATTAAACCGGTAACATGTTTAGGTGAAGGCGGTATTCCGGGCTTGGGTTCGACAGTTCCGGTTTCTTCCAGTCCAAAGAGCTTAACAAAATAAATCCAGTTTTTGTGATAAGTGACAATTGGCGTACCTCTTAACGGAAGCATTTTCCCCATCCATCCGCCCAGATATTCGATTAAGGCTTTGCCTTCAAATTGTTGTTCTTGCAGGAAAGGTATAAGCTTATCCTTTTCGGCAAGGCTGCACAGGGTTTCACCACCTAACAATTCCACCAGCTTTTTGCCGAACAAACTTTCATCGATTCTGTTATGTAATTCCTTGAGGTTTTGAAGATAAACTTCCTTGCCCTCCGGATCGTTCTTGATCAAACCGATAGCTATATTGCGAGCCGCCACTTTCATCTGGATAGGACTGCAAGTGACATGTGGATTGCCGTAAACATGGACACCACCTTCAACTCTTGACATCGTCTTGGGTCTTTCCAGTAAATTCATGCCGGTAGACGCAGAGACGTAACCAGGTTGCCCACTGCGAATATTGCCGTTGCCGGAACTATCTATTACTGTTTGAACCCAAAGTTCCAGATCCAAACCTGTAGCAACAAAAACCTCGGCTTTTCTCAACGCAGTAGCAAATGAAGGCTTTGGGCGGATAAAGTGTGCATCCTGATCGCCACGGACAATCGCTTTAACAGAAACTCTATCTCCACCAATTTCCCTGGCAAAAAAAGCATAATCGGGCAGGGTTGTTACAACATTCAAACGTGTTTCGGCGCAGACACTTGTTGCCAAGGAGACAAAAATTGATCCAATTATTAACAGTATATTTTTCATAATTATATCGCTCCTTTCTATCAGTAACGTTCATGTTTGTGTGGACCGGCGGAGAAAATGCACTGGAACCAGACAACGTCTTCCGGATTATCTATACCCCTGCCGTCAGAATGATCATACTCAATGCGAAACTTGACAAACGGGCTTTGTTGCCAGGTAACATATGGACTTACCTGCCAGAGATAGGGATTATCTCCGGTTACCGCCAATGGCGACAGCGATGTCCAGTTGGGATTCTCCGCATAGCCCTTGGTGTCAGGAACAAAATAGTCGCCTCTAATACCGACATCAATTGTACGTGAAACCTTAGTCTGCAGATAACTGTACAGTCCCCAGGCATTGATGGTGTCTTCGCCTGAACCATCCGGCGCCAGGATATCCTTGTTGAGCCAATAGGCCTCGCTTCGCCATTCTACATTGCGATAACGCATTTTTTCCGTCGGCTCCCAGAGAACAGTCAAATCCGCACCAAGTACAGTAGTCATTTTCCGACTATCTTGCGTGGTAGTAGAACTTCCAACTTCCCATTGGTCATTCCAGCCGACAAGGCCGGTAAGGCCGTATTCGAGATATGTATCTTTCGATAGATCCCGGTAGTTTTTATAATGCGCAAGCAAACTGGGCCTGTTAGACGTGTTGCCGCCAAATAAGCGATCGTTTGAACCATCCGTTACCTGGAAAGTCAATTGCTGTGATGCATCACCGGCGGGCGGCATAAGCCAGTCTAATGACACACCGCTTTGGTTTAGTCCTCCATTACCAAAAATTTGGCGAAGAGCCAGCGGGAAATCAACCTGGTCAAGACCATGCTTATGCCAGCGGTTTACTACACCGAATTGCTGACGGAATTTACCAAGGGTTAAATTCAGGTCATCTGAAAAGTTGAAAAGTGTAACATAAGCCTCACCGAGCTCGGCTTCATTCTCATTAAATTCAATAGCTCCTTTGAAATGTGTATATGGATCCAGCCATGATTCAAGGTGCAGACCCAGGTTGCGATAATTGAAATCGCTACTCTCTTCACTGGTGGTATCCTGTCTTGTTGAAAAGAGAAAATCTCCGGTGACACTGATTTCAGGATTCAAAGCCTGCAGACCAAGCCCGCGGGACTTGAAAGTTGTTTCTTCAAGCTCTTTTTCGGCAGTTATTTCTTCTGTCGCTTTAGCCTTTGCTAAATCTCGCAGGGCTGCAAGTTCATCTTTGGCCTGTGGCTTATCAGTCCGGCCGACGAGTTTGCCTACCTGCTGTTTTAGAGCTTTAATCTCAGAGTCATGCTTCTCTTGCATCTCAATGATCTGCTGCTGAAGTTGTAAAACCTTTGTATTTAACCGTGCTATATCGCCGTCTTTTTCCTGAGCTATTGTGGTGCTGGAAAACAGCACCAAGAGCAATAGCGTCAGTGTGATCGGTATTCTTGGCATTTTACGCCTCCTTCAATTCAATTCTCTTGAACTATGAAACAAATCCAGGCAAGATCAGCCTAAAAATATATCTATAAGCTTTTCGAAAAGATGCACTGTAGGCGCAGCAGAGAATCTATACTCTACCACTATGTTAGGAGGCGATACTCGGGGGTGCTCGTAGTGGAGCTGAACAGAACCACTCGAATTGTTTGATAAAACTCAACTGCGGCAAGACTTGAGTTCTTACAATAGTCTGCGTTGAGCACAAAGAATTGTTCGAGCAAAGCTTAAAGGCTTTGGAAGTCAGCGAGAACAGACACGCTGGGCAATACATGTCGTGGGAATCAGCCTTTTCAGAAAGGCTGTTTTGATTAAGGGTGGCTGTGTGATGCACTTCGACGCAACTATCGCTGTGCAACAGGTGCCTTGTGCCTTCTGAATGGTGATTATACACTTCATTATCAGCAGGCTGACATGTATGGCTTAGTGGAATACCAAAGGTTACGAACAGGTATAAAAATGCGAGGAATACCCGCACCCGCCCAGGATTTATAAACCACCTTTTGGAGACACAGGCCATCTTTTTTGCAGTCAGTTAATATTTCTTGATGCTCAATTATATACCGACTTCAACATGGCGGCAACAACAATGTTCGGCAAACTCCAATCTCAATGACAGCTATGATTTTGACAAGCATTCTCGGGATCAATTTCTTCCAGCGCATTCTCGGCAAATCCGTCAACTATGTCCTTCTGTAATGCTTCTCTTGGAATTGGACATTTCCTTGATTTGAGTTAGTATGTTGATCAAACGAAAGGAAATGGACATGGCGAACAAGCGTAAAAAGTACACGGCACAGGAAAAAGTAAGGATTT
>Ga0180301_10005052_pt1 | contig 10135 bp, 10 predicted proteins | sample GuaBasSediGuay16_FD_121797 | JGI IMG/M metagenome (GOLD analysis project Ga0180301, IMG submission 121797) | Subseafloor sediment microbial communities from Guaymas Basin, Gulf of California, Mexico - Guay16, Core 4569-2, 12-15 cm | ecosystem: Environmental > Aquatic > Marine > Hydrothermal... | reverse complement strand
ATATCAACATTCGTAGTATCAATCATCAACGATATTCTAACCGCTCTTGCAACTATCGGAATAAAAATCTCAATATCTTTCATCTCATCCCTTTCCGGATTTGACATGCAAATATCAAGCATATGAGCTCCGGCATCGGCCTGCCTCTTTGCCACGGAAGCTGCTTCATCCCATTTGCCGGCTTTTACCAATTCTTTGAATTTCCGGCTCCCCACAGAGTTGTTTCTCTCGCCTATCAAAAGTGGGGGTTCAATATCTTCGAAAAACAAAGCGTCTATTCCGGAAACAAACCAGCGTCTCGAAAATTTTGGGATTTTTCTGGGCCTTACCTTTCGTAATCTCTCCGAAAGTTTCTTTATATGCTCCGGGCCCGTTCCGCAGCAACCGCCGGCGATATTCACAAACCCTGCCGCGGCGTATTTCTTAATCACCTCTGAAAACTTATTCGGATCCTCACTATATTCTCCCTTCTCGTTCGGCAGTCCGGCGTTTGGCATTATGATTATCGGAAATCTGGAAATCTGTGATAGAGTTTCAATTCTTGATTCCATGTCTTCAGGGCCGGTAGAACAATTAAAACCCAGAGCAAAAAGAGGAAAATGTTCCAGTGCTGCATAAGCGCTTTTGATGTCTTGTCCGCTGAGCATTAAATTATTCCTATCCATAGTCAGCGAAACTATGGTCCTTGCGGCAAACTCCTCGGATATTTCACTTATAGCAGCAAGCCCGGACCTTGCGTTCATTATATCGTGAGACGTTTCAAGAATAAGAAAATCAACCCCGCCTTCAATCAACGCCTCCGCCTGCTTCCGGTAAACTTCCTTCATCTCGTCAAACGAAATTCCGCCAGTAACAAAAATGGATTTATTCGTCGGCCCTATGGAGCCGGCCACAAATTTTCTTCCGTTTTTGCGCGGGAATTTATCCCTGAGGCAACAGGCCAACTTCGCTGCTGTTATGTTTATTCTCCTCGTCTCTTTCTCAAGATTGTATTCGGCAAGGTTCAGGGCGTTCGCCCCAAAAGTGTTCGTTTCTATGATATCCGCTCCGGCTTCATAATATTCCAGGTGAATTCTTTGTATGATCTCAGGTCTTGTTATATTCAAGTATTCGTTCAGTCCGTAGTAACCCCCGAAATCTTCCGGCTTTAAACCAAGACGGGAAATATACGTTCCCATGGCGCCGTCGAAAATTAAAATTTTCTCTTTGATTATCTCTTTCGGGTTTTCTTTCATCTCTCGAAAAAAATCTCCGCGTTTTGAAAAGTAATTTCAGCAACCTTTTCCGGACTCATATTCAAGCTTTCAGCCACTGCACCGGCAATTACGGGAATACTGGTCGGGTCATTTCTTTTTCCTCTTTTGCCTTCCGGCGGGAGGTAGGGGCAGTCTGTTTCAAGAACTATATTCTTTATCCCGATTTTCTTCACTACTTCTCTCAATCGCCAGTTCCCTTTATATGTGAAAGTCCCGTTTATCCCGATATAATTCCCCAGACCCAGCGCTCGGGCTGCGTCCTCGTAAGTCCCGGAAAAACAGTGAAAAATGCCGCGCTTTGCTTTTTTATTTTCAAAAGTCCATTTGTCTTTCAAGATTCTTGAAAGGTCGCTGTAAGCATTCCCATCTGGAGCATTTTTTGAATTTCTTACGTGGAAAACTGCGGGCAGTTTCATCTTATTCGATATATCCAGCATTTTTTCAAGCAAAACAAGTTGTTCTTCTTTTTTGCCGGGCTCCCAGTAATAGTCCAGTCCTATCTCCCCCACGCCAAGACAAAAATCCTTTTTCAGATAACCACAAAGTTTTTCAATATCTTCTTCTTTCTCCCTTCCGGCATAATCGGGATGAATGCCGAAAGCGGCAAAAATACTTCCCTTGTATTTCGCGCAAATTTCCCTCCCCTTCTCCCAATCAGCGGGCTGGCAGGATATCTCAACAATTCTCTCCACTGCCGAAGAAAAAGATTTTTCAACTATTTCCCATCTGTCCTCATCAAAGGCATTGTCGCATAAATGAGCATGGGTATCAATGAAACCGGTCATAAATCTCGTCCACAAATATTTTATTTTTTCCCTTAGGGGTGACTGCTTTAAAAACCTTCAACAAAAACCTGAACGCTTTCCTGTATATTCCGGGCGACCTGGATTCACGCGGACCTGCTATATTCAGCACGCCGGGCTTGTTTTTTTTAAGAAAAGCAAAAAACTTCTCAACTCGATTATCGTCATCCAAATCAATAACTCCAACGGATTTTTTTATCTTAACGCAATATTTATATGTGAAAAGCGTTCCGCCGTCCATCCTGCCGAGATTCAAAATCAATGTGGCGTCTGACTCTTTAGCGTTCAATTTTGTCCTTTCCAAATAGTCCACGCTTTCACATTCCTCAACCGGATATTTGGCAGGCACCCTGCCATCCTCTGCAAATCTTCCCTTAGGCACATACCCTCCGCACGGAATTTTTAGCTTCAGCGCCACGTCCAGAGCAGCCCTGTCTACACCAGTCTGCGCTCCTGAAATTACCCTGAACTTGACCTTTTTCATAATTACCGCGACAGAATTTATTTTTGGCGCTATTCTTTTAAACTTTACTTCCTGAGGGTGGCTCGCCAATTCAAGTAGGAGTGTATAAAGGGGTCAAGGTCGCCGTCCATAACCCCCTCAACGTTTGAAGTCTCATAGCCGGTTCGCAGGTCTTTCACCAGCTGATAAGGCATAAACACATAAGACCTTATCTGATAACCCCAGCCTATATCCCCCTTCTCGTCATAATGTCTTTCCATTGCCGAGCGTTTTTTATCCATTTCTATCTCGTAAAGTTTGGCTTTAAGCATTTTCATCGCATTTTCTTTGTTTTGATGCTGGGATCGCTCAGACTGGCACTGGGCGACAACGCCACTCGGCAGATGTGTTATTCTTACGGCGGTTTCAAGTTTATTCACATTCTGCCCGCCCTTTCCACCGGAGCGATATGTATCTACTCTTATATCCTTGTCTTCAATCTTTATTTCTATGTCTTCCTCAATATCCGCCAGGACATCAACCGAAGCAAAAGAAGTATGCCTCCTCTTATTGGCGTCAAAGGGAGAAATCCTAACAAGACGGTGTACACCTATTTCACTTTTCAAATAACCGTACGCGTACTCGCCCCTGACAAAAGCCGTTACGCTTTTTATTCCGGCCTCTTCTCCTGGCAAAATATCGGTAATTACAAAAGAATAGTTTTTGTTCTGAGCCCACCGGGTGTACATTCTTTGAAGCATCTGTGCCCAGTCGCAGGCTTCCGTGCCTCCCGCGCCGGCGTGTATACTTAAAATAGCGTCACACTTATCGGAAGGTTCGGACAATTTAATCTGCGCTCCAAGATCGTCTATTTTCTTCGCTGTTTTTGAGAGATTATTCATTACAAGCGTTGCTTCTTTCCTGTCTTTCATCTCCTCGGCCAGGTCCAGGTGCGTTCGAGCGTCCTCAATCTCTGATTTTATCTTTTCAATAGATTCTATATCTCTTTTCAAATCATTTATCTTCTTCATCTCCTTTCTGGCATGCATGCTATCGTTCCAGAAATTGGAAGAAGCTGCCTTTTTTTCCCTGGACGCAAGTTCCCCTTTTTTCTTTTCTACGTCAAAAACCCTGCATATTTCCTCTATTTTTTTCCAGAGTTCACTTATCTTATTGGCAATGTCGCTATATTGTAAATCAGGCATAGTTTTATTTTAGCAATTTATCCCGCCTGCCCCATTTCCCGTCCGCGAGCGGAATCGGAAAAAGTAAAGTTAAGATTATTTTATCTCTTCCAATAATGTCCTGGCGAATTCCACGGCTGCTGTGGGCCCGTTGGCAGTAATTATGTTTCCATCTTTTTCCACATCTTTCGCTGTATAAATCACTCCATTGTTTTTCAATTCGTCAGCGCCTTCATACCAGACAGTCGCCCTTTTTCCTTTCAGTAAACCGGCATGGGTCAGAACAACCGGCGAAATACATATAGCACCGATTATTTTTTTGAGGTCGTTTGCTCTCCGAAAAATTTCATAAACCTCAGGGTTGTCCAAATGTTCAAGACAGCCCGGCCCGCCCACAAGACAAAGAGCCGCATAATCCGGCACATTAATTTCGCTGATTCTCATGTTCACCTCGGCCAGAGCGCCTAATTTTCCTTTCGCTATTCCTCTGGCGGTAGAAATAGTGTCCACCTGGATTTCTGCCTTTTCAAAAATACTTTTGGGTTCAATATATTCTTCATCCCTGAACCCTTGAAACGCTATAAACATGGCTATTTTTTTCATGGATTTCCCTCCTTTATGTTTATAATCTCTCCGTAATAAACCGAATGATAATCGTTTCCCGGGTAGTAATCTCTTTTTATTCCCTTATCCGTCTCTTCCTTGAAAATCCGGCTTCTGGAAACTATGCGGCATTCATAAACCAACGCCGAACCTTTAATAAATTTTATGCCTTTGCGGCATCCGTTTTCCAAAACAAATCCGCATTCTTTAACCTTGTTCAGATCCCTTGCGGACCTGCTCCCACAAAAGGATAATTCTCTCCTCATTTTTCCTTTTGGCGGCACGCAAACGCTGAAATACTCGGCTCTTTCAATCAGCGAGTGTGTATATCTTGAAGGTCTGATAAAAACGCTCATTATCCGCCTTCCCCAGACAATTCCGACCTGAGCCCATCCTATAGTCATAACATTGATTGCCCCCTCCTTATTTTCAACGACTAAAAAAGAGCCTTCGTCTTCAAGCGAACTAAATAGTTTCTCCATAACAACTCCTTAATCAAATCTATGCAGACCGATTTTCTTTGCCGCCAGGGCAACCTGAGAATATTCTTCAACCGTAATCCTTCTGTTTATTTCCGCGAACTTGTGCGCTTGACCGCAGGGATGATATTGACCCATGATATTTACAAAGGTCCCTTTGGATATTCCGTAAAGAAACTTCATAATCAAAGCCGAATCCTCAACTCCGCCAGGCATGACTAAATGCCGCACAAGTAGTCCTCTTCGGGCTATGCCATTTTCCAGGCGCAAATCGCCGACCTGCTTATACATTATTTTAACAACCTTTTTAAAGTTCTCAAAATAATCGGGGGCCATGCAAAACAAATCAGATTTTTTCCCGCTTGCAAATTTTGCGTCCGGCATATAAATATCCACCACTCCCTCCAGAACCTTTATCACCTCCTCGCTTTCATACCCTCCACAATTGTAAACAAGGGGCAGATTCAGTCCCTTTTCTGCCGCTATCTCCAGTGCGCCTAAAATATTGTAAACAAAGTGCGTTGGCGTGACGAGATTAATGTTATGACATCCTCTGCCCTGCAGCTCCAACATAAAACTGGCCAGTTCTTCCTCGCTTATGTCGCGTCCCCGAGCCAGATGGCTTATTTCATAATTCTGGCAGAACGCGCATTTTAAATTACAGTAAGCGAAAAAAATCGTTCCCGAGCCCCTTTCCCCCACAAGACATTTTTCCTCTCCAAAATGAGGAAAATAAGATGAAACCCGGGCGGTGGCTCTTGCCCCGCAAAATCCTGCCTCGCCCGCTAACCTATCGACACCACAGTTCCTTGGACAAAGGCGGCAGGCAGAAAGCATCTGGCGGAGTTTTTCTCTCTTTTCGCGTAATTTCCCGCTCTCAAAATCTTTTAGATATAACGGCTTCATCATTCACATTTTACAACACTTTTGGTAAGATTTAATAAGATGCGGAAAAGGATTATTGCGGCATATTTCTTTGCTTTTCTCTTTGTGTTTTCATTCTGCTTCTGCAAGGTTATGGGTATGGACAAAAAAGAAAAAAACATGAAACTTCCCGCCCCTTCATTCAAAAGCGGGACTTCCGTAGAGGAGGCTATTTTAAAAAGGCGTTCAATGCGCTCATTTTCAAACACCCGGCTAAACTGGCAACAAATCGGGCAACTCTTATGGGCGGGCCAGGGAATAACAGCCAAAAAGGGGAATTTTCCTTTCAGGGCTGCGCCTTCCGCCGGCGCATTGTATCCCATGGAAACCTTTGTGGTTATGGAAAAGGGGATCTATCAGTACCTTCCCCAAAATCATGAAATAAGAAATATCGCCAGCGGCGATAAAAGAATGGAACTTTCAAAGGCCGCCTTTGGCCAGAGTTTCATAGATCAGGCGCCTGTAACGATAGCCCTGTGCGCTGTCTATTCCCGAATCACCGGAAAATACGGAAAAAGGGGAATAAGGTACGCTCACATAGAAGCCGGTCATATAGCCCAAAACATTCATCTTCAAGCGATAAGTTTGGGACTTGTTTCCGTTCCGGTTGGCGCTTTTGACGACAAAGCAACAGCGGGTATCCTCAACCTTCCCGACGACTGCGTTCCGCTCTATCTGCTGCCGCTGGGTTTTCCACAGAAAGGGAAAGAGAGCCAATAATTTTTACACGCGCTAAAAACTTGCTAAAATTTATGAAAATTGCCATTATGCCTCACCCATCAATACCATTTTCCATATTGGAGATAAAACGTTCCTCGCGTTTAATGCGGAAAGGGAAGTGGGATGGGAAAGAGGAATGGACGGAAGTAAATAGGGAGCCCCGCTTTTCAAAAGGCGGGAGGATTCCATAAGTTTTACAGAATCCCGATCCCATTTAAGTCGCCGACGTAGCTCAGCGGTAGAGCAATCGCCTTGTAAGCGATAGGTCGTCGGTTCGAATCCGACCGTCGGCTAAGTCAAAAACGGCCCCATCGTCTAGCGGCCTAGGACGCCGCCCTCTCAAGGCGGAGATCACGGGTTCGAATCCCGTTGGGGCCGAAAGAATTGAGATAGTCGAGGCACTTGACAGACTTTCTTCATATGCTATACTATAATTACAGGGTAGTTGAGACCAAAATAGGAAGAATGGCGGGAAGCTGCGGCTTCCCGCACGTGTTTTATGGTACCTTTAAGGAATAAACCTGTTGCATGTGTCTTTATTGACGGGGAGAATTTTCGATACGCTTTAGGTGATATTTTTTCTTCGGAAGAATTTGACAAGCGTTCTTATTTGCCCCGAACAAATTGGACAGATTTTTTTGATTGTATCGCAGACAGAGCGTTCAACTCTTCCAGACTAAGAACCTACTGGTACACGGTAAACAGGGTTGTTTTTCAGCCAAATATGGAGAATATCGAAGAGGAAAAATTGGTTCGTTTGTTGAGAAAATATCACAAGGAATTCTGGGACAAGCGGAAAGGCGATGTGAAGGGAATCAAAAAGGAATTGACGGAAGAGTGTGAAAAGATAAAAAATCGCTTTGAAAGCTGGAAAAGACAGGAGGATGGTATCGCAACCAATAATGAGCAAATTGAGTTTAAAAAAAGCGGCTTGATTACTGAGTCTTACTAAAATAATGTTCTACTTTGGAGGCTTAGATTTGGATTGGATGCAAGGCGCGACGAACGAGCATACCCGAGGGTCTGTGAGTGAGGAGCAACGCAGCAGACGGCCAAATATGAGCCTCCCCAAAGGGGCTGGCCGCTTTTCGGCTGTAACTGCGTCACTCGTCGCTCACATATCACAAGATATGCTCGCTCCTCGTTCCTTGTTTCGCTCAAAAATCTGCTCAGCCAAAGCGGACATTATTTTAGTGAGGCTCATTAAATATGACTTGGTGGAAAAACGATTTCGTAAAGAAAAAGAGGTGGATGTCCAGTTGGCTACGGATCTTCTTGAATTCAGAAACAATTATGATGCAGCCATTATTATCTCCGGGGACCAGGATTTTGTACCCGCGGTCAAGGTTATAAAAAATTCCGGAAAGCTTGTAGCGAATGTTTCTTTTTTGACACGCGGAGGAAAGTTGCTTCCAGGGGGAGCTTTTGCTCTTAACTTGATTTGCGATAAGACGATAAGAATTTCACATGCCGAGCTGGTTAAACTGTTGTTAAAAAAATAACCCATGGAAATAGGAATAGTGGGACTACCCAATGTTGGTAAATCAACCCTTTTTAACGCTCTGACGAAAGCCGGGGCAGCCTCTTCAAATTACCCCTTTACCACTATAGAGCCAAATATTGGGGTTGTCCCCGTCCCGGACAAAAGACTGGACACGCTTTTTGAAATATTCAAGCCTCCTAAAAAAGTTCCTTCCTTTATAAAATTCGTGGACATAGCAGGTCTTGTTAAGGGTGCTTCCAAAGGAGAAGGTCTCGGAAACAAATTTCTGGCGAACATACGCGAAGTTGATGCGATAATCCAGATTGTGAGAGCATTTGACAACACTGATGTGTCTCATGTTTTTGGAGACGTAAATCCGCTGAGAGATATTGAAATCGTTGAAACTGAACTTATGCTCGCGGACCTGGAATCTGTGGAAAAAATGATTGAAAAAAATTCCGGAGCGGCCAGGAGCGGTGATAAGGCGGCAAAAGAAAAAATGGAAAAACTTCTCAAAATAAAGAATGCCCTTTCAAGCGGCGCGCCCGCCAGTGCCTGCGGACTTGCAAAAGACGAAATAAAAGACTTTAATCTTTTAACCGCGAAACCGGTTTTATACATATCCAACTCATCGGAAAAACCTGATAAAGTCTTGAGCGAAAAACTGAAAAAATTCGCCGGGGAGCGAAAAGCCGGGTTTCTCGAAATTTCCGCCAAAATCGAATCTGAACTTGCGGAATTAAGCGAAGAAGAAAAAAAGGATTTTTTAAAAGACATGGGAGTAGAACTCACCGGACTTGAAAGGGTCGCCATAGAGGCGAAGAAACTATTAAATCTTGTCTGTTTTTTCACCATTAACCCGCAAGTTGAAACCCGTTCCTGGCTGATTCCCGCGGGAACGAAAGCGCCTCAGGCGGCTGGAAAAGTGCATACGGACTTTGAAAAAGGCTTTATCAAAGCTGATATTTACTCTTTTAAAGATATAGAAAAGCACCGCAGCGAGAAAACCCTCAGGGAAAAGGGATTCATTCGATCCGAAGGAAAGGATTATATTGTCAAGGATGGAGACGTCTGCTTTTTTAAATTCAATATTTAAACCTTAACCAATTCCCGGGTTTTTCCGGAATCCTTCTGACGTGCCCCAAAGCAAGTACCCCCCCGCTAATCGCTCAAATAGTGAAATTCTGACCGATGCCTTTTTGCAAACACCGTATTGAAGTAAGCGCGCAGTTAAGAAAAATAGTAAAATTATTTATGGTGAGCATTGATATTCAATTAAATCAAGATGTGATAAATCGTTTGGAATTAAATCCCAGGCAGATTGAGGCGGTCAAATATTTCGGTGGTCCTCTTTTGATTCTGGCGGGAGCCGGAACGGGAAAAACTAAAACTTTAACTTCAAAGGTGGCGGTTTTAATCGCCTCAGGCATTCATCCTTCAAGAATACTTGCCATAACCTTCACAAATAAAGCGGCTCAGGAGATGGCTCAGCGTGTAAATGCCGTCGTTCCAGGTTGCGCCGGAATATGGGTTCACACTTTCCACGGTCTCGGAGCCAGGATTCTCCGCCAGCACGGGCATCTCATCGGGATTAAACGGGATTTTGCCATATACGACGAAGTCGACCAGAAAAAAGCCGTTCAACTGGCTTTGAAAAATTTGAATCTTGAAAGTGAAAAAAAGAAAGCTGACTATTATTTAGCCTGCATATCCAGGGCAAAAGACGAACTTCTGGATGCAAAATCCTTCATGATAAACAGCGAGGTTTTGCGGGACGAGGCGAGAATGAAGGTGGCGCGGGTTTATCTCAGGTACCAGAAAGAGCTGGAAACCGCCGGCGCCCTGGATTTTGGAGACCTTATAGTCAAAACCTGCGGGTTGTTTGCCCAAAGACAAAACATAAAAGAATACTTTCAGGAATTATTTCAGTATATACTTGTGGATGAATATCAGGACACAAATCACGCGCAGTATGTCCTGGTAAAAACGCTTTCATCCAAACACAGGAACCTTTGCGTCGTCGGCGACCCTGACCAGTCTATCTACTCATGGCGCGGGGCGGACATAAGAAACATAATAGAGTTTGAAAAGGATTTTAAAGACGCAAAAACAATCGCCCTTGAGCAAAATTACAGATCCAGCCCTCAAATACTGGAGAGCGCCAATAAAGTTATCTTAAACAATAAACTGAGGAAACCAAAAAACCTCTGGACTAAAAATGAAAACGGGGAAAAAGTGCGT
>Ga0180301_10005051_pt1 | contig 10136 bp, 6 predicted proteins | sample GuaBasSediGuay16_FD_121797 | JGI IMG/M metagenome (GOLD analysis project Ga0180301, IMG submission 121797) | Subseafloor sediment microbial communities from Guaymas Basin, Gulf of California, Mexico - Guay16, Core 4569-2, 12-15 cm | ecosystem: Environmental > Aquatic > Marine > Hydrothermal... | reverse complement strand
TCTTTATGCTTACTCTATGATATTGATCTATGATCAAGTTGTACTTCCTGAAAACCTCTTCAACAGCATTTATAGTTATATCACGGCCTACAGCTAGTGTATTATTGTATATTTCTCGTTTTATCTTAAATCTCAGCGGGAAGTATGTTTTAAGGAACGACTTATACTCATGAATAGGCATAGTGTATGTTACTATATACACATAGCGATTATCCTTATCTATTTTCCAGTCGGCCATAAGTTCCATGACTTTATCTACTACCAGAAGGAGGTAAAGTTGAGAAAGAGGCATTGCAACAAAGATGTAGGGACCCAAGAGTACGTAGAGGAGGTATGCGATAATCAATGAAAAAGCGAAGAGATAAAACATCGTCCCATGGAAGAACTTCTCAGTTATCTTCTGCCGCAAAGTGGCCGTTCGTTCGGGTCCTAGCTTCATCTTCTCAAGAAATACGAAGCCTACATAGGCCTCTTCACGAGAGGATAGATAATAAAGAGAGGCTAGTTCAATACGCCTTACCATAAATTCAGCATCGACTTTACTTAATTTATCAGTAAGAGGAAGAATCCATATTCTAGGTACTTCCGAGGCTTGTAGTATGATTTCAGCTACTGGTCCTTTACCGGGTTCTTTTACGCGAAGGATTAGTGCAGGAAGGCCTTCATATTTCGTTCTAGCTACGTATTCATAGAATTCTCGAGCACGCTTCACCATCGTCTGTTCTATGAAATCGAGATAACTTTCGTAAGAAGATGGGTCTAACTTAATATCACTAAGTTCAGCATAGAAATATCTAGGTTCTTGAACGTAGACTAGTTCGGTCATCTAAGAAAAAATATACAGTATAGTTAATAAGTATAGCTAGCTAAGTACTATTGAGGAACTGCCATTGCGCTTCTTAAGCAATATGCCTATAGTGAGCAGTACAGCTGCTAGTATGGCAACTGCAACTATGGTCTGGTTCATTCTGAATGCTATGCCTATTACATCGAAGAATACGTCTAACTTAAGTTCTAGGTCTGCGTTATCGTTGAGAGTTATTTGTTTAGTTGTACTTACACCTTTATATGTTGCCTTAATCACGTATGTCCCTATAGGCAATTGTCGAAACATCACACTGCCGTTTTCATCAGCTATATCGCTTAACGTTATATTTGAGTCAAATCCAGTTATATTTATGATTGCGCCCATCAGGGGCTGGCCACGCTTTCCGACACCTCTTATCTTCAGGTTATATCCCTTTGTCTTCAAGTCATAGTGACTAGCTAGAGGTATTGAGAGGAACCCGTTGAACACTTTCACTCCATGATATACTACTTCTGCCTCATAGAGTGCTGGCTTATAGGGTGTAACAACTGCCTCACCATACGATATGTCACTTGTAGCCATGACTTGCCCATTAGCTAGGAGCACTAATTTCCCACTCTGTAAGGGTTCTCCATTAGCATCAGTTATGCTAAACGATATGCTCTGCCATCTTATCGCGAATGAGAATGATCCACTCAGTGTACTATTGCCATCAGCTAATTGAATGAGCACGTGATCTGGTTCACAGGATATTAAGAGACCGCCTATCCAAGATATTTGAGTATCGTAGTATGAAGTGACCTCTCTATTACCTGGTATGACTACTTTCTCAATTGGCGTACCATATGTCATTACCTCTAGGAAAGCATATGTCGCTCCCTCTAAATCGTTGTTACCTATGCTTACAGAGAGGCCCATTGGACTCCAACTACCGACCGCCTTGTACATGAAGGGTATAACGTAGACTATTACTGGAACTTTAAGTCCATTGGTGATTTTGAATCTATCAGAGTAGACTATTAATGCACGAAGCATGTATCTAGCTCGTACAAACCTCACTACAATTACGTTCTCTATGTTCGCTACTTCATCTAATAGTGGAGCTTCAACTGTGACATTTCCGCTAGCTTGAGAGCCTACGAGCGAGACCGTAGTTATTATTACTTCGGCATGACTAAAGTACCAGCCTTCTGGAGGTGCTGATATGGGTATTATCTGAGTGTGACCTGGATCTATTTCATATTTCAGCGTTTCGCCATTTCTGTAAAGTATACTACATGGCATTGGTTCAGCTTTTTCGAAGTCTATTGAATATGTACCAAAGGGAAGATTTTCGAAATTAAGAGTAACGGTTCTTGGAGATACCATTATCTCGTCTGGGCTTAATTCAGCTTGTACTTCTGGTGAGAGTATATTTCTACCGTTAGGATCGTATATAGCTCTAAATCTAAGGGGTATGAACGCAGGTATTTCGAGGGTGAGAGATGCATTTTTACTTTCAAATGGAATTGGTGGAGATGGGACGTCAACTTCAGCGTGCATATCCTTAACTGGAATCCATGTTTTATCTACATAATGTACTTTAACGCCTACAGTAACGTTGATCCAGTCGGAGCCTATATTAGATAGGACGAACTCAGGAGTATTGTATATTCTGTAGGTTAGTACCTCTGCAGTAATTTTCTGTTTTATTATACCATCTTTGCATGTCACCTTTAAAGACGATAACATATTTACTGGTATAGAGATTTCTACATAGTCAAGAGAGAAGCCCTTAGGAGGCGGTGGAGCTCTATATTGAAATGTAGCGGATGAATTTAGGGATATTGGAAGTCCATACTCCTCGCTTAGTCGATATTCGTACAATATGAAGAGGGGACTCTCCATTATCATTGACTGGCTTGACAATGGTACTGCTATAGCTCCTATGTAGAGTACGCATAGTAAGATAAGGATACCGGATATTATCGTAACTGCGCGCCTCTTCATTTTTACCTACCGCTAAATGAGTTGCATGTAATGGGTATATATAGAGGGAGGGGGATCATAGATTTCAGATCATTCGGATAATACTACAATATCACCTACTTACTACAATATGGCTTTATTCTAAAACTAGTGCTTTCTTTGAACGATATCTTATCAGAATTATTATAGTAGCTAGTGCTAGGAGCATCAATAACACGTATATTAGATAGGAGGAGAGTAAAAATCTCAATGTAGTGCTTAGAGGAATATCGATTATTACTAAGCGATCGTTACTCCGAATGGTGACCGTTTTCTCAATATTTAGCACTTTAACAGTATAAGTACCAGGAGGGAGATCTTTGAATTCAGCAATACCATACTTATTTACGGGAGAGGATATAACGGAAGAGTTTGTAGATAGAGATACACTTATGTTCTTAAATAATCTGAGAAAAGGTGAGTTCACTTTCACTTCTAAACGGAATAACTTTAAAGTAATGAATAGATCTTTTCCCATAGTTATTGTAACTACATCAGAATATACAGTCTTATTCATCCAAATGACCTGAATGGTATAGGAATTAGGCATAATTTTATCTATAATTACCTCACCTTCAGTGTTTGTTCTACCTTTGAAGAATAACTCCTTATTACGTATAATTATTACAGCGTCCTCAACTGGAGAGCCCCTTGTATTGAAGACTTTAACTCTTAAGGAGAATAAAGGGACATGAATTACATAAAGGCCAGGACGAGTTATGTTTAGCATGCCTCTCGTCAGCTCCGTACCATTCATTAGTATTATTACCGTATAATGTCCTATTGGCATTCGATGTATAGAGAGAGACCCATTTTGGCATAGCGTGTTTATGGTAAAAGGGCCTATTTGTTTTGGACCAGTTATGTATACGTTAACACTTTTGACCAGTCTATCTTCATAGTCTCTTATTTCTAAAACGACATCACATAGAGATGCAGTTAACACTACGTTTGGAGGGGGGCTCATGACTGTATAATTGAGCACTTGGGTGAAGTTTAAGTAGCCCACTATGTATAAGACTTGTTCAGCAGTTATGTTAATATTCGAAGGAAATGAGTGTATGGAGAGATTGGTTTTATTGAATGATAATAAGTCATATGTAGAGATTACGGCATCGATTCTATTGACGGGTTTTTCTGAATAATCTACAATGTTTACTTGAAGCAATCGATTTTTGGGTTTCGGATGAACCGCAACTCCCTTAGCTATTATAGCAAAGGGCGATACATATAATGCCTCTGCTCTAATATGCTTTAGATCATAATTTTCAGGATATCGAATTACTATAGTACCGCTACCATTTGAGAAGTACACTGTGCTAATTGATATATTAGCATAGACTATTGTGTTGCTCCTTACCACTAGCTCTCTATTACTGAATATTAAAAGATCTTCATATCTCGTAAGAAATATTGTTCTAGTAGTGTTACTATGAAGACTTATATGAGGAGCACTTATGCTTAAAGAAGAATTAACAGGTACTATGAAGGCTGTTAAATGTAGTGCCGCGATATTGCTCATTATTGTTAGATTCATGCTTTTCGCTATATTGATATAAAGCTTATTCATAAAACCTTCATAGTGCCATACATGCTTATCTTCCTCTAAGTGATAGACAGGAGGTATCATATAAGGAACTTGAATAAGCCTTATTCTATATGACCCAGTTACGCTTGTCCTATTGGCTAAGAAAGTGACTAATGTACCTAATAAATATATGCTCTGTCTGTGATCTAGAGCGACGCCATTATGTACTATACTGGAGATTACTTTATTAGTAACTCCTTCGAAACCTAGGACTACTAAGAATATCTTAGCTTGAGGTAGGTCTTTTGCATCTATCTTAAAATGTGCTTCATTCTCTTCTATAGGGACGTAAAAGCTTTTTACGTGAACATATTCTTTAGAGGATAGATTTACTATCCCAGTTCCAGTAAAAGATACAGTACATATACCCTTATGCAATATGATGTACGTTTCATCTGTGGAGAGTATAATTATGTTCCTATTTTGAGATGAAGTATTAGTTAATGAGATATCACCATTAAGATTAATTGTAGTAACATATGTTGCATTCATACAATAGCCTATTTGAGCTGTAGTATTGCCATGTATCATTATGTCCTTGCTATACGTCTTGTATGTATATATGTCGATACGTAACCATAAGAGTTGATGTTCAGAGAAACTAAGATGAACAATTTCACTACACATTAAGAAGATGAAAGTTAGCATTAGCATGAGCGTTAGTAAGCGTTTCATGATCTCTTATGACTAAATAAGTTAGCTCTACTATTAATTGCTTAATATAAAGGTTAAAGGGATATTACGCAATACTATGAGATACGGAACGAGGCATAAATTGAGTTAAAAATAGCTATCATCTACACTTAATGGAACCTAACACCATATATCTGCTCAGGTATGTCAACACAAATAGTCCTAATGATGTCTGGGCCTATTATGCCTTGCCTTAAGAGTTTGTTGATATTTTTAGGAATAGTTCTTAAACTTAAGACAGCACCAGGTCTACGGGGATCATCAAGGTAATCCGTCTCAAGCAGGAACTTCCCTCCTTCCTTAATTGCAATCTTTATATAGTTCTCTCTAGCTACGAGTGAGGGTACAAATCCATATTTATTTATAGTTCTAATGATGGGCGGAGCATGATGTATTATAACTTTATCTCTTCTTAACCCTGCTTTATCGACGAGTTCACTGATTTCGTTTAGATTATCCTCGTTTGGAGTTTCCATATGGATCTGGACTGGTAAGGCAAACTCGGCTGCTTTTTCAAGGGCGTATTGGAGTATCTTATTTGATTCCACTAAGATCTCTCTAGGCACTTCATAATGTGGTCTTCCCACTTCGCCTAATGCTATGCCTTCGCTAGATCTTAGTATATCTACAGCAAGATCAATTGCCTTCAGCATTAATCTTACAGCGGAGTTAAGGCTGATGTTATGCTTGAGCATTTCAGTAAGCTCTGCAGGATGTGGACCGATTACAGCATAAGCCCTTATGTTGTATCTGGCGTTTATATCTTTAACCACACGTATATGATAACGATACATGAAATCGAAATCGCTAAGCGATTGCGCAGGACGGCCATAACTCTTAGTGAGTAAATTGACTAATATTATGTTCTTGCCGCCAGCGTTACGAAATTGTTCAATGGCCTTAAATCCTAGACCCCGTAAGGGGTTTATATGGGCATGGTTATCGGTTATAGGTACTTTCACGCTTATAAGAGCGATTTAAGTCTTTTTATTTCTTTATCCCTAATCTCTATCTCCGCCTTTAGTCTCTTATTTTCCTCTTTAAGAGCTGCGTTCTCTTTTTTGAGTCTCTCTAACTCTTCCTTAATCTTTACTACATTCTCTTTTTCCTTCTCTAGGTCTCTTCGCTCTCTTTCTAATTTCTCCTTAAGCTCTAATATTGTGAACTCACGTGTTGCTAATGCCCTCTCATATGCTACTAACTCCTTCTCTTTATCTATTAATTTACGTTCCCACTCCTCAAGTTCTTTCTTCTTCTTCTCTAGCTCTTCCTTCAGCGCAGTTAGTTCACGGTTTATCTTCTCCTCGCGTTCCTTTATTGATGTCTCGCGTTGAATTAATTCCTTCTCTTTTTGAGATTGTTCACGTAGCTTATCCTCCAGATCCTTTTTAAGGGATTCTAAATACCGTTCCTTTTTCACTAACTGTACCTCTTTCGCTTTAAGCTCCTCTTGGTATTTCCGTATCCACTTAAGTTGTTCCGAGAGGTTGTTTAAACTTGATGTAAGGGATTTCTCAAGATCCTTTACATGTCTTTCTCTTTCCTCGAGTTTTTTAGATTGTGCTTCGAACTCTTTTATTTTTCTCTCTAACTCTTCTTTCATTGCTTTCATCTTATTTAACTCAGTGAGCTTCTTCTCTAGCTCCTGGCGTTCCTTTAATACCGCATTATGTTCATTCTTAAGGGAGTTAATCAGAACGGAGATATTCTCGCCTAATTTATTCGTATTACTAAGTACGTCACTTAATTTCTTAAGGTAGTCGCTCATTTCTCTCTGAAGATGAGTTACTTTATCCAAACTCTTCAGTAGTGAGGAGGTAATATCTTCAAATCTTTTAGCCTTCTCTAAATAATCTTTCCTTATCTCCTCTATAGTCTTAAGAGTCCGTTTCTTTTCCTCTATAAGCTTATCTAGTTTATCTAATTCGGCCTTGCGAGATTCAAGTTCCTGTCTTGCTTTCTCTACTTCAGCTCTTAGCTTATTATACTCCCTTACATTTTCAAGTAAAGCTGAGGCTGTTGACTTTAACGAATTTAATATATTAGTCCATTCACTTCTAGCTGATTCTAGGCTCTTTAAAGAACTATCTACCTTATTCAAGGAATTAGTAAATGCCTCTTGATACTTAAGGAATTTCTCGTTTAGGTCCTTGACTAACATTTCATACTTAGATGCGTAATCTGCTATTTGGGCGACTAACTGATTTACTAACGAATTGAAGTGACTTTCTTGGGCCTCTAATTTTCTTGTTCTCTCCTGCATTTGTTTAATCGTAATATTTAATGTATTGATTGTAGAGTTCAAAGCCTCTCTTTGAGTTTTAAATAATCTATTGAGTTCGTCTATTAATCTCTTCGATTCTTCGCTTAATCTGATCACGTCACTTCTAAGGGAACCAATAGAGGCAGTCATGCTAGAGCTTAATGCGCTAAGCGTGCGGGTTATGGTTCGGGTATTCTCATCTAAGTGCTCGAATAATTGATCTCTTAATTCCGTCACTATATCTTCGATCTTCCTTCCTCTAAGAGGCATTCTATCTTACCTCTATTTTCATATTGGTTTTCAGGTTTTTAAATGTACTTTCGAGTTTAGCAATTCTCATGGAGAGAAGAGAGATTAGCTCGCGCAATTGCTTTAGTTCACCATATATAGCTTGAAGATTTCTGTTGATGCTAGCTCTATCAAAGAGCATTTCATTAAGCGAATCCTTTAGACTATCTGTTAGCTTATCGGTATCTGATCGAAGAGATGAGAGTTGTTCAACTAGAAGGAGTTTCTGAGATGTTATGTGGTACCTAATAAAATCATCGACTTCACTTAGATGTTTACTTAAGGCGATCACATCCTCTTCAAGCGTACTAAGACGTCTTTCCATATCTCTAACGGACTTAATTAAATCTCTTATCACTTTATCATGAGAGGAGAGTGTATTAGATATCTTCGAAGACTCCTTTATTAGATCACTTAATACTTCGCTAAATCGTTCTAGAAGCGTATTAGTAGTCTTGTACATTATCCTTAATGAAAGTAGACCAGAATATACCTTACTAAGCGCATCAATCATTAAATCTTCCTGCCTTTCCTCTTTCTCTTTGCTCATGCTATCAATTAGCAATTATGCATGCTACATTAATAAAATTTTAGGAGGGGTCTGCAAACGGTTTTACAGCTTAGAATTTCGATTGAGGAGCTAAGTATATTCCATATTTCCTATATGATTCCTCAATTGCTATCTTCTTAAGATCTTGAGGCTTATCTAAGTGATAGAATCTAATGAAGCTAAGAGAGCTTAACTTAGTTATACGCTCAGGATATTTCCACCCATAGAGATGGAATATGACTATTTCATGTCCAAGATCTGCAATCTCCTTAAGAACTTTAATTGCCTCGTCGAAGTTTTGCCATCCACCATCCGTTATTATTGTGAGGAAAACTGGTTCGGATATCCTATGTATTAAGTTGAGGAGTACATGAGTTGGAAGTATCGTGTACTCTCCTAGCCTCGTAGCCAAGAATATCTGTTTTACGTCATCGGGAGCGTTCCAATCTGCAAGTAAATACTTAGTTGAGAACGTTATTACAGCAGTCTTACCACCGGCCTTTCTTGCACTTAGGAATATTATGAAAGCAGATAATGCTGCATCATTGAATGAGCCCATCATGCTTCTACTCGAGTCTAGGACTATAATTAGCGATGGAGCATATCCTGATGAGAGCTCCTGTCCGCTTAGACTGCCCCTTCTAATCCAACGAATTGTCGTTACTTCGGGTAGTAATGGCCCTTCTTCAGTACTTCCTTCAACATCCAGTTCCTCTATGTCGTCTTCAGCCGTCCATTCATCAGGATAACTAAGGATCATCCAAGTGGGCTTTGGCAGCCCCCTTCTTACTATAAATTCGATCACTATATCTTCAGCCAATGCGCGATACCAGAAGCTTCTCCATAGAGAGTCCATAAACTTCCTCCTGGAGAGCTTACTTAAAGGCTTCGACATGCTTGTTCGCAAACGCGGTTCTTCGCCAGTTTCAGTAGAATATTGTGAGTCAGAGGTGAGAGAAGCAATGCGTTCTCGTAATGCCTTCTTAATTGATCTCTTCCCTCTAGCTCTTTTTAAGACTTCGTTCGCTTGTCTTAATAATCGTTCTACTTGATCTCTCATCCTAGGAGCTACCCATTTTTCAAAGAAATTCTTCGCTTCAGTTTCATCGGACGCATAGGCGCCCGCTCTCATTAGTTCGTTCATTCCTTCTCTTCGTATATCTTCTTTAAGAGGTAGGTGCGTTTCAAGGGAGTTCAACTTCTCCATGTTAAGCTTTTTGATAGCGAGAAACCTTCTGATGACGCTAGTCAACATTATTACTTTAGAGCTCCAAGGTCTTGGAGTGAGGACGGCGCGAGCTATATACTTACCATAGCTCATTACTAGAGGATTAATGTCATAATCTGGAATAAAATCTCCATATGCTACTTTGTAGGCAGAGTACTTCAGTAACTCAAGACCTTTAGGTTCCTTCCTATAGATATATTTAAGGTGATAAGGTTGCGAACCAAATATTCTAGGGAGATAAACGAGGTCTATTTGAAGGTCAGCAAATAACCATAGAATATTATGAGAGTATTGAGCTAAATTCGTATTCCTAAGTTCTTTATGTATTAGTTCTTCTAACTCTCGTGCAGTCTTGATATCATAAGGACAGTAGTGAACGTGAGCTAAGATGTGTCTAAACCCCCAAAGAAGTATTTTCTCGCCTTCAGGATCCTTAAGTATGCTTGCTGGGATTATAGTAGTTACAGAGGCTTGTTTAATAGAGGTTTTAAAGTTAGCTTCATCTTTAATTGTATAATCAAATTTTATGGCAGGAAGAAACATTTCAATACGTGCTCTATTGAAAATTTCAACAACTTTCTTTACATCCATTCTGCCACCCCTAAGTAATGTGCCAATGTCTCCTCTTTATTCAATATGCCTTTTGAAGTCCATATCTTCTCAAGCTTCATCAGTTCTTCTGCAAAAACAGGATCTTCTAAGGCTATTTCG
>Ga0180301_10005048_pt1 | contig 10137 bp, 6 predicted proteins | sample GuaBasSediGuay16_FD_121797 | JGI IMG/M metagenome (GOLD analysis project Ga0180301, IMG submission 121797) | Subseafloor sediment microbial communities from Guaymas Basin, Gulf of California, Mexico - Guay16, Core 4569-2, 12-15 cm | ecosystem: Environmental > Aquatic > Marine > Hydrothermal... | reverse complement strand
CGATGGTAGATGTACCGGGATTTTTGCCCGGGGTGCGTCAGGAGCACGGAGGGATTATCCGACACGGTGCAAAGATGCTGTACGCATGGGCCGAGGCCACGGTTCCAAAGATCTCGATGATACTCAGGAAGATGTACGGCGGGGCCATTCCTGCAATGGGAGTTCATCAAATAGGCTTTGATCACGTTTTTGCCTGGCCTTCGGCTGAAATGCAAATGGTTGGGGCAGAGCCATCTGTCAAGATTCTCTACAGAAGAGAACTCGCATCAGTGGATGATCCGCAGGCTTTTCTTGAAAAAAAAGTAGAAGAGTACCAGGATCTTTATCTGACACCCTATCATTCGGCGTCCCGCTCGGTGATTGATGGTGTTATTCATCCAAAAGATACCCGAAAACAGCTCATATCAGCGCTGGAGATATCGGAGGGCAAGGCTGAACCGCCGAGACAGTACCGGAAACACGGGAACATGCCCTTGTAAGCAAGGTGTTCTCTGGTTTCTGAGCATCTGGGCTGAGAAAAAAGAAAAAGTCTAGACGGAGGATATGATGTACAAAGACATAGTCATCGTGAGTGCAGTGAGGACACCATTTGGACGATACTGTGGATCCTTGAAAGAATACGACTACTTTGATCTCGGGGCTTTGCCCATGAGGGAGGTTCTTGCCAGAGTCAATGTACCTGGTGAAGAGGTGGGCGAGGTTTTCTGGGGCGTGGGAGATACTTCTGTTTGCAAGGATGTCTACACGCCTGTTGCAGCAAGGCAAACCTTGATAAAAGCAGGCTTGCCACCTGAGACACCGTCAGTTGCAATCGATAAGGCATGCGTTTCCGCCATGTCGGCAGTGCACTACGGGTGCAGATCAATGGTGGCGGCCGAGATCGATTGTGCAATAGGCGGAGGGGCCACTTCCTTTAGCCAGGAACCCTTGATCGTGAGAGGTCTGAGGTGGAAGGGCTTCAGGCTTGGGGACGTGAAGATGGAAGATCCACTCTTTGCCCTGGGATACAAAGACTTCAGCCCGGTATCGGTGGATACAGACAACGTAGCGGCTGAGTACGGGGTTTCCAGGCAGGAGCAGGATGAGTGGGCGCTCAGAAGCCACCAAAACTACGGAAGGGCCTGGGAAGCAGGAAAATTCAAAGAGGAAATGATGGTTCTTGAAATTCCCCAAAAAAAGGCGGACCCAATCACACTCAATATTGATGAGCAGTACAGGCCTGACACAACGCTTGAAAAGCTCTCCCGGCTGCCTGGCATTTACGGCTGCAAGGGTGTTACTGCTGGCAACGCGCCAGGACTAAACGATGGGGCAACAGCGATCCTTTTTATGACAAGGTCAAAAGCCGAGAAACTTGGCCTTGAGCCCCTGGCTGAGATCGTGTCCATGTCCTCGATTGCCATTAGCCCGTTGCGGATGCCTGAAGGACCTGCATTTGCTGCAATGAGAGCCCTTGAACTGGCGGATGTGAAGCTAGAGGATATCGATGTTATGGAAATCAATGAAGCATTCGCTGCCGTGCCCCTGGTAAGTACTCTTTTACTGGTGGACAAGGACAAATCAAAAGCTAAGGCGCTGCGTGAAAAGACCAATATTAACGGCAGCGCAATTGCAATAGGTCATCCCAATACAGCAAGCGGAGCGAGAATTATCATGAACCTAATGTACGAACTGAGACGCAAGGGTGGGGGCTATGCACTTGGTGCCATTTGTGGCGGGTTGGCCCAGGCAGATGCCTGTATTATTAAAGTTTGATGAGGGTCAGAAGAATGCAAGTGATAGATCTTTTTAGTCTCAAGGGCAAGGTTTCGATTGTCACAGGTGGGGGACGGGGCCTGGGCAGGGCAATGGCTGAGGCGCTTGCCGAGGCTGGAAGCAATGTTGTTGTTTGCTCAAGGAAGGAGGAGAACTGCAAGCAGGCAGCCGGAGAAATCAGCAAACTTGGAGTCGAGGCAGAAGGGGTAAAGTGTGACATTACAAATGAGAATGACATCCTGAGCCTTAGAGATTTTGCACTCAAGAGGTTTGGTAGAATCAATATCCTGGTTAACAATTCAGGGGCGACTTGGGGCGCGCCTGTTGAGGATTACCCCATTGAGGGGTGGAGAAAAGTTATCAATGTCAACGTGACGGGAACTTTTCTCTGCTCCCAGATAATTGGGAAAACAATGATAAAGGCAGGGGGAGGCAAGATCATTAACGTAAGTTCGATCTTTGGCGGGGTAGGTGCTCCCACAACCGTGATGAATGCGGTTGCCTACAATGCCAGCAAGGGAGCAATAGAGGCGCTCACAAAGGATCTGGCCGTAAAGTGGGCAAGGCACAAAATTAATGTAAATGCGATTGCTCCTGCTTTTATTGAAACTGATCTTACGCGTGTGACCATGGAGAAGAGCCGTGAGGGTATTTTAAGTCACGTTCCCATGGGAAGGTTCGGCGTGCCGGAGGATCTCAAAGGGGCGGTCGTGTTCTTGAGTTCTCAGGCCTCGGATTATGTCACAGGGATCGTTTTGCTCGTTGATGGGGGGTACAGGGCCATGTAGCCACGAAAGCTCTCATTCGGACATCCCTCCCGTCGATCACTCAAAAAAGATACTATTACCCTTCCCGTGAGTGGGCCTCTTTTTGGGGGACCAATTTTCGGGCAAGAAAAGAGAGCCAAGAGGAACGTTCTTAATTTAGCGAAAGCAACTTCTCATTCGGCTTAGAAGGAGGCTCAGCAGGTGAACGTTAACCAGAGACGTTTGGGTGGCGGCATGTTTCTTTTTGTAGACGACGTCAACTTTGAAGATGTCTTTACTCCTGAAGATTTTTCAAGTGAACACAAAGACATTGCTTCAGCTGTAGAAGAATTTATTAATGGAGAGATAGCGAGCCGTAGCGAAGAAATTGAAGAGCTTAACAATGCCCTATCGAGAAAACTCATGCAAAAAGCCGGGGAGCTGGGTATCCTGGGCATTGACATACCCGAGAAATACGGAGGAATGCAGCTCGACAAAATCAGCTCTGCAATTGCCTCTGAAAAATTTGGTTTCGGAGCAGGCTCATTTACAATCACGGAGCTTAACCATACCGGGATAGGCACTCTGCCAGTTGCCCTTTTCGGTACGGAAGAGCAAAAAAGGAAATACCTTCCCGGGCTTAGCTCAGGAAAACTGATCGGAGCTTTTGGCCTGACAGAGCCTGAAGCCGGATCGGATGCCCTGAACCCGCTGACTACCGCGACCCTTTCTGAAGATGGGAAATACTATGTGCTGAACGGTAACAAGCAGTTCATCACCAATGCGGGTTTTGCCGACGTTATTTTCACGTATGCCAAGGTGGAGGGTAAACTTTTTACTGCCTTCATAGTGGAGCAAAACTGGGAGGGAGTTTCCGTTGATGAAGAAGAGGACAAGATGGGGATGCACGGAACCTCCACCAGGGCATATCATTTCGATAACGTTAAGGTGCCCGTAGAAAATGTTCTTGGGGAGGTGGGCAAAGGGCACATCGTTGCCCTCAATGCTCTTAACATGGGCAGGTTCAAGGTCGGCTCTGTTTGTATTGGAAGTGCTAAAAGGGCTTTCTTTGAGGCTATCAAGTACGCAAAGCAAAGGAGACAGTTTGGAAGGCCAATATGTGAATTCGGGCTGATAAAAGAGAAGATAAGTGAAATGGCGGTTCGCATTTATGCTGCCGAGAGCATGATGTATCGTACCGCCGGCCTAATAGAGTCCAGGCTCCAAGGTGTTGACATGGGGAGCGATGAGTCCGGCATACGGACTGCCGAGGCACTGGAGGAGTACCTCATAGAGTGCTCTATTAACAAGGTGTATGGATCTGAGACAGAGGACTACGTCGTTGACGAAGAGCTTCAAGTTTTTGGCGGGTATGGGTACATCAGGGGAAATCACCCGGAACTCGCATACCGCAATGCAAGGATAAATCGTATCTGGGAAGGCACCAATGAAATCAACCGGCTGGTAGTGGTAAACACTCTTGGCAGAAGGGCCGCAAAAGGTATTATTGATGTGGACAGAGCACAGAGAAAGGGGCTTGAAAGGCTTGAAGTATTTAAACCTGAAGAAACCGACATCCCGGGGCGCCTGGATGCCCAGGAAAGCCTTTTGGGTGCGGCCAAGGACGTTTTCAGTCTCGTTTTTGGTTTAGCATACAGGCGGTACGGAAGAGCACTCCGCCGGGAGCAGGAGATAATCGGAATGCTTGCCGACATAATGATTGAAATCTATGCGATGGAGAGTACTCTCCTGAGGGCAAAGAAGCTAATGTCCGGGAAAAGACCTGAAAAAGCCTACCTTCCCGTGCAAATGACAAAGATTCTCTTCTATGAATCCATAGAGAAGGTAGGTTTTCTGGCAAGGAGCATCCTGGAGACAATGCAAGGTGAAATGTCGGCAAGAAAGTATATCCCTCTTGTCAGGCACGTCTTGGTTTCCCCCAACCTGAACATTGTTTCGCTGAGAAGGGAAGTTGCCGGGGGCATGATTCAGAGCGGTCGCTACCTGATTTAACTGCCTTGAACTGTTAGAGTCTCATTCAAAGAGCGCGGGTGAACAGCCGTGATCAAGAAAAAACATAGAAGCCCTGGCTAAAGCAGGGTATTTGACATAGTTGCAAACCCAATTTCTGTAATGGAGTAAAGCCTGTGGAATTTCGCACGGGGCATTGAACCCTGTGCGAAAAGGGGGAAAAACTTTATTTACCACCCCCGTGCTCCCGCGCGGGGCATTCCTACGGAGTAAAGCATGATCTTGCCGAAATTTGATTTTTTCGAACCAGGTTCACTTGAAGAAGCGTGTGACCTGCTGGGCCAACTCGGATCTGGGGGCCGTTTACTTGCAGGAGGGACCGACTTGCTGGTGAACATGAAGAAGAGACTCCTTTCCCCCAGGAATGTGATCTCTCTCGGGGCAATTGATGAGATGAAAAAGATAGATATTTCCAATGGCACAATAAGGATCGGGGCCTGTGTCACAGCAGGCGATCTGGCAGCATCAGCTACCCTCACTCAGCTCCTGCCGTCACTGTGGGAAGGAGCATCCAGCCTAGGATCTCCTCTGATTCGAAACTTGGCTACCATCGGGGGTAATCTTGTCACGGCAAGGCCGGCTGCTGATCTTCCTCCTCCTCTAATAGCTTGCGGCGCCAGTGTGGTTTTGAAGAAAAACTCCGGAGAAAGGTCCCTAGCCCTTGAAAGCTTTTTCCGGGGACCCGGTGAAACACTGCGAAAAGAAGATGAAATTGTAACGTCCGTACTTGTAGAAAAGCCGCCCCCCAACTCTGGGGCTGCCTATATCAAGCTGGGGCTGAGAAACGCCCTCGAGATATCTCTGGTAAATGTGGCTGCCTGTATTTCCTTGAATCCCGGGGGCACTATTCAAAAATCCCGAGTGGTGCTTGGGGCAGTTTCACCTACCCCTATCAGGGCCTTGTCTGCGGAAAAAACCCTTTCAGGAGAGAAACCCTCAGAGTCTTTATTTCTTGAGGCTGCCAGGAATGCTGCAAGGGACTGCAACCCGATTGACGACTACAGGGGATCGGCTGAATACAGGAGGGAGATGGTGAAGGTTCTTACGAGAAGGGCTCTAAAAAGAGCTTTTGAAAGGGCAACGGGGCCCCGTTCTTTATGATAACGGCTAACCTAGAGAAATGAGCACGACATATTTGGCTTTACCGGGTTTAGCAGGGAGAGCAAAGTGCAAAGGAAAGTAGAAATTGTCCTGAATGGCTTTAAGGAAAGGATTCCTGAAGGTTCAAGCGTTTTTTCTTTAATCACGCCAGAGGCGGACGAGGGCTTAATTCCCCGCCCCTTGGGGCGGTTAAGATGGTTTCCGATTGATACCCCGCTGCTTGCGGCGGGAAAGTTCATTCACGTTTTTTGGCGAAGAAGATGCTGTGCTTATTGTCGAGCATAACGGACGATTCGTTCCAGAGGACAAATATGCAACAACCATGGTCGCCGAAGGAGACAGAATTGAATTTATCAACCCCGCATTCGGGGGGTAAAAGCATTGAAGGAGGGTGGTATGCGCAAACTGATAAACGTGACAATCAACGGGGTGGAGTACGAGCTGGGAGTTAAGCCCAATCTCACCCTCCTGGACTTGCTCCGATATGAGGTGGGACTCACGGGAACCAAGAAGGGGTGTGAAACAGGAGAGTGCGGTGCATGCACGGTGATCCTGGACGGGAAGCCGGTGACTTCTTGCCTGGTGCTTGCCGTTCAAGCGAAGGGGAAGAAAATCTTGACCATTGAAGGCCTGGAGAAAGATGGCAACCTCCACCCTATACAGCAGGCATTCGTGGATAAAGGCGCTATTCAGTGCGGGTTCTGCACTTCCGGGATGATTCTTAGCGCAAAACACCTTCTTGAGCAAAATCCAAGTCCAAGTGAGGCGGAGATCCGCAAGTCCATATCCGGCAACCTGTGCCGGTGTACCGGCTATCAGAAGATTGTACAAGCTATCATTTCAGTACCAGGAAGGACGGAGAAATGAAAGGAGAGCGCAGAAAAGATGGCTAAATACGCTATTATCAACCAGAGAGTTCCAAAGCTTGATGCTCCTGTCAAGGCAACGGGGCGTGCCAAATTTGCAGATGATCTGGTTCTGCCGGGTATGCTGCATGGGGCTATTCTTCAAAGCCCGGTTGCCCACGCCAAGATCCTTAACATTGACACCGGCAAGGCAAAAAGGCTGCCCGGCGTAAAAGCGGTGGTGACATGGCAGGATGCAGGCCTTGTTAAATACGGAGTTAGTCCCGCCCGCTATGATGAAACCCTTTTCTGCCATGAAAAGGTACGCTACGTTGGGGATGAGATTGCCGCAGTTGCTGCAGTTGATCTTGAAACGGCAATTGAAGCACTTTCCCTGATTGAAGTCGACTACGAGGAGCTCCCCGCGGTATTTACCATTGAAGATGCGATGGCAGAAGGTGCACCTCAGCTTCATGCAGAGTTCCCGGGGAATATCTGTGCGGAAGTTCACCAGGAATTTGGGGATGTAGAGGCTGCATTCAAAGAATGCGACATTGTGAGAACCGGGAAGTTCGTTAGCAAGCGCCAGGATGCCGCTTTCCTCGAACCTCATTGCAGCGTGGCAAATTATGATTTCTCCGGTCACCTTACCCTGTATTCCTCCACACAGGTCCCCCACTACGTGATGCGTACCGTTGCAATGGTGCTCGGACTTCCAGTGGGCAAGGTAAGGGTCATAAAGCCGTTTGTTGGTGGTGGGTTTGGACCAAAGTGCGAAGCTACCCCAACGGATTTATGTGCTTCCCTTCTTTCTATGAAGACAGGAAAGCCCGTGAAGGTAAGCTACACAAGGGAGCAAGTATTCCTCCACTGCAGGGCCAGGCACCACTATGTGCACGAGTTGACCACAGGGGTAAAGAAGGATGGAACTTTGCTGGCGCTTCACAACAAGGCCTATCTTGACGGAGGCGCTTACAGCAGCTTTGGCATAGCGACCGTATACTACGCGGGCTCCCTACTGGGAGGGCCGTATCGGTTGCCCAATATGAAATATGATGGCTACCGCGTGTATACGAATAAGCCGGCATGTGGTTCCCAGCGCGGTCACGGAGGGGTGATCGCGAGGGCTGCGTTTGAGCAGCAACTGGATGCGATTGCAGCGGAGCTTGGCATTAATCCTGTGGAAATCAGGCTCAAGAATGCCATGCAAAGGGGTGACACGAGCTGCAACGAGCTTTTTGTGAGCAGCCTGGGGCTGAAGGAGTGCATCCAGGCTGTAAGAGAACGTTCAGGATGGGATAAGAAAAAAGGGAGCCTTCCTTCAGGCAAAGGCATAGGCATGGCCTGTGGTTTTTTTGTATCCGGAGCCGGTTACCCCATCTATCGCTCCGAGACCTTCCATTCTGTTGTGGTAATAAAAGTCGCCGATGACGGGGGGACGGTCACCCTTCAGACAGGTTCTGCTGAAATAGGACAAGGCTCCGACACTACCATGGCAATGATAGCGGCAGAGACCCTCGGGATTAAGCTTTCCGATATTCAGGTTGAATCAGGTGACACTGATCTTGCTATAGATCTCGGGGCTTATTCCAGCAGGCAGACCCTTATGACAGGACATGCCACCAAGGAGGCTGCCGAAAGTGTGAAAAAGCAGATACTGGAAGTTCTTTCAGATGAGCTGAAGATTCCCGCACGTGAAATGGATATTCGCAATGGATTGATTGTTTTCAAAACTGAGGGTGTGGATTTCAGGGAAATCAGAACCCGCTACATGAAGGAGCACAGAGGATGGACTGATCATCCGGCCGAGAGTTCACTTACTTTCAAGGAGGCGGCAAGATTGGCCTACCTCAGAAAAGGGCCTATTATAGGGATAGGGAAATACAAGCCCCCAAAGTTGGGAGGCAGTTACAAAGGCGCGGCAGTGGGAACCTCTCCGGCTTACAGTGCTTCTGCGCATGTAGTTGAGGTGAGCGTTGACATGGAAACCGGGAGGGTGAGCGTAGAAAAAGCTACTGCAGCTCACGATTGCGGATTTGCAATCAACGTAACTTCTGTTGAAGGCCAGATGGAAGGATCCCTTTCTATGGGACTTGGGGAGGCCCTGTTTGAGGAGGTCAAGTTTGATGGCAAAGGGAGGATTTTGAACCCTAATTTTGGCGAGTACAAAATACCAACCGCGCTGGATATGCCACCTGTAGAGAGTATTATAGTGGAAAGCAATGAGCCAAACGGTCCCTTTGGCGCCAAGGAAGTGGGGGAGGGCGCGATCTTAGCCACCATCCCTGCAATACTGAATGCAGTATATGATGCGACCGGTATCTTGATCCGGGAATTGCCGCTGACTCCTGAAAGGGTGTACTGGGCCCTAAAAGGGAAGAAGCCTCCGATTCGGTAACACACACAAGGAGATATCGCTCTCTCCAAGGGTAGTTAGTAGAAACTTTCACCCGCCTTGAATGAGCGAGATAGGCTCTGGAAAGAACGGCAGAACAAAAAAACAGAAAGGGAGAAAAGGGGTGGCTCTTTTGGGCAAATAATGATAAAGAAACCACTTTTAGCGGGCTTTGCCGGCCAGAGGCCGCATATTTTTCCGAACGGAGCGACTGTTATGGAGAACGAGACCCTGAGTAAAGTATTGATGTGCATGCAGTGCGGAATGTGCACAGGAGGTTGCCCTGAAGCAGGCATCACCCCCTTCAATATACGTCAACTTGTGCGCAAAAAGCAGCTTGACCGGGCACTGGACAAAGCCATTCCATGGTATTGCACCTCATGCGGTGAGTGTACCTTGAGGTGCCCGAGAGATGTCAAGCCCTCTGAGATGATTGTTGAGGTGCGCTCTGCATTTGTTGAAGACGGGCAGATACCGCTCTCCATTCAAAAAGCCCTTGAGAACACCTTTGTTCAGAAAAACCCCTGGGGACGACCGCGCTCTAAACGGGCTGCGTGGCAGGAAGAGGCGGGTATCGAAGTTCCGCACATAGGTGAAGTGGAATCAGGGAGACTTCTTTTTACCTGCTGTATTGAGGCATACGATCCAAGGTGCATGGTTATCCCCCAAAATGTTGCAGCTATTTTGCAGAAAGCCGGCATGGATTTTGGAGTGCTCGGGGTGGAAGAGGCATGCTGCGGGAACGAGATACGAAGGATGGGGGAACTAGGGCTTTTCGAGGAACTCCAGGAAGAGAACACGGCTACTTTTGAGAAATACGGGGTAAAGGAGATAATAGCACTTTCTCCTCACTGCATGAATGCGCTGAAAAACGAGTATGGTGATATTGGAGTTAAGGTATTTCATTACACTGAAGTTCTTGCCAAAATGATAAAAGAAGGAACCGTCAACTTCAAAGTGCCTTACAACAAGAAGGTCATATACCATGATCCTTGCTTCCTCGGAAAACAAAACAAGATTTTCGATGAACCAAGAGACATTCTTAGAGCCGTAGAAGGGCTCGAATTGCTTGAGTTCTCAGCTTCAAGGGAAAACTCTCTTTGCTGCGAGGGCGGGGGAGGCAGAATGTTTTATGAAGCGGAGATCACATACACGAGGAATAGTGAGAAGAGGGTTTTGGAAGCGATTAAGAAAGGTGCAGAGGAGATTGTGACAAGCTGTCCTTTCTGCCTAATGAATCTTGAAGATCCTGCAAAAGAAAGGG
>Ga0180301_10005047_pt1 | contig 10139 bp, 6 predicted proteins | sample GuaBasSediGuay16_FD_121797 | JGI IMG/M metagenome (GOLD analysis project Ga0180301, IMG submission 121797) | Subseafloor sediment microbial communities from Guaymas Basin, Gulf of California, Mexico - Guay16, Core 4569-2, 12-15 cm | ecosystem: Environmental > Aquatic > Marine > Hydrothermal... | reverse complement strand
CCCTTGTCCCTGCCGGAACCCACTTCTTCGAAAGGCCTGAGGTCGTCCGGCGTTTCGCCATCAGCGACGCCTTCATCCAAAGCCGCCGGGCCCTGCAGCCCTTCTATGCATTCCTCCTCGTCCGCGGTGCGAGGGGCGAGCTTTCCGACCAGATAACGATCACGGACGCTCATGCCCACGATCTCCTCCTCGGGACCCGATGCGGGACCGAGGATATCATCCATCACGGCGAGCTGGAGTAGTTCGCGAATGTAGGCTTGTTCACGCGGAGAGTCGCCCTTGATGACCGGGATGCCCGAGAAGTCGATCCCAGCGGCACTCTTCAGCGCGTTCTCGAAGATCGACCAATCGAGGCGCGAGATCGGGACGTCCGTTTCCGGCGGAGTGACGCCTATGGATGCCAAGTCCGGCGGCGGGTCGAGCTGGACGATCCCGTCGAAATGGACCGTCATCGCATCCGAGGTGACGCGACTGCGGTAGACGCGGGCGAAGGCTATGGCAACATGTCCATCCTCGTTTTTCCGGACGATTGTGCATCCATCGCCCTCCCTGACAGATGTGTGGCTATTCTTCTTGTGGTTAGTCACCGTGACCGCGAAGTTGTCAAGGCGACCGTGGTTGCCAAGATGGATTAACCATGCGTTGAGAGCGGGCGGCTCGTCAATCGCTGCCGCTTTCACCTTCTTGTTATTCTTTGGAGCCAAATCTTTATTCCTCCATATCATCGGGACTCTCGGCCAGTTTAGTCGCAGCTGCCCGTAGACCATCAACACCAAACGCAGCTATCACTAACTTATCAATAGATGGATCCCATCCGATTGTGTTACGTCTAACCGCAGAAGAATATGCTTTCTCTAGTTTGTCAGCGAATTGCAGCATTGCATCTGTGGATGGCGCAGGTAAATCTCGCAGTCCTGTTATCCTGAGTTGCGCCATAATCCTTCCCTTCTGTCCCAGCGGGCCATCCTGATACAGCTTGGTCATAATTCTTGAACATAGCAGTGCACATATTGCGCGCCCAGAGATTGTGGTTGATCCCTTCGGGCGGCACACATATACATTCTGATGAGCAACCGCAAGATCAGTTGTCGGAACCATTGCCGCAACGATCTCATCACCAGTTTTACGAATGATAAATCGGTCACCTTTGTGGAGACTGCCTGCCAATGAATCCACCATCGCTCTCGGTAAGAAACCAGTGCTCAGCTCTGGCTCGGCGAATCGCCCCATGCTCTTATCGACAACTGCCTGGACTTCTGCTTCGCCGGATTCAAACGAGAGGTGATGGTGTCCCTCGCGAATATCCAGATAGTCAGATATTCGGCCTTTCGCCTTGCCGTAAAGATGTTCTGCAAACGGACTCTTGTAGCAAAGAAGCCGTCCCTTCTCTATTCGAGTTCGTGCCGCTATTGCATCATGTGATCTGGAAAGCGACACACGCATCGTTCCTTCTTGAAGTGCCGTTTTCAAATCGGAGTAAAACACATTGTTGAGTGACCCAGAGTGAGTTGCATGTTTTGTGTTTCCAACAATGAACGCACAAGCAACCACGGCGCTAAAGAAGCCAAATCCAAGATCAGCCACATCAACTCGGGAAAAATGAGTCCAGGCGGTAAGCACATCGCCGTAGTTAGGTAGAGATATACATGAACTCGGCAGCAAGAGGCCAAGCATACCCCCATCCCTAACAATCTGGATACCGCGACCCACAAACCATTTGAAACGATCTTTCGCTTTAGCTGAGAGAGCAGGATATAGAACGCAACAGAACTCAATTTCCGATTGGAGAGCATTGGCCTCCAATATACGGCCGCTGCGTTTAAGCTTCGCAACGGGACTCCCTTTTCCGGACAGAAATTGCCAGGGTGGATTGCCGACAACAGCATCGAAACCAGCTGGTTTACGGCTAAAAACTTCCGGGAACTCCAGTGCCCAATGCAATGGTAATCTTCGAGCGAGTCCCTGTTGAAATGGCAACTGGAGACCAGTGTCAGCAATCAAAGCGAGTGTTTTCATGTATTCCGTATTGCCATTGAAGTACTCCCCCGCATCAACTGCCAGTGAGTCGAGTGCAGAAGAAATGGCATGGGGTTGCCCCCCCTTTGTCAAAGCTGTACCAATCATGGCATCAGCAACGAGCGAGATAGGTTTCAAACGCTCGCGGGCTTCGGTATCTAGTCGTTCCATTGCCTCTACGTCACGGATATCTCTGACGCGAATTGCCCGAAGCCGTTCGCGTACCCGGATTGCCTTATCGACTGTCACTTGGATGTTTCGCCCGAATAGCCGTTGCTGATAGGGACCATCGTCTGGATTCATCTTCAGCTTCATAAGCTGTTCCAGCCGATGGATGCCGAGCAGGCTGTCGCCGCAGCGCAGGTTGTGGTCGAGGAAGCCGAAGGGGCGGCCTTTGGCCAGGGTCACGAGCCAGATCGAGAGTTTGGCGAGTTCCACCGCCAAGGGGTTCAGATCCACGCCATACAGGCAACGCTCAGCGACGAGGCGCTTGGCGATGAGCAGCCGGTCGTCGAGACTCTTCGGAAACGGTTCCTCGTCGTCCACGCTGTCGCGGACGACGCCATCTATCGTGACGACGCGGCCCGCATCCTCCTCTCGCGCCCAGGCTTCGACCAGGCGTTCGGCCAGGTATCGGCAGACCTGCACCAGGAAGGCCCCCGACCCCATGGCCGGGTCGCAAACCTTCAGGTCGAGCAACTCGGCCGGCGGCCTGAGCATCCATTCCTCTCGAGGCTTCCCATCGGCCGGACCGACGTAGACGATAGGCTCCAGCGTCTTCTCCACGATGCTCTCCGTGAGCGAGCGCGGCGTGTAATGGGTTCCCGTCTCGCGCCGGTCGGCACCATGCGTGACGGCGAACGACCCGGCCTGATAGATGAGCAGAGAGCCCCAGCTATCCTTGCGGATGAGCTCGACGAAAGGGAGGAAGCGATGGGCGAGCGTCTCGTCGCCTCCGCAGTCTCGGATCAGCTCAATCAGGGCATCGTCGCTCCCGCCGCGTTCGAGCGAATTCCTGATGGCCGTCGCCGAACGCCCCGTAATGTCGGCCAGATGCTTCGCGGTCGCCTTCGCTCCCTGGGCATGGAGAGATTCCAGTTCATCCAAGCCGATGGTCGGATGCGGAACCTTCTGCGATCCGATGAGACCCACGGTGACTTCGGGCAACTTCGCCACGGTGTATTCGAGCAGACCCTCGTAGACATGACCGATCTGTTCCACATCGAGTGCGCGGTAGGACAGGAGCTGCGCCCCGCCGCGGTGTTCGAGCACCTGGAGAGCGGTCAAGAGCAGGAGCACCGTGCGGTTGTCGATGGGCAACGGAAACGCAGGCTCCTCACGCCACGATGTCCCCTTCGCCCGTCCTTCGAGGAAGGGGAATCGGTCGGGATCGAACAACGACCCTCCCAGGGCGGGCATTCGTAGCGTTTCGTGTTCAACACCGCCGTAGACCGCCCTGAAAACGGCCAGCATGCGCGACCACGCGTCGTGCCGGCGCTCTAAGACTTCGGGACCATATTGCGATTCATCCTCGCGCAATCTCGCGCGGAGAGTCGATATGGCATAGTGCTGATCGTAGACCGGGTCGCCGAGCAGAAGAAGCCCGCGCTCCTCGGCGCAGAGGATGAAGACCAAGCGCATCATGACGGTGAGCCCGGCTTCGTAGAGTTCAGCCGGGCGTACATCCTTCAACAGCCCGCCGTTGCGATCCTGGTCGGCGCGTCCCAGGGCCTGGATCAGCACCTCTACGGCCCGGCGGACCTGCTCACCCAGCGTGTCCGTGACTTCCTCTTGGAAGGCGATGGAGCGTTCCAGGAGCTGGTCCAGGGTCTCCTCGGACGGGCCGAAGCACCGGCGCACGCCCAGTAGCGACACGAAGGCTTTCAGCGTCACGGGTTCCAGCCACCAGAGACGTGCGAACCACGATGCGTAGCCGGAAGTGCTGCCGATGGGCGCATTGACCAGCATCCACTCTTCGCCGTTGGTCACCAGACCGATCCGGACTTCGCTGGCTCGGCAGAGCAGCGTCATCCTCTCGGCTGGCGATGCCGTCCAGCGGTCGCCATGCAGCGGCTTCTCCAGGTCGGTCTCCGGCGGGTGGATGGCGATGAGCAGACGCGTGTCGCCAGCATCGCCGCGCACCGCGAAGTCGGGAGCGATCTCCACTCCGTGTTCGGGCGCACGATAGACGATCCTTCCATCGAGGCGTTCACGAGGAATCAGGACCTCATCTTCATATTCGAGGGTCTCCTGGATGACCATGCGTGTCCAGACGTCGTGCAGATCGGCGAGTTCCGGATCATCCTCGTCTACGGCATCGCGCCACTCGTCATAGGCGGCGCGCAGTCGCTGACGACGAGGCGTCTCGATCTTCTCCAACCCCTGGGGGAAGACCTCTTCCAGAACGGCCGGAACCAGAAAAGGACCCGAGCGATCAATGAGATTGAGCCATTCGACCTGTTCGGAGATGCGCGCCATGGTTCACCGGCCCTCCAAAAAGTCTTCGGGGACGAGGAACTCCACGGCCACCGGGAAGGTACGTTCGACCGGGTCGGAATAGCGATGCCCGATGGCGGCGATCTCTTGCCTCCGCTCGGCGGGGATGCGTTCCAAGCGCATCCGCAATGCTTCGACATCTCGCCTGAGTTGCTCGCGTTGGTCTGTAGGCCATAGTTGGAGCTGAACGAACTTCTCGGAGTCATCCAACTCTCTTCTTATCATGGCGGCGAGATCTTCAAGCACCTGGGAAAGATCGGATTCCTCCGCCTTTCGGCGGCGTTCGAGAGCATTGGCCAGGAACCCCAGACGTTCGCGCGAGCGGGCATTCACGGCCTTGAGAATGGATGATTCCTGTCGTTCGAAACGTTTTCGGAGAATGTCGAAAGTCTTCGGGTCCGGCTCGGTCGGCGTGCTCGCGTTCAACAGCTCATCCAGCCTGCCCAGAACACGGATGCGGGCGAAACCGTTCGCCTTCAACTCGCCGCCCGCCATCGTCAATTCCTCATGCAGCCTGTGATGGCCGCCGCCCGTGATGACGAGGCGCGACCACACGATCACGATCGGCTCTGTCGAAATCCCTATCGGCAACGAACGCACCGCCACGCGTTCGAGCTTCTTGCGGTCCTCATGCGCCCAGACCTCTGCTCGCAACAGACGCAACGACATCTGCACGAGACGATGGTGGAGGTGGGCCAGTACGACATCATCACGGCCTCGAGTCACCGCATGATCGAATGTGATCGGACGACGTATCCCCGTATGAGGGTGCTCCAGGCCATGCGTCGCTTGCGTCCAGGTGCCTGCAAGCAGCGGAACCGCGAATGCTCGGGCGTCCGGAGCGTCGGGAAGGTCGACCGGTTCGAGCGGCGGTTTCCCTGCGATATCCAGGGCGACGGAGACCGCTCGGGCGACGCGATCCGGGGTCAGACGGAATCCGTCGCGGGCTTCGAGAAGCCGTTCATGAAGACGAGCGATACGCTCTTGCAGCCGGCGTTCGGCGACGATGAATCGGCGCACTTTGGACGCCTTGGCTTCAGCGCTGCGAGTGTCTATGGCATTGCGTCTCCCGAGCATACCTTCTTCAATCTGCGCAGCGATGACAGGCCCGACGACCCCTAAGTCTTCGCGCATCTGCTCAAGTTTGATGACGGCTCTTGCGATGTATTCTGCTTCACCGTCAATGCTTGACATGTCGACCGGACGTCTATCTCCCTCTACGACGAGACGTCTCAACTCCTCGAAGTCAATTCCTGTCGGCAGCGGATGCCAGATGAAGACGGTCTTCTCCTTCTGGCCATGGCGATCTATGCGTCCGTTGCGCTGCTCCATCACATTGGGGTTCCATGGTATCTCGATGTGAATCAAGTAGTTGCAGTGATTCTGGAGATCAATCCCTTCGGAAGCCGCATCGGTGGCCAGTAGAATGCGGACGGGAGAGACGCTCGGATGGGCCTGGAAAGCAGCCTTGATCTTCTCGCGTTCGTCCTGGTCCATCCCTCCGTGGAGCGCCATCAGCCGCTCGCCTCCCCAGCCCTTGGAAGAAAGCAGCTCCAGCAGCCAAGAATGCGTGGCCCGATACTCGGTGAACAGGATGACCCGCTTGTCGTTCCATTCGCCGTCCGTCTTGAGGTGGGCTTCGAGCCAGGAGAAGATGGCTTCCGCTTTCGAATCGGCTCGGTTCTTGGCCCCATCCGCCCATGAGGCGAGCCTCTCGAGCATCGCCCGCTGGTCTTCCGTCAGCGGAGCCGATAGTTCGGTCGCGGCTTCGATGGCCTCCGCCTGTGCTTCCTCTACCAGCGAGTCGTCGGCGTAGTCCTCCTCCGAGCGAAGGATCGCCTTTCGTAGGATTCGCTCCCTGAACGTCCGTTTTCCTCGCCCGGGGCCTCCGCGCGCGAGCGTCTGGCGGTGTTTGGACAGCGTCAGAGCGAACGCCATCGGCGAGGAGAACAGGCGCTTCTTGAGGAGTTTGTGGATGAAATCGGTCCCGAATGCGGCGGATGTGCCCGCTACCGTCTTCGCACGGCTCTCGGTGTAATCCTTCAAAAGGCGATGTATCTCTCGCTCTTCCGTCGTGTAGTCGACCTCCAGAGGCAGCAGCTCGCGCTTCGGATAGATCGGATCGCCGTTCTCGTCCACGAGGTCCGTCTTCAGCCGCCGGACCATCACCCGATGCAACTGCTTCTCGTCCGGCATGACTCCACGAGCGAACCGCTGATCATCCAGCAGTTCGAGCAGCGAGGTGAAGGACTCCTGATAGCCGTTGTGCGGCGTGGCGGTTAGGAAGAGCCTATGTTCGAAGTGCGGAGCGAGCGTTCTGATCAAACGAGTGCGCTGACTCGGCATCACGTATCGGCTCGCCGCCGACGGTGCGACATTGTGGGCTTCATCAACGACCAGGATGTCGAACTTGCGAGGATAGGTGACATGCGGCGGCAAGGCGTCCTTGATGAGTCGCAGACCCTCGCCGCTCTTCATCCAGTCCACGGAAGCGATCAGACGCGGAAAGCTGGTCCACGGATTCGCATGGATGCCGCGCTCCCGTCGAAGGCGTTTCACGTAGTCGGTGTCCACGATTCTGAATTCGAGGCCGAACTTCTCATGCATCTCGGTTCGCCATTTCACTTGAAGCGAAGCCGGACAAACGATGAGCACGGAACGGGCGCGATGCCGTACCAGCAGTTCCTGAATTACGAGCCCGGCCTCGATGGTTTTGCCGAGCCCCACGTCGTCGGCGATGAGCAGGTTCGCGCGAGCCATATCGATAGCGCGGACGAGAGGATCGAGTTGGAAGTCCTGTATCTCGATGCCGCTCCGGAATGGCGATTGGAGCAGGGACCGGTCGGCATCGGTTGCGGCCCCCCAGCGGATCGCGTCGAGAAAGGCCTCGAGCCGTTCGCAGGAGTCCCAACCGTCGATACCGGGCAGGCCTGCCGTTTCGATGATTCGAGCGCCGGGTTCGAGTTCCCACACGGCTACCAGGGATTCATTGAGCGCGTCCTCGTCGAGGGAGATGAGTGCAGCGAGGTGCTGAGAGTCGGAACCGTTCGCCTGGGCCAATCCGGAAGATTCGATGTCGACAACGACCCATTGTCTTCGACGGACTTCGACGAGTTGGCCCGGTTCCGGGATGGCGGTGGTCATCTACGTCTTCCTCCTCTACGACATGCATCCGCTATTCGAGCGACGACTCGAGATGCCGGCGGCGAGCAGTCGTGTTCCCACACACGGATCACCTTCCATCCCGCTTCCCGCAAGCGTCTCGACTGCCGTTTGTCGCGTTCCTTGTTCTCCGCGAGTTTCGGTAGCCAGTAGTCCTGGTTCGACTTCGGGAATGTCGCATGCTTCGGACACCCATGCCAAAAACACCCGTCAACGAACACAGCGACTTTCTGGCCAAGGAAGACGATATCGGCCGTGACGCCATCAATGCGACGATGCAAGCGGAATCGCAGCCCTTCCGCGTGGAGCGCAGAACGGAGAGCACGTTCCGCTTCCGAATCCTTGTTCTTCACACGACTCATGATCTCGGAACGCGTCAAAGGCTTTCGGCCCTTCCTGTTCGTCTTCCTCTTGTCAGTAGCATTTCTGCTCAATCCGGTCACCTGTTTCGCATCGCTATCGAATACATCGAGCCCTTGGCTTCACTGCCTGCTCGTCAATGTGCCGAACGATGCTCTTCGCGATGGCTCGTCCCAGATCAACGGGCACAGCGTTTCCTATCAGTCGGCCAACGAGCTTGAAATGAACCTCTTCACCTGGTGGAACCAGCTCATAGCTTTTCGGAAAACCCTGAAGTATTGCTGCCTCGCGTAACGAGATGGCCCTGTCCTGCTCTGGATGGCCGAAGCGTCCGTTACCGAAACCATAGCATTGAGTCGTAATCGTCGGTGCGGGCTTCTCCCATTCCATGCGCCCATAAACACTGGAATAGGTTCGTCCTGAATCGACTCTATGGCAGTCCGCAACTAGATGACGAGGCCAGTCTCGCCACGTTCCACCAGGTTTAGAAACACGGATTCGTGCCATGTTCTTGTCGGAAAGCGTCGCTGCGACGTGTAATTTGTCATTCGGATCCGATTCTCCAGCTCCGATGGGTCGCAATTGCCCAATGGCCTGTCTGACGGTCTTGTTACTTTCCTCGCCCCTAAGGGGTTCGATCAGGTTTATCGAACCGTGCAAAGATGCGAGCAACACCATCCGTTTTCGTGATTGCGGCACGCCATAAGCCGCGCAGTCCACTACATCGTACCATACTTCATACCCCAGGTGCTTCAATGCCATTACGAAATCAACGAAAACCCGATGACGCTTTATGGCGGGAACGTTTTCTATGGTCACGATGTCAGGCATGACTCCTGCAGCTATCCGCTTGAATTCATATAGCAAACCCCACTTGTGGTCGGCCCTGGTATCATAGCGCTGACTATAGGTCGAAAACGGCTGGCAGGGCGCGCATCCGGCCAGGACCCATATCGTCCTCGGAGTGAAAAGATCTGATATTTCCGATGCATTTATATCGGAAATATCCCGCTGGAAGAAAGTGGCATCATTGTTGGCCGAATAAGGGTAGTGGCAAGCAGGGTCGAGATCTATGCCCGCATTCACACGAAGCCCTTCCCGGGTGAAGCCATAAGTCAGACCTCCAGCACCACAGAAGAGGTCTACACACGACACATCCGTGCGGACACTACCCACCGTTTTTTCTCCCTGCGTATAACGCCATTGACATCATATAGCAATCCCTGGACCCACCAGTTCTACTCATCCAATGAATATCGACTGATGAAATCGACGATCCGTCATCAATCGTCTCCACTGTCTTTGGTTCCCCCACTCGTATGCTCCAACCATCGGTCAATGGCCTCTTTTCTGAATCGCCAATGACGACCGACTTTCTGGGATGGAACCTTACCTTCCCGAACGAGCTTGTAGAGAGTAGATTTTGGTATCTTCAGGTAGACGGAGAGCTCTTCAATGGTCAGGACATCGCTTGTTTTTTCATCCATCACGTATACCTCTCTGGCACAAGAAGAAGTTCAACCTAGAGCACATCATATCGAGAACGTAAGTTACAGTTACTGACAGTTGCTGTCAAGCGGTTTCCCGATGTGTAGAGGGAAATCAGCACCAGATTCCGCCTGTAAGCTCTTTGAAGCCGCCGGACCAGCGGACCCCACAACGTACTGCCAAGCCGGAAATATAGCCTTCTTCGTCCGGACCGGAACCAGGACCCGTCTGTAGAGGCAATAACCGTCCGGATGGAAGTCTTCAAGGCGGTCTATGGCAGGAAGGATGGTCTCGGGATCGCCTGCCTGCCGCGTTGGCGACGCAGGCAGGTCGAAGGTCAGGAGCTCGCTGTACACGGAGCTACAGTCGCTAGCTGTGGCGCTTCCCGGGACCGGATCGAGAATGGATGCCAGGTGATCAACAGTCATGCTCAGGAACCCGCCGTCGACCCTGATCGACCTGATCCTATGCGAAATCGGCATCATTCATCCCGTTTAATTTCATTGTTCGCATCCTCTCGCGACCGCTTGCCCTTGAGCCTCCTGTCGTCCGCGCGGCCGCTGAGAATCCACTCGTCGATCTCAGCCTTGCGGAACTTCCACAGCTTGCCCGCCTTG
>Ga0180301_10005045_pt1 | contig 10142 bp, 9 predicted proteins | sample GuaBasSediGuay16_FD_121797 | JGI IMG/M metagenome (GOLD analysis project Ga0180301, IMG submission 121797) | Subseafloor sediment microbial communities from Guaymas Basin, Gulf of California, Mexico - Guay16, Core 4569-2, 12-15 cm | ecosystem: Environmental > Aquatic > Marine > Hydrothermal... | reverse complement strand
GAATTAAAGGTAACTGGAGCAAAGAGAAGAAAGATTATCATATCAGCCGTGGGTAGCCGCTATGGCAAAATCTATGAAGCAATATAAAATTAAATTTTTAATCGGCTATGAAGATACTGGGGATTGATACCACCACTAAATTTTTATCAGTAGGTTTTTTGGACGGTAATAAGATTTGTGAATATAATTTAGAAATGGGCAGGGCCCATTGTCGTTTACTCGCCCCTACTTTAAAAAGAATTTTAAGAGCTTTGAAAGTACGCTTAAAAGACATTGATTATTTCGCCTGCGCAACAGGGCCGGGTTCTTTTACCGGAATAAGGGTAGGCATGGCAGCAGTCAAGGCAATAGCCTGGTCTTTAAATAAACCCATTATAGGAATTTCCAGCTTAGATATTCTCGCCAGAAACCTGGAGACTTCTAACATTGTAGTTCCTTTAATTGATGCAAGAAGAAACCTAATTTATTCAAGCGCCTATAATATCAAAGGCAATTTTTTTAAAAGGATTAAGCCCTATATGCTTTTATCCATCGCGGAATTTATAAAAAAATTTAAGCAGGTTAAGGTTACATTGCTCGGAGACGCCCTCAATTTATATAAAGATACTATTTTAGAAAATTTACCTTCGGTTAATATCCTGGATAATGATTATTGGTACCCGAAGGGTCGCAGTATTGTTTCTTTGGCCTGTCAGCGGATAGAAAGCAATAAGATTGAATCGGCTTTCAGCTTAAAGCCCATTTATCTTTATCCTAAGGAATGCCAGATAAAAGAGGTCGATAAAAAATGAAAGAGGCAACGAACAAAATCGGCTTTCGGCCTACCTGGGCAGAGATTAATTTAACTAATCTCACCCATAATTTTAAGCAACTTAAGAAATTATTTTCTCCTGAGATCAAAATGATGGTTTGCGTAAAGGCTGATGCCTATGGCCATGGATTAATTACTACGAGTACAAAGTTGGCCGCTCTGGGCGTAGATTATTTGGCAGTGGCTTCTATTGATGAGGGTATAAGCTTAAGGCAAAATTATATAAAAGTGCCGGTTTTGGTATTGGGAATGATCCTTGAGGATCATATCAGGCCATTGTTTAAATATAATCTTATTCCTGCAGTTCCCAGCGAAAGCCTGGCTCTTGCTTTGAATAAAGAGGCCTGCCGTAAGGGTAAGCCTGTCAAAGTGCACCTTAAAATAGATACCGGAATGGGAAGGCTTGGCGTTTTGGCTAAGAATGCCCCGAGCTTTATTAAAAAAATCAACAAATTAAAATTTATAGATATCGAAGGCATTTTTACCCATCTTGCCTGTGCAGATAGCAACATGTATGTTACCTCAGATCAGATAAGAATATTCAACCGATTAATTACGGAATTAAATAAGGAAAAAATTAATATTAAGCTGATTCATGCCGCCAATAGCATGGGAGTAATCGGATATAAGAAAAGCCATTTTAATATGGTCAGGCCAGGCTTAGCAATATACGGCCTTTATCCAAAACAAGGCTTGAAGATAAAGCTTAAGCCGGTTTTGAGCCTGAAGACCAGGGTTGTCTATTCCAAGAGGGTACCTTGCGGATACGGAATAAGTTACGGACACACCTATAAGACCTCTAAAGCCAGCACCATCCTCACTCTTCCTATCGGCTACGGCGACGGTTATCCGCGGATTTTATCAAATAAAGCTCCGGTTTTAATCAGAGGCAGGCGTTATAAAGTAAGCGGCAGGGTATGCATGGATCACATCATGGTTGATGTGGGAAATCATAAGTTTCCTATTGGCGAGGAAGTTGTGCTTATTGGCTCGCAGGGGAAAGAAAAAATTAGTGCAGCAGAATTAGCTTATCTTGGCAACACAATATCTTATGAGATTGTCTGCGGAATAGGAAGCCGTGTTCCCAGGATATATTCTAACTAATTTTGTCTATTAAATAGAGGCTGGCAACAAGCGCCAAAAGATGGCTTAAAGAAACCGAAAGGATAGGCATGAGGATTCCGGCTTTACCCAGGGCAATACTTACTGCATTTAATACATAATATAAAAATCCCACCATAATCGAAATCCCTATAGACGATAAGCCCGTGGCCCGCTTCTTCATCATCACTGAAAAGGGAATTCCCAGTAGTATAATAACCAGGCTGGTAAGAGGTGTGGTAAATTTTTGGTAAAGGTCGATTTTAAGATTTCTGATTACCGTGATCGCCCCGCTTTTGGATAATTTCCAGATATAATCTTCCAGTTGAAATATATTCATAAAATCCGGCCTAAGGCGTTGGTTTAAGAAGTCTTTTGGGGTTTCGGGTATAGGTATGATTTCTTCCTCGTAATACAGCGGTTCGTTTATGATCTGACCGTTTTGGTCAAAATTATAAGTGATACTTTGATAGAATCTCCAGAGTCCGTCACGGAAAACTCCTTTATTTGCAACTATTTTTTTGGTGAGATTTTGTTTATCGTCGTGTTGAAGTATGATAATGCCTTCTACTTTATTGCTGGCGGGATAGAATTTGTTAACAAAAATCAAACGGTTTTTTAAGCCGTACATGGCGAGGTTGGTTAAATATTGGTCTTCTTTCTGGGATTTGTGGCTGCCGCTTTCTATTTCAGATTTTATTTCTTCTGTTATTTCCGTAGAGTAAGGTAGAAGCCTGTCGTTGACCCAGAAGACTACCGCACTGATTACTATTCCAAATATGATTATGGATTTGGTAATTTGAAATATGCTCTGGCCGGCTGTGCGCATGGCAATAAGTTCATTATTGCGGTTTAAAGTGCCTATCGAGTATAATGTAGCAATCAGGCATGCAAAAGGGGTTACCTGTACGAAAATAATCGGTATGAAAGCCAAATAATAATGCCTTAATGTTGCTATAGCAATCCGCTCTTTTAATATGTCATCTAAATGGGAAAAAATATCGCTGATAATATAAAGAAAAATAAAAACCAGGAGGCAACCCAGAAAAATTTTCAAAACCGATCTTATAATATAGCGGTCTAAGATGCGCATAATTTATAGTTAAAGATTACTCCCATAAAGGCAAAAACAATATTGGGTATCCACATGGCAATTGTAGGGTTGACATTTCCCTGGAGGCTTAGCGCCTGAGCCCCTAAGAGCATGAGATAATAAAACCCGACAATAATAAAGGCAATACCGAAATTAATAGATTTTTCGCGCCGTCGGGTAATTACCGCCATAGGTATTCCGAAGAGAATAAATACGAAGCAGGAAAATGCTAAGGTTATTTTCTGAGTCATTTCGGTAATCAGCGGGCGCGGGTCTATGCCTTCTTTTTTTAATTGGAAAACCTCTTTCCTTAATTCCTTGAAAGTCATATCTTTTGGTTTTTTCCTGAGTTCCTCTTTGTCTTTTAGTTGGGCGAGATTCAGGGTCATAAAATAAGTTTTAAAATTTAATTTGTAGAAATTTGCCGGATTCTCCGGATCAGGCTCATCTGATGTGCCGTTCATTAACTTTAATTTAATCATATTTTTTTCAGGGTAAGCAATAAATTCTCCTTTTTTTGCCACAATCGTGCGCGCCGGCTTATTCTCTCCTTGGGGTTCGTAAATCCTAACGTTAGACAGGCGGTTATTTTTTTCGTCGATATGATAAATGAATAATATATACTTTTCAAAGGAATTAATGAATACTCCCGGTTCAAGGTAAGCGGTGGGATTTTTAGTTCCCACTTCCACCAGGACTTTACGCGAGGCATAATGGGCATAGGGAATTACCCTGGAGTTAAAGACTACCAGTATCAGGCTTAAAATTATTCCCACCACAAGAAGAGGAAGGATTAAGCTGAAGAGATTTATGCCGCTTGCTTTTATGGCAACGATTTCATTATCGCTTGAGAGTCTGCCCAGCGATAAAAGCACTGCCGTCAATGAGGCTATAGGCAGTGTATAGGTTAAAAGATAAGGCATCATAAAGAGAAAAAGCTTGGAGACGCTAAATATATCTACGCCTTTTCTGATTACTAAATCAGCTATCTTAACAAGGTTACCTAGGACCATAACAAAAGTAAGCACTCCCAGCGCCAGGAATAACGGCCCCATGAATTCTTTCAGGAAATAATTACGCAGTATCTTCATTACGTTTCTTTTAGTTAGCTAGGGTTAAAGCAAAAACAATATTCGCTCCGGCGTTTTTCAAGGTCCGGGCAGCTTCCGAACAGGTTGCTCCGCTGGTTAAGACATCATCTATAAGCAGGATATTTTTACCTTTTATCAAGACGTTTTTATTAATTGAAAAAATCTCTTTTACGTTATTAAAACGCTCTTTATCTTCTAGGTTTGTCTGGCTGCGATTATTGCGCCGGCGTAATAGAGCATCAGGTAACAATACTTTGTTGAGTTTAAGCGCGATTTGTTTAGCTAAAATATCAGCCTGATTAAATTCTCTTTCTCTAAGCCTTGCCCGATGCAGAGGTATGGGAATAAAAAAATCAAAAAAATCCATTTTTAGATTATATTCATCTATAAAATCCAAAATCAACCTGCTTAAAGTAACTCCTAGATAGTCTTTGTTTCTATATTTAAATTCGTGGATTAAATCTTTAATTGCGCCTTCATATATGCAGGGGCTGACGGCGCGGTCAAAATGCAAAGGTTTTTTTATGCAGGATGTACAGATATTCCTGAGGGGTTTTTCTAAATGCCTTCCGCAGCTGCTGCAGAAAGGAGGAGCATTCCTTTTAATTTTTGACCAGCACTCAGGGCAAACTAAATTATCAACAGAGCCGGTACTTTTTAGTTTAGTCCTACATACTAGGCATATTTTTGGGTAAATTAAGTCTATTAAACCCTGAAAAATACCCTTAAACATAAACCATATCATAACAATTAAAATTAAGTTTGTCAATCCTTCGACAAGGAGTCTGAAGTGACACTGAGGTGTTTTTATTTGGGCAGATACACCGAATGCTCCAATGTTCCGAGAAAGAATTATCCTGGGTTTTGAACCATTTTGTATTAAATAGATACGCCAAAAATGGCCATATAACTAATATGATTGACAGCCTTGAAATAGAATAGTAAAATATTTATATATGGTTAAACTAAACCTGAAAAAATTAAAGGCAGAATTACGCAACCTTTTGCAAAAAAAGGCCTTAAAAAAAGGCAGATTTGTCTTATCCAGCGGTAAGATCAGCAATTATTACCTGGATGGCCGCCTGATTACTTTATCCGGCCAGGGCGCTTATCTGGCGGCAAGCATTATTTTAGAACTTACTAAAAATGCGAATTTAGATGCTATAGGCGGGCCGACGCTGGGGGCAGACCCCATTGTTGGAGCAATAGCAGCGCTAAGTTTTATCCGACGCAGGCCTATTCAAACGTTTATTGTCAGAAAAGAGCCTAAAAAACACGGCAGACAGCGGCAGATAGAAGGCCCGAGATTAAAAAGGTCTAGCCGGGTAATCCTGGTAGATGATGTAGCAACTACCGGAAAGGCATTGGTTGAGGCTAAAAAGGCCCTGGCTAAGATGGGCATTAAGGTAAAAAGAGCGATCGTGATTGTGGACAGGCAAGAAGGGGCAGTGAGGAATCTCGCCCGGGCAGGCATAAAGCTGGAGCCTATCTTCAAAATAAAAGAGCAGGGGCTTATTTAGGGGCGGGAATTTTCGTTAAGAATTTCTTGTGGATATAAAAAAAATTATCGTTGTTGGCGCAGGCCCTGCCGGGATGATGGCGGCAATAAGGGCGGGCGAGCTGAAGCAAGATGTAACCCTCATTGAAAAAAATTCCTCCCTTGGGAAAAAACTTCTTTTAAGCGGCAAAGGCCGCTGTAATCTTACCAATGCCTGCGATTTAGATTTATTTCTGGAAAGATTCAGTGATAATAAGGGCCAGTTTTTAAGGGACGCTTTTCGTAAGTTTTTTAATAATGATTTAATGCGGTTTTTTGAAAATAGGGGTTTAAGGCTTAAGATTGAAAGGCAGCTTCGCGTTTTTCCGGTAAGTAATAAGTCAGGAAGCACCCTGGAAGTATTAAAGAAAGATTTAGAAAAGAACAAGGTCAAGGTTTGCCTTAAAGCCGCACTAAAAGAAATTTTCTTTAAGGAAAAGCAGTTAAAGGCGGTATTACTTTCTAATGGCGAAACGATCAGCGCAGACAGGGTGATTCTTGCAACCGGTGGGGTATCTTATGCTTTTACCGGTTCAAACGGCGAAGGGCTGTTTCTGGCCAAGCGCCTGGGGCATCAGATAATTTTCCTGAGGCCTGGATTAGTTCCTTTGGAAACAAGGCAGAGTTACGTACGATTATTAAAAGGGCTGACTTTAAGAAATATCCGTCTTACTTTTAGCGACGGAGAAAAAGAGCTGGTTTCGCCCGTAGGAGAATTATTATTTACGCATTTTGGAATTTCAGGCCCTTTAGTTCTTTCTTTTAGCGGCAAAGTCGCTGATTGGCTTAGCGAAAAAAAGGTAGTAACCTTAAGGATAGATTTAAAACCCGCTCTAAGCTTAGAAGTATTAAATCAGCGCCTGATCAGGGAATTTAAAGCTAATCCCAAAAAGAGCGCTTCCAGAGTCCTTAAGAATCTTTTGCCTAAAAGCTTGGTAGAAGTATTTTTGGATATCTTAAAAATAAATCCAAAGAAACAAGCCAACCAGATTAATCAAGAAGAGCGCAAGAGAACTGCCGGATTATTAAAATCGCTGCCTTTGACGGTTACCCAAACTAGGCCAATTGAGGAAGCAATGATTACTCGCGGCGGAGTTTCATTAAAAGAAATAAACCCGCGCACCATGGAATCGCGGCTTTATAAAGGTCTTTATTTTGCCGGAGAGATGATTGACGTGGACGCAGATACCGGTGGATTTAATTTACAGGCAGCTTTTTCCACTGGTTATCTAGCCGGTGAGAGCGCTGCCACAACAGCTTAGGGCCGTTTCTAAATAACGCCTTGCAGTATCTAAAGTTATGGCAGAAGCGCCCCCTTTTATTTTATAGAACATGATGAAGAAGCAGAATTTTATAATTGTGATATTTATTTTGTTTTTTCTTTTAATCTGTTTTGTGGGTTATTTTTTATTTTTTACCGCCAAGGGTTCAGCTATCATTACCAAGCTTGCGATTTCATACTATGCTAAGACTAAAACCATAGATATTGAAAAAAGCGAAGGAAGCCTTTCACAGGTGGCAAGATTTGAGAAGCTAGAATTTAAGGACTTTGCGCTACTGCCTAAAGGAAGTACTGTTAAGATACAAAAGCTAGAGGTTTATTTTACCTCTTTTGGTGAGGAGGGGCTTAATGTCAATATTTATAATGGCAGATTACAGTTACCCAATTCGGCATTAATAATTTTTGAAGGTAAGCTTCAGAATTCTAATTTGAACTTCAATATTTACTCTCAAAATATAAAACTCAAAGAGATTGCTGGATTATTTTCTGGAGCCGAAGATCTTAAAAAAATATCAGGAGCAATAAGCGATACGGATATTTATCTTTTGGGCTCGTTAATCGAGCCGAAATTCAGCGGAAAATTTCAACTCGAGCAATTGCTTTATAATAATTTTTCATTATCCAATTGCCCAGTGGGCTTTAACATTCAGCTTAAAAATATTAAAAAAGAAGCAGAGCTCTACGGCAAAATATCTCTAAATAAAGGAGTAATAACCGGACCAAGGACTGCGCTTGTCAATTTAGAAGAAAGCAGAATATCATTTGCCGGCGAGCCTAATAAACCATTACTGGATTTAAGGGGCACTTCTTATGTAGAGGGGATTAAGATTAATATAGTGTTGAAGGGGGCGTTTGATAAACCTGATTTAAAACTTAGTTCAGAGCCTGTCTTGCCTGAGGATAGGTTATTGGTTATGTTAATGACTGATAAGAGCTGGAAAGCAACCGAGCTGGCTTTAGGTAAGGCAGAACTTTCCGTAGAACTGGCCAAGGACTTCATAGATTATTTTCTTTTTTCCGGTTCAGGTAGTAAAATAGCCCGGAAGCTCGGTATAAAAGATATTTCGGTTACTTTTGAAGAGGGAAGAAAGGGAATAGGAATAAAGAAAGAAATAAGCGAAAAATTAGATGCTACTTATGCGGTTGAGCAGAGGCAAAGCGAAGAAGAGCTACCGGCTACCACCCAGAAAGTCGGCGGAGAATACAAAATTACAGATACTCTTACCGTTGGCGCAGAGAAAGAGCTTCCCCAAGAGCAAAAGACTCCTGTTGAACAGAAGACTGAGGACAAGGTTACAATTGAATTTAAAAAAGAATTTTAAAAATGAAAAGAATATTTTTAGCTTCTGATTCCAAAGCCAGAAGAAAAATAATGCGTATATTCGGCCTTAAATTCAAAGTTTTACCCACCCGGATGAAGGAGAAGAAGCAAATTAGGGGGCTATCCTATTCGGCTCTGGTCAAGAAAAATGCTTTAGATAAAGCAAAACAGGCAGCTAGGAGTTTAAAAAATGGTATTATAGTAGCTGCGGATACGATTACGGTACAAGATGGCAGGGTTTTCGGGAAACCCAAGAATATGAAAGCTGCCGAAAGAATGTTGAAATCCCTGATGCGTTCTCCGCAGTGGATTTATTCTGGCGTGGCGGTAATTGATAAGGATAAGAATAAGACACTAGTTGCCTGCGAAAAAACTAAGGTTTATATGGATAAATTAAGCGATAGAGAGATAAGAAATTATTTTGCCAGGACCAGCCCCCTGGATAAAGCCGGCAGTTTTGATATCCAGGGCAAGGGTGCATTTTTTATACGGCGCATTGAAGGCTGTTTCTATAATGTGGTGGGTTTGCCCTTACGTAGACTATATCAGATGTTTAAAAAATTAGATGTCAAAGTATTAGCCTTTTTACTTGTGTCCTTGTGTCCTTGTGTCCTTGTGTCCTTTTTAGCCGGCTGCTCCCCCGAATACAACATCGTCACCGGCAAAGAAGAATATTATTATTACAGCACAGAGAAGGAAATAGAAATCGGCCGTTCGATAGCCAGGCAGATTGAAGACGAATTCGGACTTGTAGAAGACCCCTTAATGCAAAAGAGGGTAGAAGATATCGGAAGAAAAATAGTAGAGGTCTGCGACAGAAAAGACGTGGGTTATTATTTCAAGGTCCTTGATGAAGATGAGGTGAATGCCTTTGCCTTGCCCGGCGGGTTCATATATGTGTTTAAGGGGTTGATTGATAGGGTATCTACGGATGATGAATTAGCAGGAGTCCTTGCGCACGAAGTAGGGCATATTGTCGCCCGGCATAGCATTAAGAAACTGCAGGCGGTTATGGGGTATTCTATATTGCGCATACTCGCTGCCCAGGTTCCCCAGCAGGCAGGAGTAGGAAGTGCCGCGGATTTAGCTTTTACCGAGATCCTTTTAGGATACGGCCGGGAAGATGAGTTGTTAGCGGACCAGCTGGCTACGCGTTATGCAAATTTAGCCGGTTATAATCCCCGCGGAATGATTAATTTTTTGGAGAAACTGCAGGAAGATAACAGGAGAAAACCGGCGCGGCCCAAATCCTATTTTAAGACCCACCCTTATGTCCCGGATAGAATCCGTATTGTCAAACAGGAACTAGGGGAGAAAATCGATTTTACCGACTATATAAATATCGAAGAGACCCCTGCCGAATAATGGTGCCCCTCATCTGAGGAATACCCAAAAGGCAGTTTGTCAAATATCCTATCCACTCACAGATTACTACAACAATAATCACAAGTCAATAAAAGAATAGACACCGACTGAGCTCGGCAGGCTCTGCCTGCTTTAAAGCAAGGAAGAAACCAGCCGACGCAGGCAGAGCCTGCGTCCTCACCCGCCTTTTGCAGGGACTGTCCCCGAACGGGAACTGTCCCTTAACAAGAGGGCGGGCTCGTCCGCCTCTGCCCTCGAGCAATATATAAAATCCTTATTCGGGCAGAGAGCCGAGCTACTCAACTCCACCACCCACGACTATGTAAAACTGGAGTTCCCCTTAATAAGAGGAAAAGAACCTTGATTTCCCCCTTTCCGCAGTTCCTTCGGAAACATCCCCCAAAGGGGGATTCTGCGGAGAGCTTCCTCAAAACATTTTTCGAAGGCAAAATTTTGGGTTCGGGCAAAATTTTGCCCTTGAGCAACATCAAGTTATCTAAAAGCACGGTTATTGCCTAAACAGCGCTTCTAGAAAATTTAT
>Ga0180301_10005044_pt1 | contig 10142 bp, 11 predicted proteins | sample GuaBasSediGuay16_FD_121797 | JGI IMG/M metagenome (GOLD analysis project Ga0180301, IMG submission 121797) | Subseafloor sediment microbial communities from Guaymas Basin, Gulf of California, Mexico - Guay16, Core 4569-2, 12-15 cm | ecosystem: Environmental > Aquatic > Marine > Hydrothermal... | reverse complement strand
CTCTTGTGTCTTACAATGTACCTTATCTTCCTCTCTGTCAATCTGCCGTAACCCATCAGTTGTTTGAGGGTATTTAAAGTCAAATTTTTTGGGACTATACACTCACTTATATATTCCAAAATCAATTATTATTTAGCAAAGACGTGTCAACGCATGTAAGCACAAAAGAAAGGGCCCGGACCGGGATTCGAACCCGGCTCCTGGGATCCACAGTCCCAGAGGATGACCACTACCCCATCCGGGCCATTCGATTAAATCATTTTAGCCTCTAAGTATAAATTTTTTGATGAGGTATATATAACTTACAATAACAACAACTTGTGTAAAGTTGGTCAAACATACTCAAACTCTCCACCACTCTCCTTTAAAATCATTAAATAGATTAAATAACTCAGCTTGTTCATCCACTCAACAAACGGCTTGGAAACCAAGCCTTTTTTGTATAACCTTACACACCATCTCTCTGCTCTCCTAACAACTGCTCTTGCTACGCTTAGATTGGCTGTAGCTTCATCTTTTTCGAGAATTATGAACTTCTTTGGCTTTTCAACCACTTTTTCAAACTTTTTGATGATATTCATCATTTCATCAAAATCCTCATCGCTAAAAACATTCTCCTTTGAAACGATCTCCATTCCAGCTTTGAACATCTTTCTTTGGATAAATGCCAAGGTCTCTTTAACCATCTCATCTTTCGCATGGATTTTGGCAAGTCCAATAAAAGCGTTAGCCTCATCTACACTCCCAACAGCCCAGACGATATCGGAGTCTTTATTAACCAAGCTTCTGTCGAGTAGATGGGTTTGGGTTACGTCCTTCTTCATGTTTAGCCTTTGGTCAACATTTCCTTAACAAGCTTCTCAGCAGCAGTATGAGGGTCTAGTTCATTGCTAACAACTTTCTCAATTATCTCTTTGTAGTTGAACTTTCCAGCGGTAAGTTCTCTTTTGATCTCGTCCATTATCAGATCAAACAACTCCTTGCTCATCCTCTTCTTCCTTCTCTCCACTATTAAATTACTCGACTTCAAAAATTCGAAGTGATCTTCGATAGCATCAGCCAACTCCTTTATTCCTTCTCCCCTTTCGGCAATTGTAATGATTACCGGCGGAATCCATCCTTTTTTATGCAGTAACTCATAGATTCTTCCAGATTCAACTGCCATTTCGTCAGCATGTGTTGTTTTTTCAAGCAAGCTAACTGCCTCCTGATCCATCATTAGCATTGCTTTCAACCACTTCTCCGTCTTCTCCGCCCCGCCCAAATCAGCCTTGTTTACAACGTAAATGTCACCGATCTCCAAAATTCCAGCTTTGTTAATCTGTATGTCATCTCCAGTTTCTGGCATCATTATGACTATTGATGTGTCTGCCACTTCTATAATGTCAACCTCACTCTGCCCAGCACCAACAGTCTCAATTAAAATGACATCGAAACCAAAAGCATCCATAAGCCTCGCTACGTCACCTGTTTTCGCTGCTAATCCACCTGCTCTACCTCTTGAGCTCATACTCCTGAAGAATATGCCTGGGTCAACCCACAGTTGCTTGCTCGAATCGAAGCCATCCATTCTCAGCCTATCGCCAAGTAATGCCCCACCAGTAAATGGAGAGCCGGGATCGACAGCTATAATTCCGACTTTTTTGTCTCTTTTTCTAAACTCTTGGGTTAATTTGCTAACAATCGTACTTTTACCAACTCCTGGGAATCCTGTCAATCCGACAATGTGAGCTTTTCCCGTCTTGTTGTATATCCTTTTTAAAACTTCTTTACCCTCTGGATAATCATTCTCAACATAGGTTATCGCTCTAGCCAAAGCCCTCTTATTACCACCAAATATCCCCTCTACGATCTCTTCAACTTCCATAAATCCACCTTAGGCTGTTTTCTTCAATCTTGCCTTTTCCTTCTTTTTTGGCACCATCTCTTTAATGAACTCAACAATCTCAGCTATTGGAGTGCCGGGTATAAAAATCCCATCAACACCCTTAGCCTTCAACTCGTCAAACTCATCCTCAGGAATTATTCCTCCAACCAAGATGACAATCTCATCAGGATCGCCGCCATACTCCTTAATGTAGTTGATGACCTTCGGCACTAAAGTCATGTGAGCACCGCTGTGCAAGCTTATTCCAACAACATCAGCATCCTCCTGTACAGCAGCCATCGCAACTTCTTGTGGTGTTCGATGCAATCCTGTGTAGATAACTTCAAATCCAGCATCCCTCAAAAACCTCGCTACAACCTTTGCCCCTCTATCATGCCCGTCTAAACCAACTTTTGCTACGAGAACCCTGATCTTTCTCATTATCACACCTCCTACCGTCAAGTTAAAAAATTAGATAATTATGGGCTTCTTGTACGTTCCGTAAACCTCCTTCAAAACACCCATTATTTCTCCAACGCTCGCATAAGCCTTAACAGCCTCAAGAATTGCTGGCATAACGTTTTCATTGTTTTCTGAAGCGTTTCTTATCCAGTCCAACGCATCCTTAACGGCTTTGTTGTCCCTCTCAGCTTTTACCTTCTTTAGTCTTTCAATCTGTTTTCTCTGCACTTCAGGATCTACTTTTAATATCGGGATTTTGAGCTGCTCTTCAATCGTATACTTGTTCACACCAACTATGATTCTCTTGCCCTCCTCAACCTCCCTCTGGAATGAAGCAGCAGCATTCGAAATTTCCTTGATGAAGAAACCAGTTTCAATTCCTTGTAATACACCTCTCAAAACGCTACCTTCACCCATCTTCCTAATTCTTTCAATGTAATTCCAAGCCAACTTTTCCATCTTATCTGTCAGCCATTCCACATAGTAGCTCCCAGCTAACGGATCTATCGTGTCTGGTATGCCACTCTCAAAGGCTATGATTTGTTGTGTCCTCAAAGCAACCCTAACAGCCTCCTCACTTGGCAAAGCCCATGCCTCATCAAAGCTGTTTGTGTGCAAGCTTTGTGTCCCACCAATAACTGCAGCCATCGCTTGGATTGTCGTCCTTACTATGTTGTTCAAAGGTTGCTGAGCAGTCAAACTACAACCAGCAGTCTGTGTGTGGAACTTCAACCACCATGAACGCGGATTCTTAGCCCCGTACTCATCTCTCATTATCTTAGCCCACATTCTCCTTGCCGCCCTAAACTTCGCTATTTCCTCAAAGAAGTTGTTGTGGGAGTTGAAGAAGAAGCTTAGCTGTGGTGCTAATTTGTCGATGTCTATACCTCTCTCTATTGCCGCCTCTACATAAGCCATTCCATCGGCAATTGTAAAGGCTAATTCTTGAACTGCAGTAGAGCCCGCTTCCCTTATGTGGTACCCAGAAATGCTAATTAGGTTGAATTTAGGAACAACTTCAACACCCCACTCAAATATGTCCGTAATTATCTTTATTGATGGTTCAGGCGGTAAAACTAAGGTGTTCTGGGCATGGAACTCCTTAAGCATGTCGTTCTGAATAGTCCCCCTTAACTGCTCCCTTGGCACACCCTGCATGTCCCCAATTGCAACGTACATCGCCAAGATGATGCCAGCAGGCGGATTTATTGTGAATGATGTGGAAACCTTATCCAGTGGAATCCCATCAAACAGAATTTCGAAGTCTTTTAGCGTGTCAATTGCAACGCCAACCTTACCGACTTCTCCGTCAGACAACGGGTCATCACTGTCTAACCCCATTAGTGTTGGGAAATCAAAGGCTGTGCTTAATCCAGTTTGTCCCTCCTTTAACAACAGCTTCCATCTCTCATTTGTGTCTTCAGCAGTCCCAAAACCTGAAAACTGTCTCATCGTCCATAATCTACCCCTATACATCGTTGGATATACGCCCCTTGTAAACGGATATTCGCCAGGATAGTTTATGTCCCTGATGTAGTCCAGATGTGCTATGTCTGCTGGATCATAAACGTTTTTTATTTCAACCCACGACAAATTTTCAAACTTTTCCTGCCTTTCACCACCTTTTTTCATGAAAGGTTCTAAACATGACTTTTCCCATTCTTGCCTTTTCTCCTTAATTTCCTTAAGCTTCTCCTCATCAAACATGTTTATCACCACCGTTAATAAGAGAGGATTGAGGTTTATGATTTTTAATCTTAACTATTTGTTACGTTATAAATCATTGGGATAGTCAACTATTACTTTAATGTATGGTCAAGTGTAAAATATAATAAGTGTAGAACATAAATTAAACCCCCAACCAATATTCGGTTTCACACAAACTTTGCGGAAACTGAAAAGATTTATATTGGATTTGTTTTAGCATTAATATGGATGTCAAAGCTAAAAAAACACTTCTCTGGGATGCTTTTGAGGAGTTAAAAAATAAGTGGAGTTTGGATGAAAGAATGTTGGAGAAGTTAGAAACAGAAGAACCGACGATTAACGGGTTGCCAGAAAGCAAGATTAAAGACTTGTACGAAATCAAGAGCAAATACCAGCTTGATGACATCGATTTTCTGTTCATAGTTGGAGCTGCAGTAGGTTTTTACAGCGGTCAGAAAAACGTTAAAGATGTTATAAACAAGAAAATAAGCGAGGTTAACGACTTTGTAGAATCATTGTTAGGAAAACCATGAGGTTGGCTTATAAAATAGCTTACTTCGGCTTAAATTTTCACGGGAGCCAATATCAGCCCAACGTAAGGACTGTTGAGGGGGAGCTGTTTAAGGCGTTTGAGAAGCTGGGGATTGATGTTAAAAAGTCAAAATATAAGTGTGCTAGTAGAACAGATGCTGGGGTGCATGCTTTCAGCCAAGTTATAGCGATAAATGCAAAGGAAATAATACTACCAAGGATGTTGAATGGTAATTTGCCAGAAGACCTTATGGCTTGGGCTTGGGCTAAGGTTAAGAGCAACTTCGATCCAAGAAAGGCTGAAAGTAGGCGTTACATGTACGTTTTGCCTGCCAAAAATTACGACATATCGGCGATGAGAAAAGCCACAAAACTGCTCTTAGGCACACACGACTTTTGCAACTTCACAAGAGGATTTGGTGGAGAAGAGAGTTGTGTAAGAACGATATACAATGTGGAATTAAGAATAGACAAGGATTTTGTTATTTTTGAGATTGAAGGAAATGCGTTCGCATGGAACATGGTGAGATGCGTTGTAACTGCTTTGGAGGAGATAGGTAACAAGCATAGAGACATTGAGTGGTTTGAGAAGATGTTGGAACCTGAAAGGCACAGGGAAAGAATTGAGCCCGCTCCCCCCTACGGTTTGGTTCTAAAAGATATAAAGTACAAAGACGTTGAGTTTGAAGTGGACGAATACGCTTGGAAGATGCTACAGAATAAAATACTCAAGAAGGTTAGGTACTATGGGGCTATTTACAAGTTACTATCCTCTTTTATTGAAGGAAGATAGTGCTGAAGATTTTAAAGATTAGTGTATGTGCTTCTACGATGCTCGAATTACTCTATCACTGTCCCAATTCCGCTAACATCTCCTTCAATAACCTTTTTTATGTTTTCAGGCTCACCCAAAAATATTATAGTTTTGATTTTGCTTCTTTCAATTATTTTTGCAGCAAGTAGGTCAATCACGTTGCTACTTCCCGCCCTAATCTCCCCTCTTCTAACAATCTCAACCAGTTCATTAGCCTTTAACCTTTCAAATCTTTTAGCATTCTTATTTTTTCTAGGGTCTTCAGAATAAACACCATTGACTGAGGTGGCGTTTAGCAGCAAGTCCGCCCCTACAAACTCTGCTAATAAAGCGGCTGTTGCATCTGTCGTGTGTCCAGGAAACGTTCCACCCATCACAACTATCCTGCTCATCTTAGATAGTTCATAAGCTTCAACAAAATCCTTAGGCACTTTTTTTACAGCATCTTTTAGTGTTGAGATTAGCAGCATTGCATTTAACCTTGTAACCCCAATACCAATGTAATCGCAAAACGTTTCATCGGCTCCAAGCTTTCTAGCTTTGTTTATGTATTCTCTCGCTGTTTTACCACCACCAACAACAACGAAAAGTTTTTCACAGTTAATTTCCTCAATAGCCTCAGCAAATTTCTTTATTCTATCAACGTCACCAAAAACTGAACCGCCCAGTGATAGCACAATCTTCATCGTTTTTTTTATAACCAATCATTTTAAATCATTTCCGCTTGTTTAAGAATTGCAGTTACTCTTTTATTTCCAATCACCAATTGGCATCAAATGGATGTAAGTGTGATGGAGAGGTTTTATTCGAAGATTTTTACAACACCGAGAAAGAGGTATTCAGTGGCATTGGGTGTTGTTACAATCGTTTTTGCATCAATTTTAAATGGAGTGTCATCAAAAACCTTTTTTGCCCAACGCTACTTCTTCTTAGGATTTTTTATTATTATAGCTGTCTTAATTCTCGGCAGATTTATCAACTTGGCATTCAACAATAGAAGAGCATTCTTCTTAGCTTTACTAATTCTAATCTCAATAGAGTTCTTTGACATAGTTGTAATCCATGCGGGATTTCCAAATCTAATTGTTGTTGCACCTGCATCCATAGCATCTCTCCTAACAATTACATTCTATTTCACTTCCGAAAGCGGAGAAAAAAAGGTATGTTTTTTGAGTTTTTTGATGTTAATGTTGTTTTACCCAATTAACTATCTCTACTCTTTCAACGCCCCCCACAGATTTGTTGCTTACTTCTTAGCAAGCTCTATTGGAGTTATCATCGGATACCTCTACATCAAATACCTTGACAGAGACTTCGGATTTAACATCAAGGAGTTTCTAAAAGCTTTTCTGCTGTTTTGGTTAACTACAAATCCCGCCTACTTTGAAAAGAAGCTTAAGAAAATTAGTGTTAAAAAAATGGGTTGGATAAGATGCTTAACAATTGGCGATGTTAAACTGATCTCCACATCTTTTCATCCCGGTCCCTTGAGAAACATTGGAGGAGCTAAAATTGTTGAAAAAATACTCGAAAGGGGAAAAACAATGTACTTGCACTCCGCAACCACCCACGACAACAATTTGGTTAGTAAAGAGGAGGTTGAAAGGGTTGTTTCACAGATCGACTGTGATGGGTGTGTAGTTGAGGCAAAGATGCCCTACATAATCGAAGGAAGCAAATTTAAACTAATAGTTTTTCCGTTCAGTGAATTCAATTTAATCATAATTAGTGGAAAGGAGAAAATAGATGATCTACCTTCGGAAATACAGGAGTTTGCTGAAGAATTCGGTGATGCTTGGATAGTTGATGCCCATAATTCGTTTGAGGGAGAGTATGAAATAAAAGAGGAGGACGTTAAAGAAATCAAAGGTTTAATTAAAAAGGCTATGGAAAAAAGCAGTAAACTTTCAAACTTAGAATTTGGCTTTGCAAAAAAGAGGGTTGAATCCAAAAATATATGCGGATACTTGGCTTTGCTATTACTTGATTATGAGGGTAATAGATACGCAATACTAATGATAGATTCAAACAATATAAATAAAAACTTTAGAATTAAAATTGAAGAATATTTATGGGAAAAAAATTACTATCCTATTGTTGTTTCTACAGACAATCACTCGAAGACTGGTGTTTCGCCCAAGATTGGATATAAACCAGCAGGGGATGACGATAGTGATGTAAAAGCAGTTTTTGATTTTCTAGATTTTAGTTTGAAATCCATTAAAGAATTAAAGTCTGGTGAAATTAGATACAATAAAAAAGATGTTGTAGCAAAAGTTATGGGCGCTAAGTTTTTTGATGATTTAGAAAAAGCTTTCTTACAATTCGGACAAAAAGCCCTGTATCTCTTCATTCTTATAGTGTTTTTGCAAGCAATAACAGCAATCTTGCTGGGAATAGTCATTTTGTAGCATCTCAATCACTCATCTTCGCCTAATTTCGTTTCTTAACTCTCTGACCTCGTTTTTCAACAACATCATCTCTCTCCTCATTTCAGCATTGCCTTTAAACACGAACTCACTTATCACACCGAATATTAGAACTTGCAATCCGGATATTACCAACAAAGCCGTTAAGACTGCAAGCAACGAGTGGCTAACATCCTTGAACCACTCGACCGTTACGTACAAGCCCAAAAGGAATCCTGCAAAAATTAGTAGTGTCCCAACAAAATAAAAGTACCTTGCTGGACTGTAGCGTTTTATCAAGCTGTAAATTGTTGCTGCAATTCTAAATCCGTCTTTTATTGGATTTAATTTTGTCTTTCCACCCCTTTTTTTATAGGTTATCGGCACCTCCACAATTCTGAATCCCTTAGCAAGAGTTTCAACCGTCAATTCAGTTTCTATCTCGAATCCTTCCTTTTTAAGCTCAACGTTTTTGTAAACTTCCCTTTTTAAAGCTCTGTAACCTGACAAAATATCATGCAATTCGATGCCATAACTCAATCTAAAAAAAAAGTTTAGAAGTTTGTTGCCGATGAGATTTAACCTCGTGAAAGCTCCCCTCTCAAACCTCGCAAATCTGTTTCCAACAACATGGTCTGCAATACCCTTTTCGATTGGTTCAATCAAATTCTTAGCTTCACTCGGCAAGTAAGTCCCATCACCATCAACTAGCACGACTATTTCGTCATCCAATATCTGAAAGGCTTCGCTGACTGCCTGTCCCTTACCCTTTCCACTCTGCACAACTACCTTAGCACCTTTGCTTTTAGCGATTTCCCTTGTTTTGTCCATACTGCCCCCATCTATGACTAAAATGTTGTCAAATCCCTCTCTTATGAAACCGTCTATTACATCACCAATGCTATCCTCTTCGTTCAGTGTTGGGATGAGGATGCAGACGGACATTATATTCTCACGATCTTGATTATACTTGCAATGGGAATTGAATCTATCGTATCTGAACCCCTCTTGTCAACGATTACCGCAGCACACAAAACCTTACCATCCTTTTTATTAATGTGCTCAGCCACTTCTTCAATCGTTCTGCCCGTGGAGATTATGTCATCGATGATTACACACTTCTTTCCATCAACTCTGGCATAGTTCTCGCTAAAAACACCGCTGATGTGCTTCACATCTTTCTCCCACTTAAGTTTTTTTGGATAATATATGCTCAAATCTGTGTTTAGTTCTTCAGCAACTATGGTTGCCAGTGGAATTCCGCTCGTCGCAATTCCAACAACAACTTCTGGCTCTTGCTCAATCGTTTCTAATATCATGTCAACCATTATGTTGGCTATCTGTTTCATCCTGAATGGTGTTGCCAATTTCCTCCATTCGATGTAGATGTCTGATGGAGGTGCTAAGTCCTCCCTTGCCTTCGTTAACAACCACAATGCCGTCTCTCTTGATACATTCAACTCATCTGCTATCTCCCCAGTCGTTAAACCCTTTTCTTTCAGCTTTTTAGCCCTTTCAAACAAATCTTCTATTCTCTTCACTTTTTGACCCTCCTTAATATAGCTTCACTCCCACATACTGGGCAAACATCATCCTCAATTTTCCTACCACATCCTTTACATACTTTAACCCATTTAAAGGCTTTGGAGATTGTTTTTTGCACAACGTTCTCAAACCTAATTCCAAAGTACATTGCAAGGTTCTGAATTGAGTAGTCATCTGTCAGCAATACTACGTTGTTCTTACCATCCTTCTCAATCAACTCAATTGCCTTTGCAATGAGCTTTATGTCTGTTTTTGATAACCTATGTATGTCTCCAGTTTTTTTCGCTCCCTCAACAATTCTCTCAATGTACTTCTCTTCAACATCCTCAACTCTCAAGTTTAGCAAAGACAGATAGAATTTTGAGTCCTCATCCTTGATTTCCTCAATTACCTCTGGAATTGTTACCATGTTTTCATAGAAAGCTTTTCTAAGGAATATGACACCTGAGTCTATTACATAGGTTTCCACGTAGTAATCTTATAAGCAGTAAAAATAATTTTTCCTTTTAAGTTGGTTAAAAATATGTGGTTGGAGAACCCTAGCATCATCTACAAGGTGATGGGGAATAAAGTTTACCTGTTTTTAAACGGGACGATTTGTCTTAGTTTTCACTCATGTTTCCTCTCGTTTTACCTCTTTTCTTAAGATGCACAAAATACTTAAATACTTAAATTCACATATTTATGTGTATAGTCCCAAAAAATTTGACTTTAAATACCCTCAAACAACTGATGGGTTACGGCAGATTGACAGAGAGGAAGATAAGGTACATTGTAAGACACAAGAGAAGAGGAAAAACTAACAGAG
>Ga0180301_10005043_pt1 | contig 10143 bp, 7 predicted proteins | sample GuaBasSediGuay16_FD_121797 | JGI IMG/M metagenome (GOLD analysis project Ga0180301, IMG submission 121797) | Subseafloor sediment microbial communities from Guaymas Basin, Gulf of California, Mexico - Guay16, Core 4569-2, 12-15 cm | ecosystem: Environmental > Aquatic > Marine > Hydrothermal... | reverse complement strand
TATACCAGCGGTAGTGTAGAGTAAAAGTTTCGGCAACCCCCTCTTTAAATATCCTGCCATCAACGCCGTGGAACCATGAATAGAGAGGAACTATTCCACGGATCAGCTCTGAAGGTAAGAGGAAATATCCCTAAACGTGGAGTGATCGAGGTTAAAGGCGATGATCTTCTACTAAATGCTCTTGCAGAGTATCTTGCAGAGACAAGTAGTGGAAGAGTGTATATTGTGTACTCGCATAGCGTCAACCTACGCTTGTATGGAAAAGAGTTCGTACATGTACTGAGAGTTGCAGATCCTCTGAATGCCTTAAGAGATCTAAACCCTAGTGATCTAACCATTATAGTTGTTCTAAAAGAGCTCAGCGACCACATGTACCTAGAGCTAATGGATCTAGGCAGGTTCAACCGCATAATAGCCTTTACATACACACCATATACCCCAGTATATGCTGAGCTCGTAGTCGAGGAAATCAATAGGAATATGTACAGGCTTAAACCATTAACACATACCCCTACTCTGGAAACTAGTTTAGGAGAAAATAACTAGACCGATATAAGCTACGTAGGATCCTGGTCTTAGCCTATATAGTCGAGGAGCGACCTCTTAGACCTCCTAGCTCTCTCCCCGCTTACTCTCTCCACTCTAGGCTCAAACTTCTCTCTAACTTCTACTTTCTCCTGAACCATGCCGATCTTGATCTTCTCCCTCAACAAGAGCTCGACGAATCTACGGTACTCATCGAAAGATATCTCTTCTTCACTACATGCCTCGTACTCTATCCTAGTTTCCATTCTGGAAGGATCTATGGATAGCTTAATCCTACAATCACCGATTTCCATTAAATTTCGATCGTGCGTAACAACAACTATCTGTTTCGCATCTCTACCGCCTATTTCCCTCAAAAGCCTTCTTAGCTTCTCGACTCTCTCAGGGCTAAATCCTTCTGTAGGTTCATCGAGTATTAGAGAGCTATCTCTAAGCTCTCTATTCATTCTCCTAATAACAGTATTTAGCGCTAACCTGTACGCTAAGCTTACACTAATTAGCTGGCCGCCACTAGGTTGGGGGATCTCGTGTAGAGAATTGTTAATGCGTACATATATACGCGGCGTAAAGTCCTTATCTAGATCGACTAGTAATACCTCGTGGTCCTCCATGAGTCTGTTGAAATAGTTTATGAATATCTCTCTAAAGGACTCGTATACTGCTGCACGTACAAATGCTTCAACCTGATCTATTATGTCTATAAATGTCTTTCTAAGAAAATCTCTAATGGCTTCATACTTTTTCTTCTCTCTAGTAACCCTGTTAAGCTCTTCCCGCATCTCCCTAGCTTCCCTGATCTTGTCGCGAGTACTCCTGATCTCTGCATCTACTCCAGCAATGCTTTTCTCTAAATTGATCAGCTCTTCGAGAAGATCCGATTCTTTCTTTCTAGTATCTTTCATTTTCTCCTCGACTTCCCTGATCTCCTTCTCGACAGCCTCCAGCTCTCTAGCTATCCGCTCTTTTACAGAGATCTCGCTTCTCAAAGAACCTATATCGCTTAACAGCTCTTTGATGCGATCTATGCGCGAAGACTTCTCGAGGATATCGTTTAAAGCACTTAGCTTTCTGTCTATTTCCTCTCTGGTAGCTCTCAGCTCGCTATCGATGCTCTTAAGCTCTCTATCAATGGCTTTCTTTTCTCCTACAATACCCTCTAGTTCGGACTCTATACTATCCAGGTTTTCCTCAAGAGACTTTATCTCGGCCGATATACTAGCTATCTCTCTTTTAATAGCGTTTTCCAGTTTTTCGACGTGGCTTGGATGGATTTTCTGCCTACATACCGGGCATACGCCCTTCTTAACTAAGGCTTTAACTTCTTCAAACTCTTTCTCTTTGCTGCTGAGGAGCTTCTTCACCTGATTAATAGTGCCTACTAGTTCTCCTTTCTTGCTTAGGAGCAGCTGCTCTTGTTCTTCGAGTTTCTCCCTACTGCTTACTAGCTCGTCTTTTCTGGTTTCGAGGGACTTAACCCTCTCCCTTAGCTTATTTACCACTACTTCGAGCTCTCTCTTGACACTTACGAGCTTTTCCTGTAGAGAATCTAGTTCACTAATGCTACTCACACCTAGCTCGCTGAGGTATTTCTCTAAGTCCCTCTCTTTCTCGCTCAGCTCACGCTTCATTTTTTCGAGAACATTTCTCTCACTAGCAAGTTTTCCATGGATACTCATGAGGCGGTTTAGCTTTTCTTCGAGCTCTCTGATCTCGGATCTGACTTCTTCAAGCCGAGTACTTACCTGGCTAAGCTTTTCTCTAAGAGAAGCCTTTTTCTCCTCTAAGCTCTGAAGAAGTCTCTCGAGCTCACTGATGTCCACTTTTTCGAGCTTGTGTCTAAGCTGTTTCTCGATGGATTCTAGCTCTAGTATCCTACTACCGATAATAGTCGTCCTACCACCAGCTATCTCCTCGATATTTTTCTTGATATTAGTGTACTTCTCTATGCCTAACGCAGTGTTTATCAATCGATCGCGGTCCTCTTTAGCAAGATTCATTACCTCGGGTATATTGAACTGCGGTACGTATATGGCATTAGCAAATACTAGCGGCTTTAAGCCGCCCTTCATAAGCTCCGAAATCCCAAGTACTTCTAAAACCTTGCTTCTAAGCTCTGTAGCGCTATAGGATCTGTAGTGCTTAAGAACCCACTCGTCTCCTACGCTCTCATATACAGCTAGAATCCCTCCAGTATCTCTAAAGCGCTCTCCTTCTCTAGCTATTCCTCTCTCAACAACCACTAGCTTGCCCTTATGCATGATCAGGACTTTCACGGATCCCTGTCTAGCACCTCTACGTAGAAGATCCTCAGCGCGTGGATACGCGTATCTCTCAATGGGGTTACTGGTTCTGCTTTGCTGACCGAAGAGAGCATAGCTTATACTGGTTAGAATAGTAGTCTTACCAGTACCGATGTCTCCGTATATAGCCGTTATCCCTTTACGCGGAAACACTATGACTTCGTCTCTATAGCTACGTATATTCTTAAGCCTAACACCGAGTACTATCACTCCTCATCACTCCTAGCTAGTACTGCGAGCTTTCTACCAGTACTAACCGCCATACTCTCTGCGCTAACTACCTTCTCGTACTCTTCGGCAATCCTATCGCTCAAGTCAAAATAGGCTGGGAAGTATACGGGTATAGGCTCTTTAACGCTGAGATCAGGGGTGTAGAGGTAGCCTTCGCGATCGCTGAGAGTAGGTAGAGCCTCGCCTGGTACACCTATATTCTTAAAGTAGTTAATGTCTGATACATACTTTGTTCTAAGAGCTATTACTGTGTTGAAGTTCGCCAGTATCTGTCTCTCGATCTGAGTAGCCAGCTGGGTAATAGCTACTAAGCCTATTCCAAACTTCCTCCCTTCACGCGCTATTCTAGCGAATACGTTGTATGGATTACTGACTTTCTCTGGGCTCAGGTATAGGGGGGCTTCTTCGGACACAATAGCTATTCTAGGTAAAGCGGATGCTTTCTCTACCCCTATACTCATACGGTGCTCAAATAGCCTCCTCAGTATACACGTTATAACAACATCGCCCTGACTAACAGGGATCTTCGATACATCCACGATCACGGTGTTGCCATTATTCAACTCATTTACTATGTTGTCAATGGATATAGGGCCTTCAACTAGCCTGGGGATACTGCACTGCCCGATCTCTACGCTCAACCATGGATACACGGGTCTAGAAGGTATAGCGCTGGCTAGAGCCTTTAGAAGCTTTAGTAGACAGGTCTTCTCCTTAAGTATAGGGGATACCTTGAAGACCGAGCCCGAATCGTTGATCACGCTTATGCTTTGCATAGAGCCACGCATAGCTATGTAGTCCGTCTTAATCTCTAGACCGAGTACACTCAGAATAAGCCTTCTGTAGATTCTGAGCTTCCGTATATCTATGCCTAAGTCTAGCAGCATCTTGTAGAGGCCGCGTTTAGAGGATTCGCGTATACCTTCATACCTGATAACGTTGTCTACGAGCAGAGGTATTAGTGCTAGTAAGTTGCCGGTAGCTGCGCCGTTTCTCACAAATACGCTTACCCATTCGCTCTCTAGCTTTGATTCATCAATAGCTTTAAACAGCCCAGTTACTGTTCTCACGATCTCGTCTAGCTCGTTGATCCTGTCTTCTGATAAGTTAGCGATATTAGATAGGTCCTCCAAACTAATGCTACCTATGTCCACGGAACCTATCAGAAACTGTAGTTTCTTACCGATTTTCTTAGTTTCCTCTCTACTCCTATTTCTATCAAGTATGTATACCTGAACACCCACTTTGTCGAGCTCCTCGTTTATGCGTAGAGCTTTTCTAAGGGTGTCGAGGAAGCCTGTAGGATTATCATCAGAATACTCGCCGTGTCTATCAATTACTAGCCACGATAAACCGGGTTCGCCTCTCCACGCCCAGTGAGTAATCAAACCCATGACACAGGTGGTTTTACCAGAGCCTGTCTGACCAGCTACGAGTACATGTTTAGGTAGAGAACGCTGTAGATCTATGTTTAGAGAAGCTTCTGGAAAATACTTCTCCTTCTTCAACAGCTCTACCGGCGCTACACCACTACGGAGCCAAGCCACAGGTACCGCGCTAGGAGAAGAGGCTAATGGCTTAATACCTTCGCTTAAGAGCTTCATTATCTCCTCCGATTCCGGATCACCTTTTTTCACGAGAAACACCTTTTCGTCTAGGGGAGGGGGCTGGTACGGCTTGGTGACTACAACTTCTTCTCCACCGCTAGTTCTAAGACGCCTTATCTCGAAGAACAGCGATGTACGGGCATGCATTGTTTTCTCGAGGCTATAGAGAGGGGGTTTGCTTAGCGGTTCCTTAACTATAGAGCTAGGAGCAACTGGTACCTCGCCTTCATAGCCTATAACCTGGAGCAACACATAGCGGTCGTCTACCTTGACGTATAGTATATCTCCTATACCCGGCGTGTACTCCCTACTTGTTATCAAAACGCCTATGTAGTCGGTAGCCCAGCTGTGTACGTATCCCACGTGATCCGCCATATTCTACTCACCTATAGCCGTATCTCATACGGATGGTAGAAGAAAAAGCCTGTATAAGGGGTTGAAGAGAGGCGTCCCCACTACTGCCCATAACGCCTATTAGTAGTTGTTCAACTGTGTTAGAGAGGTCTTTACCAAATCTCACTACGCTGTCTACCTCCATGTAGCCATACGGTGGTTCGCCGTATATCCTAGACCTATACGTGTATAAACTGGGAACAGCTCTGTTTAGTTTCTCGTTCACACGGCTAATTTGTTCATAGTCTACTCGTAGCTTATGATCCTTAAAGCCTACAACTTCTCCCCTAGTATAGGTATCTAAGATGAATACGTTTGAGTAGTCACTCGTAAGAGGAAACCTAACTACGTATACACCATGGATATCGTAGATTACCCGGTTAAAGAGCTTGATAGTTTCCATCACGAAATCTGTAGCAGCATAGCCCTCTAGGAGCTCCTCGAGCTTCTCACGTACATGCTCAACACCTTTCTGGTCGATTATGGTATAGAAGCCTCTACCCATAACTCCTCTATCCTTCCTGCTAAGAAATAAGCCATAGCTTCTAGCTATTGTGGTGAACTTCGTGGTTTTAGCTAAACCGAACACGTTATCCAGCTCTTGTACAACTTTACCGGGTTCATTATCTAGTAGTATCGAGAGAATATCTAACCCGTCAAAGTCTATTCCACGTCTTTTCACGCTAAACCACTTTATCAAAGAGCCGTCGAGTACTACCATAGGGTTTAAACCCAGTTCTTCCCTCAAGGCTCTACGTAGCTTAATAGCATACGCAAGCTCGAGAAGCCCCTCTAAATACTTAGCTAGCTTGACGAAGAATCGAGAAGTCCTCATCTTCTTGTCCGTACCAGCGATTCCTCTTAGTAAGCGGTTAAGCTCGATCGATATCTCCTCACATCTTCCTCTCTCTCCGAAGAGCAACGTCTTATCTAAGCACTTCACCTTAGCGCTGAACTCGAACCCGCTGCCACGCCTCCTCCTACTCGTGTACAGAATGATCGTATCTACTGCTGGCTTATCGGTAAGCTCTCTAACATTGGCTAGGTTCCCGTTGCCATCTCTATAGAGGCCGCCGATCTGCATGGGTATGATCATCGCTACATCTAGCTGATACGATTTAAAGCCTGCATCAACGAAGATGAAGTCTCCAGCCGATCCAGGCTTTACCGGCGTCAATGGCAATACTCTGTAGAATCTGCTGAAAATCTCGCTCCTAGCTCTTATGAATAGGTCACTACTAGCATCAATATAGTCCCTCTTAAGGTCTTCTACCAGATCCCTAAGGACCCGAACCAGTTGATCCACTACTTTCCACCAACGATCTCTTCTAGGAGAGGTTTTAACTCATTAAATAAGGTTGTATAGAAGTCCTCGCGTCTAGATCCTTCTGGGCGCCGTCTACCCAGCAAGCTGATCAGCCTCATGAGTTTCTCGGGCTCAACGTGTAGACCGAGCCTCTTAGCAGCTTCTCTGATAGCTCTCTCTTCGAGCTCTTCAATATCGCCAACTATGCCTAAGTCTAGAGCTATACCGCTAGCCTCATCCACGGTTTTAGACCAAACATATACTGCTGTATTAAACCTCTTTTCAAGAGACCTTACTTCGTTTAGCAGCTTAGCGGTCTCGCTGGCGCCTATGCCATCTACTCTTAGTAGCAATACCCGGTAATCTCCGCTCATATCCCGAAGCTTAGCTTTAACTTCGTTAACAACCGTGGCTATATCGGTAAATGTAGTACTATACTCTTCTACCGATACACCAAAATCCCTCCATACACTTCTGAGTTTAGCTCTTTTACCACTGAGATCTATTAATAGAAACCTCCGGCTACGACCGTACTTCTCTTTAAGGAGCAGGGTTTCCCTTAGATCGCTGACATCCCTCCCAATAGGTGCTCCAGAATACGCTATACTAGCCTCAGCTTCATCGAATAGCGGTATAGGGAAGTGTATATGGCCTAGAGCAACATAACTGATTCTCCCGGGTATACTCTTTAAGACGGCTTCTTCACCTACAGCTACTTTACCGTACCTGCTCGCAAAATCTTCGGGTCTGTATCCTGCGAACTCTACGCTAGTGTGCGCGATTAGTATTATCGGCTCACCTAACTCCTCTATACCCTTAAACATTACCCTAGACCCGCGTAGGTACGCTAGCTCTAAATTGTTTTTAAAACCTGGTAATCCGTAGAATACGTAGTCGCCTATCCTGAGCGGATATAGTACTAGCTTATCTAGTTCCTCGTAGCGAGGTACGTGGATAAGCCCTGCTTCATTCAAAAGGTTTAACCAGCTACTTCCAACGGGAGAGTGGTCATGGCTACCGGGGGTAGCCACAACGTAGACTCCAGCATCGCGAAGAGTCTTTAAAGTTTTAACGAATCTTAGCATTAAACGGTAATTCTCGATCCTAGGATACTCGAAGAGATCCCCCGATACCACTACATGGTTGATACCGTTATTAACGGCATACTCTGCTATTTCCTCAAAAGCATGAAGAGAAGCTTCATGCAAAGGCTTACCCGAGAAAGCCCCTATATGGAAATCGGACGTATGTATAATCAATACTAGCCACCAACTACATACTCGAATCTCTAAATAACCTTATAAATAGGTAAAAAATCCAGGGACCGAAGCGAAACTATTGCTTCGGCTCTAAAATACCTATTCTAGCCGGAGCTTATAGTGCTCGTATGCTTTTACTTTAAACTCTTCTACATCTGGGTTTATTACTGGAGGCTCTCCCACGGATTTCGCTATTACCTCGGGATCCTTTAAGCCGTGACCAGTAACTAGTACTACTATCGTGTCACTTCTATCCACGTAGCCCTGCTCAAAGGCTTTAACAAGCCCGGCTAGACCTGCTGCACCACTTGGTTCAGCGAATACTCCTTCATACCTAGCTAGAAGCTTAACAGCTTCTAGGATTTCGTTGTCGCTGACAACTATGCCGTATCCATTGGTTTCATAGAGCGCGTATAGGCCGTAGTCTCCATCCCAGGGATAAGTATCTTCTAGGCCCGTAGCAATAGTTTCAGGAGGCTTCTCCCAAGGCCTGATAGCATCGGGATCTGGCGGTACACGCTCTAGCCATGCACGAACAAACGGGTAATTACCTTCTGGCTGAATAGCGACAAGCTTTGGATAGCCATCTATCCATCCAACCGCGTTCCAGTCATAGAAGCCTCTATAAACTCCTGTTAACAAGCTAGCAGACCCGGTTGGTACGAATAGGTGATCAGGTATGCTCCAGCCTAGCTGCTCGATTACTTCATAGCTTATAGTCTTAGATCCCTCGATCTGGTAGGGATTGAAGGGCCCGAAGCTAGGTGAGGGGTAGAATCCATGCTCTACTAGTATACGCATTATTTTAACCGTTGGATCCTCGGACTCGATCCACCGGACTCTAAACACCTTAGCCCCATAGAGGAGGAGCTGAGCAATCTTGCCGTATCCAGCGAAATCCGGTACAAACGCGTAGACCTCTATACCTGCTCGTGCACCGTAGGCAGCTAAGGCTGCTGCAGCATTACCACTTGAAGCCGTTACGGCACGCTTAAAACCAAAGTACTTAGCCATAGATACGGAGACGGACATCGACCTATCCTTAAAACTACCAGTGGGGTTACGGGTTTCATCCTTAATGTACAGGTTCTTTAGACCTAGCTTTTCAGCTAATCTACTAGCTCTAATAAGAGGGGTTCCACCCTCCATTAAGCTTACCACATATTCTCTACTAGGTACTGGTAAGAACTCGGCGTACCTCCACATATAGAACTCTCTACTGGAGATCTCCGAGCGATCTACAGCTCTACTTAGTGCTTCGTAGTCATAGTATATGTCTAATCTACCGAGATCGCCGTTCCTACACATAACTGGTTTGTCGCTGAGACTATACTCTCTACCGCATCTACTACACTTTAGGAACTTAACGAAACAAAGTAATCACCTAGACATAAACTCTTGACTAAGAAGATAAAATATGGGTAGCCCTCGATCCAGAGAAGCACATGGCACTTAGGTACCTATGTTTATCCCCGGCTCTAGTATTTGTTTAAGTAGTTGTACTGCTGAAAGAGCGGCTATATAGCTTGTTTTTGGATTCTCTGGATGCGGCCTGTTCTCTACAACTATTCTAAGGTTAGAAGCCTCCGATTCAACTAGTATCTCGTGGACGTTCCTAGTAACACTGGGATCCGCTATAACTCTTACGACAACAGGTGCTCTAGACGCTATTCTAAGAGCAGCTGCAACGTTTATATTAAACGGTAGAGCTTTTACGGCTTCTTCGGCTGTACCCTCGTATATGACTGTAGGTTCGCGGATTTCTTCATTGAAGCCAAGCTTTCTTAGAGATTCGCTACTAATAGACTTAGGGCTTTTCCTAGTAGTCAGTACTATGCGCTTAACACCCGAGAGAGAAGCCGCTTTTATAGCATCTATTCCAGCTACAGCTCCCGTGGGGATGTATATGCGTGAACCCTTAGACCTACAGATCCCTAGTAGCTTATCATAGAGATCCCTATCTAGTAAGGCTCCAACGCTTAGTACTACTACACTTATTCCTTGCTCCAGAATCCCCGGAACATACTCTCTAACTGCTTCCTGGCTCGCCGCCTCAACTACTAGATCAGGCTTTGCGCTAAGCAAGCAGTCTAGGCTTTTGCACACCAATGGTTTACTAGCTAGCAGTTTATTCGAAAGATCGAGGCATTTCTCAACAACGATATCGTATAGTGCTGCTAGCTCTGCCTTAACCTCTCCTCTATCTACTGCATAAGCTACTACAGATCCAATAGCTCCACAGCCTATGATACCCAGTTTCTTCACCTAATCACCTCTACTATTTCTAGGCTCAGATCTATGGCTGGAGCCGAGTGGGTAATCCACCCTAAGCTAATTATGTCTACTCCCAGTTCTAGGTACTTCTCTATGTTGTCTGGAGTAATACCACCAGAGACTTCTACGAGGATCTTGTCTCTTAGTCCACGCTTCTCAAGCTCAGCGATCGCTCTAGCCACGCTTTCTGGCTTGAAGTTATCGAGCATCACTATATCAGCCCCAGC
>Ga0180301_10005042_pt1 | contig 10145 bp, 7 predicted proteins | sample GuaBasSediGuay16_FD_121797 | JGI IMG/M metagenome (GOLD analysis project Ga0180301, IMG submission 121797) | Subseafloor sediment microbial communities from Guaymas Basin, Gulf of California, Mexico - Guay16, Core 4569-2, 12-15 cm | ecosystem: Environmental > Aquatic > Marine > Hydrothermal... | reverse complement strand
GAAAGTAGAACTTAAAGATAAATTAAAGAACTTTCTAATAGATGTTTTAGACGAGATGACATTAAGGAGAGAAAAAGATGAAAATGGCAAAGAAATGCAGAAAGGTTTGTATGCGAGTTGGGCAATTTGGCAGGTTAAAGAGGAGATTTTAGGCAGGGAGGAGGTTCAAAAAGAAATAGAGGAGTAATTTGATATAAAAGAACAACCAATATGTTTGATGAAGCATTATTTAATGGAATTTTATTTGATGAAAAAAGAAAAGATTTGATTGTTTATGAGATAGAAGCAGGAACTGGAGTAGAAACTATAAAAACTAATAGGAATTTAATTGTATCAGATTTGGGGAGTGGAATGGAAACGATATTAAGAAATAAAAATTTATTTATCACTGATAGTGGTGTTAGCGTTGAAACTTTGTTAAGGAATAAAGGTTTAATAATTTCAGATTTAGGAAGTGGAATAGAATCAATTATATTAGGCAAGGGTTTGACAATTTCAGATTTAGGTAGTGGACTTGAAACTTTAACTGGTTGGTTTGGTTGGGAAAAACGAACTCCACTAACTACAGAGTGGACTAAACGAACACCACCGACAACAAACTGGGAAAAGAGAACCCCACCAACAGCGGAGTGGACTAACGAAAGATTATAAAATGTATAAAACAACTATTAAAAAGCATATAGGGATGGATTACGAGAACGAGGTTTATTTGCAGAATTTTAGGACAATCGGAGATGGCAAGTTATGCCAGTCCTTTGCTAATGTCATAAAACTATCAGCTCAATCCGCACCATTGGATTTCAACCCGATTAAAAGTATGATGACCAGAAGTGAAAGTGGGACAACCTATCTCTATTCGTTTGATGCTACCAAGATTTTAAAGACCAAAATTCCTGACTTTGATGCGGCACACACAACTGCTGTCTTTGACTTAACGGCTGGTGCTTCCACTTATCCTTCAATCAAACTTGATATTGCTAATAATATAGTTTTTACTTCCAAGCAGTATTTGGGAAGGTATGATGGTAGTAATTGGGTTGATAATTGGAAGAATTTAGGAACAAATGATGCTTCCTACAAAAGGCAAATTGAGAATTTTGAGGACTTAACTTTAATAGGAAACGGCAATTATTTGGCTGGTTATTCGGCTGATGATGGAAGTGATTTTGCTTCGGCTTATGTAGAACTACCAAAGGGAAGCGAGTTTGCTTCAATGTGTGCTAATAGAAACCTTTTAATTGGTGTGAATAAAAACAATGTCGGGCAAACTTTACTTTGGAATGGCTGGAGTGATGCCTGGCTATCTAAAGTTAATTACGAGAATACTATTTCTACAATTAAGAAATATGGAGCAAACTGGCTTGTCTTTAGTGGGGCTTACATTTGGTTAACTGATGGCTATTCAAGAAATCTCCTAACAAGAATACCAGTTGACGGAGCAGATTTGAATGCCAGTCAGATAAATTATGACGAGCAAGTAGAGATTGTTAATGACTTGATTATTATTGGTTCTCCACGAGGAATAGTTGGTTTAACAAGAGCCAAAAAAGGTCTTTACATTTATGACATTTCAAGGAGAGAATGGTATTTTTCACCATTAGAAAATAAATACAGCAAACTTGCTTATTACGATGCACTTGTGACTTCGCTTTGCTTTGATAGTTGGACTAACTATTTAATTTGTGGCTGGTATGGTAGTGATTTAAATAGTGGTAAATTTATCTCAACTATTACAAGTTTGGAATACTCAACAGAAAATTCTATCTATATCAGTCCGCCGATTAAATTTAATGGCTTTGCCAATTTGAAAAGAGTAAAAGTTGTTTTATCTCCAAACATTCGCCAGTATTACAATAAAGGTGATGATGACTTAACTATTGATGTTTATGCTCTCTATTTGTCAAAAAATCTTTGGAATTACGGGCAGGTTAGTGCTTCGGCTACTGCTCAAAACCAAGTTAAGGTTGATGGAACAATAAGTGGGGCTAACGATGCAGAAGTAGGAGATATTGTTTGGTTTCTTGAAGGACAGAATAGCGACGAGAAAAAAACAATAACGGCTATAAGTGATGAGGATACAGCCAACGAGGTTTGGACTCTTGATAGTAATTTATCTACTAATGCTGAAGCAAATTGCTACTTCAACATTTTAAAAGGAATTAAAAGCCAAACAATTACTTTAACAAACAAAACAATCACTGGAAATAAAGAGTTAGAGTTTTATTTTGATAATTTTTATGATATTGGTTGTCGGTTGCTAATAGAAGTTAAAGGAGCAAGTTATTTGGTTTCCCAAATAGAAGAAATAGAGGTTGAATATGGTTGAAAAAAATGAATTGTATACAACTGAAGAAGTAGTGAATATTCTTAGAGAAAAGACAGATTTAATAAGGAGTGGCTCAACAGTGCCAACTCATAAACCTCGTGATTTGAAAGAGCAATTTTATTTATACCAGAATGGAGATGTTAGGAAGTTATATGTTTGGATACAGGGGAGTTGGAAGGAGTTTGCTTCCTTAACTGAAAGCCAGAAAAATGACTTAACAGACGGCGGGAATTGCTCGTCTCACAAACACGATGACAGATACCTTTACAAGGAAAATACAAGTAGTTTTACACCAGATGGCGATTACGAGCCAGCAACTAAAAAATATGTAGATGACAATAAAGAAGGTAGGTTGAAGAACTTATTGGTGGCTGGAGAGGATTTGGTTGCTCAAGACCCAGTTAGAGTTGGTTATGATACAACTATTGATAGAGATTTAATCAAGCAGGATAGTCACGATCACGATTGGCAATATGCATATAACCTTAATATTAATGTTAAATATACTGCTCAATCCTTTAAAATGCTTGCTGATGGAAAGATTGATAAGGTAAGTTTGATGTTTAGTTTGGCGAATACAGATAAATGGTATCGTAGAGTAAGAGTTCATATTCAGACAGATAGTAATGGAGAACCTTCGGGAACTGATTTGGTAAGTAGTGATTGGAGATGCCCTAAAAATATGGGAGAAACAGAGATTGAAACCTCTTTCAGTTTAACTCCTACTCAACTTTCTGCTAATACAACTTATTGGATAGTGATGGAAGTTGAAGACCAGTTAAATTGTGGAGGAGCGATAAGTGGTGAGAGTTATCAATATCTTCGTTATTATGGAGATGGCACAGAATATGCTGATGGCAAGATGATGTATAAGACAAGTGATACATCTTCTTGGGAGGATGGGGGTGTAAGTAGAGATTTGTTTTTTAAGGTTTATATTCAAGAAGAATTAGGAAAAGTTTACAAATGCAAGGCAACTGATGCTAACCATCTTAAAAGGTATATTGGCATTATGAATTCGGCAGCAGATTGGGGAGATACAATACCAGAAATCAAGTTTTTAGGAACAATTTCAAAAGGAGGAACAAAAGGTGATGTCTACTATATCTCTAATACTGGAGAATTATCAACATCACCGGGTTCAAATGAAAAAATGGTCGGTGTTCAAATAACAGACAATTTAATGAAAATAATCTAATGGCTATCATTTATTCTAAAAAATACAAAACAGACAATAGAAGGGAAGTTTTAAATCCTACAATAGAGCAAGGATTGAGAAAGCGTTATGGCTTGGCAGATATTTCAAAGAGGTTAGAAGAAATCAAACAAAGGGCTTTGAGTATTCAGTCCAAGTTAGGAACTTTAAGACAAGCAGAAGCGGCAGGAATGACAATTACTCCTAAAACTTCAGTTGAAGAAGCCAGACAATTTTTGAAACCTAAACCACAACCTAAACCTAAAGTCGGTTATATTCAACCTACTCAACCTAAAGTTGATTATATTCAACCACCGCAAATTCAGATGCCAGAACCACCTAAAACAGATATTTTTGGCAAACTCAAGGATTTCTTGACTAAAGATTTCTTGACTAAACTATTACCTACTAAACCCAAAGTTGAAGTGCCAGATATTACAGCCAAATCAAAGGCATTAGCAGATGTTCAAAAAGAAATTGCTGACACAGAAAAGAAATATCTCCTAACAGCCGAGAAATGGCGAAACGAAGCAATGGCTAAAGGATTGACAATGCCTTATCTTAGAGGAAAGTTAGGACAATTAGAGAGGCAAAGAGATATTGAGATGGCTTCCCTTTATGCTAAACAACGAGCATTGCAGGGAGATTTGGCAAATGCCCAGAAATTAGCCCAGTATGCAGCCGATTTAGCCCAAAACGACTTTAATAACAAGTTAAAGATTGTTAATTTGGCTTTAGATGAGGCAAGCAGAGAAGCAAGTTCAGCCCAGAAACAATATATTGAGGCGTTAAGAAACCAATTTGACTTATACAAACAGCAAATGAATAGAGTTTACCAGTTGATGGTTCAGTATCCAGATGCTGGAATTTTGCCGAGTGATGACTGGCGAACCATTCAAGACAAAATAAAGCAAAGTGCTTTGTATAGAAAGAAAACTACAATTTCTGCTGAGAGACCGCAAAGTATTAGAAAGAACATTATTTCAGACATTAATAGAGCAGTTGACCAATACAAACTTAACCCTGAGGGTTTTAGAGAGAGGTTTATTGAGAGTTTGGTTGCTACTTATGGAGAACCTTATAGGGATTATATTGTCAAACAGGTTTATTCGTTGATGCCAGATATTGTTTCTGGAAAGAAAAGCGAAGAAGAATCTGAAGAGATAAGTTGGGAAGATTTAGAAGGAGAATCGTCAAAAGAATCTTGGTGGAAAAAGTTAAAAAAGAAATTTTAGTTATTTAAGTTAAATACCAATGCTTACTACACTTCTTAAAAAAAGGTTGGCTTCTTTATTGAAAGAGGCAGAGAGAGTTAAATCTCCTTCTTTTTTGCGTCCAATAGCAGGCGAGTATTTATTTAAGAGAGAAAAACCAAAGACAATGGAATTTCCTTTAACTCCAGTTGGCAAGGAAGTAGTTAAGAAATTTATTGAGAAGACAAAAGGAATTGAGTATCCCGAAGTGGAAGTAAAATACCCTTCTCGTCTTGCTTTAAGAAAATATACCAAAAAAGAAGAATTTGAGAAATTACCTCCTGAAAAGAAAGAACTTGCCAAAAGGGCAGGAGAAAAGGAGTTAGAAAAGATATTTGGAATGGTTTTGGCTTTTAGTCCTGGCGAGTTGGGAAGGTTGATACCTAAAGAGGCAATTACTAAAAAAAGCAAGATTTTAATATCTAAACTCCAGCCAGAAATTAGAGAGTTTGCCAGAAAGGCAGGGGTTAAAGGTGAAGAAATTAGCCAAGATGTGGCTGCCAAAATTTATGAGGCATTTTCTAAAAAACAGCCAAAACTTGCTAAAAAAATTGGTGTTTTAAAGGAAAGCGTAGAACCACTACCCAAAGTAAAAAAACCGGCAGAAGTGAAAATAGAGGGAATTCCTAAAGAATTAGAGCCGTTAGCAAAAATAGAGGGAAAAATACCAGAACCTGTTAAAGAAGTTTATAGAAGTGATAAAGAGTTAATAGAAACATTAACAAAGAGATTAAAAGCAGCCCCTCTTTTTAGAGGCAAACAAGAAAAACTCTATACCGAAACAAGAGCTAAAAAACTAGCTAAAGTATTAAGGATTAGAGGAAAAGAAAGAGGAGAAAAGAGATTTTACAAAGAATTGGCGGCTTTAAAAGGAGAATTGCCTAAATTACAATTTCAACCAATTAGAGAGTCGTTTGACAAAAAAACCGTAGATAGATTATTTGATATGGTGGCAGAAAATAGAGTTTTAGACGGTTGGGAAAAAATTAACGCTCAAAAAGGTTTATTGAAAGTATTGGAAGGTAGAATTCCAACTAAAGGAGAAATTTCTCTATTAAACGATGTTTTTGGTGAGAAATTTACTAAAACCCTATTAGAAAAAAGACCTCTCTTTGAAAAGATGACAGAAATGGGAATGCAATTATACAATTTGCCTCGTAGTTTTTTGGCTGGCTTCTTTGATTTTTCTGCTACTTGTATGCAAAATATAATGTTTGCTTATAGGCATCCTCTTAGAACAGCCAAGAATTTTGTTAAGAGTTTGAAAATGTTTGCCAGTGAAACTTTCTTTAAGGAAAGTATGGAAGAAATTGTGATGAGACCGACTTATAAAGCAATGAAAAAAGCAAAACTACCATTAACAGAAATGGGAGGAATTATTACTGAAAGAGAAGAAATGTTTATGGCATCTATTGCCGAGAGAATTCCTGGTTTTGGAAAAATTATTAGGGCTACTGGACGGGCTTATACTGGCTTTCTTAATAGAATGAGGGCTGATATATTTGATGCTTATTATAAGAGTGCTAAATTGGCTGGAGTAGATGTGGCAGATGAAAAGTTTTTGAAGTCATTGGGTAGAGTGATAGGAAATGCTACTGGTAGAGGTAAATTACCAGGACAACTTGAAAGGTCAATGCCTGTTCTTTCGCAAGGTTTGTTTTCAGCCAGAAAATTGGCGGCTACATTTGATATGATAAATCCTGAAATGTATATTACTGCTCATCCTTATGTAAGAAGAAAAGTTTTAGAAACTTGGCTGGCGTTTTTAGGAGGTGGATTAACTCTTTTAACAATAGGTAAATTGGCAGGAGCAGAAGTTGAAACAGACCCAACTAATGCAGATTTTGGTAAAATTAAGATAGGTAATACCAGAATAAATGTTTTTGGTTCTTATCAATCAATGGCAGTGTTATTAGCAAGGTTATGGAAAGGATATATTACTTCCTCTACAACTAAAAAAAGAATGGTATTAGGAAAAGGATATAAACCAGTAACTCGTTTGGATATTATTACTCGTTTCTTTTCAATGAAACAGCATCCTACTTTAACTTTTATTGCTTCTTTATTGAGAGGAACAGACCAAATAGGTAAAAGGTTTGATTGGGAAAAAGATGCTCTAAAGATGTTTATTCCAATGGTTTTTCAAGATTCTTATGACCTTTTTAAGGAACACGGCGCAACGGGATTACCTTTCTTTGGTACAGCATTGGTAATGTTAGGAGTGCCAGTGCAAACTTATGCTCCAACTATACGGTTTAACGAGAAAATTACTAAAGAAGTAAGAGAATTACAAGACAAAGGATATAGCGAAATTGTTGGTGTTGGAGCGTATATGCCTGGTTATCCTTCTTTATCTCTTAAAGAGAATGATTTAATGCAGAGATATGCTGAAAAATTGGCGAATTATAAAGTTAGCAACTTGTTGGTAAGTAAAGAATATAAAGAACTTTCTGACGAGAAAAAAGCCAGAAAAATAAACAATGAGGTTAAAAAAGCAATTCGTCAAGCAAAAGTGAAGATGATTTTAAAGAAAATAGAAGGATTAAAAGGTGAAGAATTGAGAAGACAACTTAAAAAATTTAAAGATGATGGTTTGTTAACCAAGACGATTTTTGAAGAAATAAAAAAAGAAAGAGAGATGAAGTTTTAGTAGATTTCTCCTGCTGTTCCAGCGTCTAATCGTAAATCGATTCCAAAGATATAATAGCCAATTAAGAAAAGCAAAACAGACCAAAGAATGGTTAAAAGTATAGCAATAATAACAAATTTAATATCTTTCCAATTCATAGTTTAGAAATAAGATAATAAGCACAAAATAATAGAAAAAGGTAGAAAGTTATTAATAATATCCAGATAATAGTATCAAGAATGATTTTTCGGTTCATTGATATAATTATACCTCATATAATAAATTATGTCAAGAATGAAATTAAATTTTTAAAGTAAAAAATTATGTGGTTTTTCAAAAATTTATTTAAAAAGGAGTTTAATCCTCCTCAATACGGAGTTAGAGAAAGGGAAGATTACCTACCAGACAAAAGGAACTTGCTTGACGAAGAAGTTGAGCCAATTCCTTTTGCCGAAGAAATAATCTGGCAAGAGAAGAAGCCAGAGGAATTTAGGCACTTCTACAATGGCGAGTATTCCCAGAATGGCAGTGGTTCGTGCTTTCCCGCTGGAACGTTAGTATTAACAGAAGATTTAACTTACAAACCGATAAGTGAAATACAAGTTGGTGAGAGAGTATTTACTCATACAGGAAAAATAGGAATAGTTACAAAAACATATAAAAGAAGATGGCAAGGAAGAATGGTGAAAATTACTCCAAGAGGTTTTGGAGAAGGAATTCTTTCTACTTTAGAGCATCCATATTTAATTGCTAAACAAAACGAAAATGGAAGAATAGAATATAAGTGGAAAAAAGCTCAAGATATTACTAAACAAGATTATCTTGTTGTTCCTATTATAAATACAGTAAAAGATAAAACTTTACATTGGTATGAAAAAGACGAAAACTTTTTATATCTTTTAGGAGTTTATTTAGCGGAGGGAAGTATAGATAATACCAGGGTGAAATTTACAATAAATGCTGACGAATATAAATTTAGGGAAAAGATTATTAAATCTCTTCATTCAATAGGAATAGAAAATATTTCGTTGAGGTTTAGAAAAAATTCTAAAGCATTAGATTTATCTTTTTGTAATAAATTATGGAGTAAGGTTTTTTTAGAAATGGGAGGTAAATTGGCAGATAAAAAAAGGATTAATCCTCGTTTAATGTGGGTCGAACCCAAATTGCAAATGAAAATATTTGAAGGGTGGGCAGACGGCGATGGACATAAAGATGAAAAAGAGAGAGAATTAACTATTGTTACAGTTTCTCCATATTTAGCTTTTCAATTTAGAGATATTTTAATAAGAAATGGACTAATTCCTTATTTAACAATTAGGTCAGAAAGAATTGATAAAAAAGGAGTTCATCACAAGAAAGTATATGTAATAGATTTATATCAAAGTAATAGAAAAGGTTTGGTAATTAAAACAAAGAATGTATTGTTATATAGAGTATTAAGAAAAGAATATCCTTCTCGTCCAAGAAATGATAGAAAAGGTGTGACTCTTTTTGGAGGTGGACATGTTTATAATTTAGAGGTAGAAGGTGACCATTCTTATTTAGTTTATGGATTTGCTGTTCATAATTGCCTGGGGTTCCAACTGGCTTTAATGCTTGAACAAGAGGAATACCTTGAGAACAAGGTTAGGAGAAAACTATCAGCAAGGAGTATTTATGGCTTGGGTTATGCTCCTGGCGGTGGAATGTATGTTGAAAGTGCTTTGAAAATAGTTAGAGACAAAGGGGCAACTTTGGAGTATTTATTGCCTTCTAACAATAAAAACGAGCGAGAAATGCGGGATTTAAGCGATTACAAACTTGATGCCAAAGAGATTGCTAAAATATACAAGCCAAGTGCTTATGTCTATTTGGCTGACAAGTCCTTTGATAGAATTGCTCGGGTTATTGAACGGACTGGCAAGGTTTTGGGTTGCTGTATAGCAGGTGATAGTAATTTTGGCTTTAATAAGAATAATGGCTTTGTCAAACCGCCTGGCAATGATAGGAATAAGTGGTGGTATCACGCTATTACTTTAACTGACTACGGCTTAATTAACGGCAAAAAGTATATTAGTTTTGAGCATTGCTGGGGCAAAACTGGCTATAAAGGGTTAGGTTATGGATTTTTAGGCGAAGAATGGTTGCCTTACATTTATGTCAAACCTTACTATTTTAGGGAATTGCCGGATGATTATCACAAAGGCAAAATAGATTTTCACTATCAATGGACACGAGATTTGGCTTTAAGAAGTAGAGGAATTGATGTAGCAATGCTTCAAGAGGCATTGAAAATACTTGGTTTTTATGCTTGGAGTAATCCAACTTCTGGTTATTATGGTTATTTGACTTACAAAGCCGTTAAGAAATTTCAAGAAGCATATAAAGACGAAATTTTGAAGCCACTTGGTTTGAATGAGCCAACTGGCTATTTTGGCAGAAAGTCAAGGTCGGTCTTAAACAAAATCTTCAAATGAAGAAAAAAACAAGAAAAAAGGCAAATAAAAATGACGAGATAATCCAGTTATTGAGAGAGATTTTAGAGGAATTGAGGAAATTGAATAGAGAAACTGATAATAACATCACTGAAGGAACTTTTATTCCTTTTACTGATGGAACTACAGGTAATTATCCTTCTGGTTGGCAAATAGATGTTTATTACAAGTAAAAAACTATGGAAATGGAATTCTTAAAACATTTCATTGACATAACTGGCATTGGTTTGGCTGGCTTGGCTTTGTATGCTTTAATTCTTATTCT